>JGI24709J26583_10001013_pt1 | contig 23733 bp, 17 predicted proteins | sample BioPla2DNA1_FD_26583 | JGI IMG/M metagenome (IMG submission 26583) | reverse complement strand
TTTAAAATATATGTAAATTATACCATGAAACAATACAAAATTTATATAACTTTCTTATGAAATTATATAAATTTATTACTTAAAATCTAAATATTAAAAAAATGTAGTATAGCCATTACATTTTTGAGTTATTATCCATCCATCCTACTTTGTAATAGTTTTTACGATATTCTTTAGGAGTCATGCCCATATGTTTTTTAAAAACCTTAATAAAATAACTATGCGAACTAAAGTTAAACAGGTTGCTTATTTCTACTGCTGAATAATCAGAAAACTGCAACATATTTGCAGCTGCCTCTATTTTTTTGACTGTTACATATTCACTAAATGTAACTCCAATTTCCTCCTTAAATAGTCTTGAAAAATAAGGTACACTTAATGATAAGAAATCAGCAATCTCTTGTATTAAAATTCTATTGTGCAAATTATCACTGATGTAATCAAGAGCATTTATAATCGGCTTTGAATAAATTCGCCTATTTTGAATCTGCCTCATTCTTCTTGTAAAATCTATTATCATCTCATAGTGAAGTTCATCTATTTCTTCCCTTGATATACACTCATCTACCTTCATAACATATATATCACTTAAGCTGTACGCTTTTTCAGGTGGCATTCCTCCATTAATGCAAAACCTTGTTATCATTGCTATGCTGACCACTAAATGGTATTTTAAATTACGCAAAGGGTCACTGCTCAATACACCAAAGCCTGCCCCACCTAGCTTTGTAAATAATGTTTTTACAGTTTCAAGATTTCCGGAGCGAACACTTTCATAAAAAGCAAGCTCCTTTTCAAAAGGTGCATGATAAACTGCATTTTCCTGGCTTATTAAAAAAAATTTATCAAGCGACACTCTATTTAAGCCATGCAAACCATCCCCACCATATTGGGGTGAACAATACTGCATCAGCTTAGCTATTGCCTTTTCAAAGGGTTTTTGTGAAATCATGTAATATATTTCACTTTTACAAATTAAACCAGCATCCAACAATAGATTTAATTTCTCCGTAAGTTTCTCATCTGAAATACGAAGGAGAAGAATTAATTGTTCCTTTGTACTATTGTTATGAGATAATATGTCCAAAATGTTGCATATATCTTCTTGACTTAACAGACTAAATATTTTCAACTCAGTATCAGCTCCTCCTTCAATTTTATCCATTAATAAATATACTATATATAAAGGAAAACATTACACATTCTATTATAATATTGTTGATATTATTTGTCAATCTAGACAATTATCCTCCAAATTCCTTTATTTAATCAAGGTTAATATTTTACGATTATATTTAAGATCTTACTATTTATTTCAATTTGATTTAATTTTTTAATCAAAAACACAAAAAGCTGATTCAAAACAATTCTGAATCAGCTTTTTATAACAAATACTCTATATTTCTACTTTTCTATAAACAAAATACCTAATGTATTCTGACCACAATGGCATGTAATTGTACAGCCCGCATCTGTTTCATATACATCATTAAAAATTACCTTCTGATTTACAGCATTCTTAATTTCATCCAATGTTTCTTTATCCAAAAATGCAGTATGGGTAATGAAAGCCCTTTCAGGAATAATTCTTTCAGGAGCACTTAATTTATCCTCTAAATATTGCAACAGACATTTTTTTAGTGGCCCACGATACTTTTTACCTACAACCATTTTGCCGTCTACTACCTCAATGCAAGGTTTAATCTTCAGCAAATTGCTTCCTAAAGCTACAATCGATGAACATCTGCCTCCCTTTGCCATGTAATCCAAACGGTCTAACAAAAAGCTTGCACGAACTTTTGGAATTATGTTATTTAAATGCTCAATAATTTTTTCAGCTGAAATACCCTCAAGAACCTTGATTGCAGCCTCTACAACAACATGGCCTTGACCTGATGAAAGATTTTTTGAATCCACAACATAAACATTATTAAATTTCTGTGCAGCTATACATGCATTTTGGTAGCAACTTGAAAAACCGCTTCCAATATTAATATGAATTATTGCATCATATTTATCAATGTATTGCTCAAAAAAAGAGGTATAATCAGCTATATTTGCTGCAGCAGTAGAACAGATACTTCCACCATTACTCACATGGTTAAAAATATCTTCAGGCTTAATATTTACGCCATCTCTAAACATTTCTCCACCCTTTTCTACATAAAGTGGAACAATGCTTATATCATACTCCTGTAAAATTTCTGCTGATAAATCACAAGTACTGTCAGATGTAATTTTAATATTCATTTTCATTCTCCTATTTTTGTTTTTAATGTGCATTAATACTATAAGTATATGTGGTATAATCTAACAAAAAGGTTAAAATACATAATATATTATAACACATTTTTAAACAAAATGTAAGTATAAAATTCGATTTAGATTATAAAATGTCAGATTTTATTAGTAAAGCGCTTAAAATCAACATAATTTCGGTATGAAATGCACATTAAAACCAAATCCTCTGCGATAACAAATTGCTCCTTTTAAAATAAGCACTTAAATACCCTTCTTTGATATTTATCATTCGCCACATCAATAGCTTATCCTGTGCTTTAGGTTATAAAAAAAACCCACGCATATGCATGAGCCTTTTTACATTTGGCAGGGGCAGAAGGAATCGAACCCTCGGCACGTGGTTTTGGAGACCACTGCTCTACCAGCTGAGCTATACCCCTATCTCCAGTCAACATTAAATATATTATCATATTATTATTCAATTGTCAAGTATTTTTCAAAAAAAAATTAGTATTTTTTAAATCTCCAAGCAGTACTTTCTGCTTGGAGATTTATCATCACATATTTATTCTGGTACACATTTTGCATATAGAACCATGTCCTGTGTTACTGGCTGGCTAAAATCCCATTCGTTAATAAAAGATGAATCCGTATACCATCCTTCAAGCTTTATTGATGTGCTTACTACAGGGACTGCAATAGGTTCTATAGTATCGCCATAATTATATTTAAGCTGAATTACCTTATTTAATTCAGTAAAATTATATATAACGGTAACCTTTGTGTTACCTATTACAGGTGCTTGTGTTGCAGAAGTTTCAACTGGAGGCTTTGTTTCTTGTTGCACCTCAGTATTGACAGGTACCTGCACATTTGAATCTATTGCTTTTGTTTCATCATTTTCAGTTGAACTACCGTTTGAATTATTATCAGTTACTTTATTTGTTGAAGTTTCAACATTTTTGTCTGCATCTGTAATCGCATCAATGTCAGTAGTTTCAGTTACATCTGTAGTTTCCACAACTAATGTAGTATTTAATGTTAATTCACGCCCACCATCACTAATTTTCTTCAAATATATTAAAGAACAATCCGGTAAACTACTTATATCTAAGTCTCTATTAGTATACTCATATTCAGCGTTTCCATTATTGCCGATTATCTGAGCAGACTTATCATTCTCTACAAATATCGTGCTGTTTTCCTTATTATTAATATTAACCTCAACCTTGCCCTCATAAACCTGAACATTGGTTACATATTTTCCGTTTTCATCCTTTAAGACCTCCACACGGAAAACAGTTCCTCGAACTGACATAGTTGAATTTGGAGTACATATATCAAAACTTGATTTTGAATCTAACTTATTTCGTATTTCTGTAATTATTGCACCTGTTATCAAATTAATCTTAAACTTTTTGTTTTCAAGATCTACAGATTCTATTTCAACCTTAGTATTAGGCTCAAGTAAAGCAAATTTATCATCATCAAGCTGTAATTTTGCATTTGAATTAGCTAATACTGAGATTATATCTCCACTCATCAAGTTCATATTCTCATATGTATCGACTTTTTCCTTGGACTTTCTTTCAATAACAACTTCGCCATTAATTTCAAAGATTTTAATATTTTCATATGTATCAGCATTGCTGACAAAATATAAAACNATCACCAAAAGTGATACTAAAACAACAGGAATCGTAATAAAAACTATTAATCTTACTTTTGTATTTTTCAATTGTCCCACCTCAATATTTTTTTCATTACATAATAAGACATAAGCCATAATGTTATACTATAAATTATGTTTATATTATAAACCATATTTGTAAATTAGTAAAGACTTTTTTATGAACAAACTAGTAAATCATTTTGGAAATTTTTATACCTTTTTTATTGACTTTTCCCACAAAAATTGATAATCTATAAATATTAATTAATTTTAGGGAGCCATTTTAATGTCAAAACAGAAAAAATCAAAAATATTAAAGGTAGTATTAGTAATTGCAACTATATGTTTTATCTATTTTGTTAGTTATTTTGAATTCCTTAAGCTAATTGACAACATGGTTACAGACCTTTTATACCAAAGACCAGGTGCCATAAATAATCAGATAAAGATTATTGCCATTGATGAGAAAACTCTGTCTGAATATGGGAATATTACTTCTTGGTCAAGGCAGATATATGCTGATTTGTTGCATATATTGAATGAAAGTGATGAAGTTAAGCCGGAATTAGTCGCCTTTGATATAATGTATCCTGCTTATGAAGATAAGAATGGTGATTTAAATTTTGTATATGAATGTAAAAAAGGCAATAATGTGATTGTTGCTTCAAATATTGTTTTTAAAGAAACCCTTAAATATGATGAAAACAATAAAATATACAAGGATACTCTCCATATAAATAGCGTCGAATATCCTTTTCCTGAACTAAGTAATATTGTAAAGAACGGTTTTACAAATGCAATACAAGATGATGATAATTATATTCGCCACTCCTTTGTATTTCTTGATTATAATGGTACAAAAATATACAGCTTTCCGTTTCTGATATATAAAACTCATTCAGAAAATAATAATAAGCCTATAAAATACCCTGAAACAGACAAATATAACCGTTTTGGATTTACATATTCAGCAAAGCCTCAAAGCAGGTATGAGGTTTTCTCATTAGTTGATGTGTTAAATGGAAAATATAACCCATCCATATTTGATGATTGTATTGTATTGGTTGGAGCATATGCATCAGGTATGCAGGACTCCTACCTTGTTCCGATAGCACATAGTTCACAAATGTATGGAGTGGAAATCCATGCAAATATTGTCGACTCACTTTTAAAGGAAACTACTAACATTCCTGCCGATTTACATATTGTGGCAATAATATATGTTATAATTGCAATCGCTTATTTCATTTTAACTAAAAAAGTAAAAATAATATTATCACTAATTGTTCTCATTTCAAGCATAGTATTACATATCATTTTGTGTATTGCACTGTATAAGTCAGGATTATATGTTGGAGTAATTACACTTCCTATAATATTAACATTATTATTCCTATATAACCTCATTTCCAAATATGTATTTGAAATAATACAAAAAGCAAAAATTATAAATGCATTTAAAAGATATATTGAGCCTCAGGTTGTGGATGCCTTAGTTTCAAGTGGAAACTTCGAAATAAATCTTAATGGAGAGCTTAAGGATATCGCTGTTGTTTTTGTTGATATAAGAAATTTCACTGCAATATCTGAAAAATTACACCCAGATGAAGTTGTAAAAATACTTAACGAGTACTTGTGTCTTATCACTAATTCAATATTTAAATATAAAGGAACTCTTGATAAATTTATCGGGGATTCAGCTATGGCTATTTTCAATGCACCATTTGATTTAGAGGATTATGAATATCTTGCCGTATGTGCAGCATGTGATATTATCGAAAACGCAAAGAAGCTTGAGGAAAAACTAAAGAATAAATATGGTGTATCCGTAAGATGTGGAATCGGTATTCATTGCGGAAATGCAGTAGTTGGAAATATCGGCTCTGATACAAGAATAGATTATACTGCTATTGGTGATACCGTCAACACTGCTTCAAGACTAGAATCCCATGCTGCAGAAAACCAAATACTTATCAGCAATGCAGTTTATGAAAAAATTAAGGATAAGGTTAGTACAAGCCCGATTGGACCTATAATGCTGAAAGGTAAATCCAACGAAACAATGGTTTATCAGGTAAATCACATACTATAATTAATAGCAAAATCAACCAATATTAAACATATTATGAATGATTATGAAAAAGTTTATCTTGTATTAATGTTTTGTTCTTGTTTGAATGAAATTAATATGATATAATAAAACTAATTAAATTAATACCAAAACATCACTCTTAATCAAGACTATTAAACATAACAACATATAGAGCTTTTTTCATGAAAGGTCGAATGTAAAATGATTGATAAAATTAATCTAAATAAAATGCTAGATATTGGAGTTGCATTAACTAAAGAAAAAAACTATGATAAGCTGTTATCACTGATTATTTCTGTGTCCATGGATATTACATCTAGCGATGCAGGAACTTTATATATGTATGAAAATAACGCCCTGAATTTTAAAATAATGAAAAACAATACCCTTCGTATTAACCTCGGAGAAAATGGCGATGTCTCCGGACTTCCTCCCGTTCCTCTTGAGGAGGGAAATGTTTGTGCATACAGCGCCATAAATCGAAAAATCATCAATATTCCCGATGTTTATAATTACAACAAATTTGACTTTTCAGGTCCTCGTAATTATGACCCAATTACAGGATACCGTACTAAATCCATGCTTGTAATCCCACTTGAGAATCACGAAAATGAGTTAATTGGTGTACTTCAGTTGATTAATTCACTTGATAGCAATGGAAATATTATTCCCTTCAATAAAGAATATGAGTACATTTTAATGGCAATAGCCTCACAGGCTGCTATCTCCATTTCAAACATGAAATATAATCAGGAGGTTAAAGCATTGCTACACTCAATTGTGTCAGTATTTGCTACAGCAGTTGATGCCAGAACTCCTTATAATTCATGTCATACTAGTAATGTTTCCAAATACATAGAAATTCTGATTGATTATATCAATAAAAAATATTGTAAAGGTGAAATTGATATTTATTTTGATGAAAACAGGCGTGAACAACTCATTCTTGCGACAATGCTTCATGATATAGGCAAGCTGATTATTCCTCTGGAAATAATGAATAAGGAAACTAGACTTGGAAACCGATTGGATACTATTTTAAATCGCTTTGATTACCTAGCTTCCCTATGGTATATCGACTTTTTAGAAAGAAGAATCTCTAAAAACCAATGGGAGTCCGAAAAGGATTTCCTTACAAAGGCTAAACAGCGTGTTCAGGACATTAATACTGCAGTTTGCCTTACAGATGATGATATAGCCTTTGTGAATAATCTAGCCGACAAAATATATACTGATGCAGATGGTAATTCAAAATCTTATATAACTTCTCAGGAAAAAGAATGCCTGCTCATTATAAGTGGTACATTAACTGATAATGAGCGAGAAATTATGAAAACTCATGTCAATTTTACCGAACAACTCTTAACAAAAATTAATATGATTGATAATTTTAAGAATATAACTCTATGGGCTTCTCTGCACCATGAGTATTTAGACGGAACGGGATATCCAAAACAACTTACTGCCAAAGATATACCATTTGAGGCTCGAATTCTTGCTGTTGCCGATATCTATGAGGCGTTAACAGCTGTTGATCGACCGTATAAAAAATCTGTATCCAGTGATGATGCCTTGAAAATTTTATTCTCAATGGCTGATGATGGCAAGCTTGATAAAAATGTTGTGAATTTATTTAATGACTCAATAAAAAATAGACATATTATATGAGAGGATAAGAGGACTGTGGAAAGCTTATACATAATTCCAGACTGTAATAATATTGATAAAAGCATTGAGATTGCGGAAAAATATAATGCCTGTTTTGAATATAATGATTTTTTTAAACCGGAGCTTTTTGATAATAAACAAAAAATTGACGGATTAATAAAAATGTATTCAAGCATCAGAGGTGAAAAAAGCAATGCTGATACCCTGCACGGTGCCTTTATAGATATTACTGTTTTTAGTCGTGACAGGCAAATTCGTGAAATATCAATAAAAAGAGTACTACAAAGCCTCGAAATAGCGACACTTCTCAATTGCAAAGCTGTTATCTTTCATACAAATTTTATTCCTGACTTTTTGATAGGCAGCTATTATAGTAAATGGGTTGAGGAGAATACAATATTCTGGTCTGGAATTATAAAACAGTTTCCATCAATTAAAATCTTTATTGAAAATATGTTCGATTACAGCCCAAAAATGCTATCACTACTAGCTAAAGCCATGAAAAATGAAAATAGATTTGGGATTTGTCTTGATTGTGGACATGCCTTTTTATCAAGAACTCCTATCTCTGATTGGATTGATGAGCTTTCACCCTATATAAAGCATTTGCATTTTAGTGATAACCATAAAATCGACGATTTCCATCTTCAAATAGGAACTGGTCTTATTGATTGGCATGATATAAGCAATAAAATCAAGCAAAAAAAAATTAACGCAAGCGTCCTTGTCGAAATTCAGGATATTAATATGCAAATCTCATCAATCGAATATCTCAAGGAAAATAAAATATATCCGTTTGTATGATAACAAAAGCGACTGTTGCCAAATCAGCAATTGTCGCTTTAATTATCAAAATACTCGACTTACTTTTGAATATTCCTTTCTGCCACTTGAAAATATATCTCCGCCAAATGCATCATTTGCTACAACAAGCGGAAAATCCTCCACATATAGTTTCTTTACAGATTCACAGCCTAAATCCTCAAAAGCAATAACCTCACAGCTTTTTATGCAGTTTGCCGCCAAAGCACCTGCACCACCAATTGCACATAAGTAAAGGGCCTTATTCCTTTCAATTGCACTCCTAACTAACTGGGTTCTCTCTCCCTTGCCAATCATTGCTCCTAGCCCTAAATCGAGAAGTCGTGGTGCAAACTTATCCATTCGCCCAGAGGTAGTTGGCCCGCATGACCCTATCGGCTTGCCCTCAGGTGCTGGAGTTGGTCCAGCATAGTAAATAACTGCATTTTCAATCTCAAAGGGCAGTTCTGCACCCTCATTTAGTAATGCATCTATGCGCTTATGTGCAGCGTCCCTTGCAGTATATATCCAGCCTGTAAGCAGGATCTTATCACCAATTTTCAAGCTTTCAGCCTGTTTCTTTAAATCATTAGCTTTAATCTTTTTTACTTCTGACATAATAACACTTCCTACTTTAAAACAGGGCAACCACATCGGATTGCCCTTTACTTTTACAAAATTTAGTCCTATTCATCCCAAGAATTTGGACTTGGAACACCAAAACCGCCTGAAGCCGCAGCCTCTTCCTCAACTGCTTTTGTTAATGCCTCCAAATCAAAATTTAACTGCATTGGATTACTTGTTTTTTTCTCACTGAAACTGTTATCCTTCTTTGGTTCAGAAATATAATTAGAAACAGGCTTTGCAGTATCTTTGGAGGTTTCCTTAACCTCAGGAAGCTTTGAAATTAATTCATCAAGTTTCTTTCTGTCATCAATACTTCCCTTAAGTGAATTGATAATTCCCTTTGCACTATCTATCTTTGTATTAGTTTCATTAGCTACTTTTGAAATCAATTCTGACAACTCGTTTATTTTTTCAGAAACAGTTTCAATTTCACCCTTAAGTACTTTATTGATTGAATCTGTCATTTCATTAATTGTTGCAACTTTCTTATTAGCCTCTTCAAGCTCTAATCTTGACTTCCTATTTAACTCATCTGCCTCAGCTTGTGCCTTCGCAATTGCCTCAGAAAGAGTTTTATCTGCTTTTACATTTGCCTCACTTATTATCTTATCCGACTGTTCCTGTGCTTCCTTTATCATCACATCTGCCTTGCTTTTAGCATCAATGATATAATTATTAGCAGTTTTTTGTGCCTCAATAAACAAACTGCTCATATCCATTGCACTATCCAAGCTCGCACTTGAAGCCTTTTTAGCCTCTTCAAGCTCATTTTTAAGCTTAGCAATTTCCCTATCCTTTTCTGAAATCTTTGTTTCAATTTCAGATGTTGTTCTCTCCTTTGATACTAAAATTTCATTTTTCTGCTTTAACTCACTTATCTTTTCATTCAAGAGTCTATCCTTTTCAGCAAGCGCAGACTCCTTCTCCTTAAGCTTTTTACGCAATGATTCCACTTCTTCAGAACCATCAGAGCTATTTTCCAATTCCTCTAACTTCTTTTTCTGCTCATCAATAGTTCTTAACGCCTGTTTTGAAATGTTTTTCTCCCTGCTAAGCTCCTGCTGTAATTTTCTTATCTCTTCATTTAGCTTTTGTATTTCTTCTCCTGAACCAGCACTAGCCGCAGCTTTAGCCTCTTTAAGCTGGTCTTCCAGATTACATATCTTGGTGTTTAATTCATCAACATATGCTAAAACATCTCTTTTCTCAAATCCTCCACCAATTTTGGTTGTTCTTAAAAAAACTTGCCCGTCCATATTATTCACGATAATTCACTCCATTTCTAAACATTTAAAAACAGTTTTATTATATCCTAACAGTCTTCAATCTACAATAACTCCATTATATTATATCACAATCTGTTACAGCTTTTCAATGTTTCTTTTAACAAAATTCTATATTGTTTTTTAGTACACTTATATAATTAAATAAATAATTAATCCTTATCACGCATTAGAATACCTATCATAACTGTTATGGCTAACGCTATTGCCAACGCAAAATATGGCGTTTTATCAAATTGCAACCCTCCAACATTCATTCCATAGTAACTGAAAACTATAGTTGGAACAGCCATAAGCATTGTTATGATAGTCAGTCTTTTCATCACAAAGTTAACATTATTTGAAATTACTGAGGCAAATGCATCCATTGTGCCAGAAAGAATACTTGAATAAATATTAGCCATTTCAATAGCCTGTTTAATCTCAATAAGAACATCCTCAAGTAAATCTTGGTCCTCCTCATAGAGCTTGATTACGCGTCCGCGAAGTATTTTTTCAAGCGTCAATTCATTAGCTTTAAGCGATGTTGAGAAGTAAACCAATGACTTTCCTAAACCAAGCAACTGAATTAATTCCTCATTCTTCATTGATTTATATAATTTCTGTTCAGTAGCTGATGAAATTTTATCTATCTGCTTTAAATATTGCAAGTATCTGTATGATATTCTTAACAGCATCTGCAATACAAACTTTGTTTTATGATTTGTATTCATGCCTTTTATAATTCCGCTTTTAAGGTCATTAAGCGTTTCATTTTCCTTCAGGCTAATTGTAATAACATTAGTATTAGTAAATATAATCCCCATTGGCATTGTATAGTAATTTGCCGCTTTTACGCCATCACTATGACCTTCTGATTTAACCGGATAGTCAACTATAATGAGTGTCTGGTTATCTTCAACCTCAATACGGGAGCTTTCCTCCTCATCAAGAGATGACCTTACAAACCCCTCATCCAGATTAAATTCATCTATAATATACTTTATCTCTTCTGCATTAGGTTCAATAACAGATATCCAGCATCCTGGTTCTGGAGTATTAATTTCCATAACAACATTATCTATAGTCTTATAGTATTTTATCATCGATTATCCCTCAATTTCAATCACCTATATTTTTAAAAAAACCATCCTCACTCTTATACAATTATAACAAAAAAACGAATAATATTCAATACCCTATACTGCTTTTTAACAATTTTTATTCTAAAATAAAAAACGCAAGCCACTGTTTAGTAGCTTGCGATAAAGATTCAATACATTAATTTTATCTATTACTATCTAAAATTTTAAAGATAGCATCTAAATCATCTTCATCATCCATACTTGTAATCCTTGATTCAGGGTCAAGTAGCGGATTACCTATTGGAATAACTTCCTCTTCATCATCAAATCCTGCAGCAATAACAGTAATTGTCATCTCATCCTGCATATCTTCCTTAAATGCTGTACCAAAGATGAACTCTACTCCATCTGCTGCTGTATCTGTAATCATCTTTGTAGCTGTATCAACATCTTGAGAAAGTATATCCTCGGACATAGTAATATTGATAAGCAATCTCTTTGCTCCAGAAATTGATGTTTCCAAAAGCGGACTGGAAATAACCGCCTTAGCAGCTTCAGTTGCCTTATCCTTACCTGAGCCATGACCAATAGCCATATGAGCATAGCCAGCACCCTTCATAATTGTAGAAACATCTGCAAAGTCAAGGTTAATGTATCCATCCTCAACAATCAAGTCAGAAATACTCTTTACACCTGTTTTCAAAATATTATCAGCCAAAGCAAAGGACTCTTTCATTGTAAGCTGCTTATCTACGCCAACCAAAAGTCTTTCATTTGGAATAACAATCAATGAGTCAACATATTTCTTTAACTCAGCAATTCCCTTCTCAGCTTGTAGCATCTTTTGTTCTCTTTCAAAGGCAAAAGGCTTTGTTACAACTGCAACTGTAAGTATCCCCAATTCCTGTGCTATTTGTGCAACAACTGGAGTAGCACCTGTACCTGTACCGCCCCCCATTCCAGCCGTCAAGAAAATCATATCAGCATCTTTTAATGCTGCCTGTATTTCATCTCTGTTTTCTTGTGCAGAGCGTTCACCAACCTCTGGCCTATTGCCTGCACCCCTACCTCTTGTAAGCTTTGCACCAATCTGAATTTTTGTAGTTGCCTTTGAATTATTTAAAGCCTTAGCGTCTGTATTTATAGCTATGTATTCAATATTCTGAACGCCAGCATCTACCATACAATTTAATGCATTCCCGCCACCGCCACCAACACCAATAACTTTAATATTAACATCATCAAATGCATCGTTTTCAAAAACAAAGCCTGTCATTTAAAAATTCCTCCTAATTTATAATCTCCTCCATATTGCACTGATGTGGTCAATTAAACGCCAGGCAATTATCATGCAAACATGGACCGGTTAAATACAATAATTATATATAACAAAACTTATTATTATATTATCATACTTTAATATTAATTTCAAGTAAAATATATAATTTTTTTTAATTTTGTATATAAGGCTATATTTTTTATTTATCACCATTAATTTACTGTATTATTTGATGTTTCACCATCTGTATCAGTACCGCTACCCCATTCAGTTTCTGAGCCGGTTTGTGTTGTTATATTGGTTTCTTCTCTCACTATTCCTTGATACCTTTCCATATCTGCCTTGCTTATAAATGATGCTCCATTTGTACCTCTCATAATAAAGTATCCTTCTTCATCCTCAGTAATCTCAACACCAAGCACTCTTTTTACATAAGCTAGCTTATATGCAATATCGGTCCAGTCACCAAGTTCAACAGATATTCTGTTATCATAATTCATCGCTATCTCATATTTATCTGTCAGATCAACTGATACAATTCTATCAATTTCCTGCTTTTCAAGCTCATCGCATATTCTCTCATATATTCTCAGCTTTTGCTCATCATCTGAATTTAATTTATTTCCATATATTGTATCAACCAATGAAAGCCCTGTTACAGTAAGCAGATTCTCTCTCGGCACAGCATTATTCTCAAGCATTTTCCCGGAACGACTTACCAATATATAGCCATCCCCATGTTCAATATTAGCATAAGGTACACATGGCTCTACATTTATCTCCAAAACATCAGGAAATGCTTTTTTTATTTTAACATTTTCAATATAAACCAATGAACTTAAGATTTTATCCTTAACCTCATCACTTTTAAGCCTCACCATATTGTCTCCGACATAAACCTGTGAGGCATTAACTATTTCTTCTGCTGAATACTTCGTTTCTCCTGATACTCTGATTTCATTTATATTAAACAGAAATGTCATGGACAGCGACAAGCCCACGCCCGCTACAAGCAGTATTACAAGAAAATAATAGGCTGACATATTCCTTCTTCTTCGCCTTAATCTCTTACTACTATTAGGACGCTCAACATTTGTCTTTACAACATCCTTCATTTTTATCCTCCTCAGGGCTAATTCTGATCCTATTCCCTATAAATTTTAACACCAATAGATGATAATACATCCTCTATTGAGTCATAACCCCTATCAATATGCTTTATTTCGCTTATTTCTGTTATTCCCTCAGCACCAACTGCTGCAACCACCAAAGCTGCTCCCCCTCTTAAATCTGTTGCAGTAACCTTTGCTCCGTAAAGCTTATCTACACCTTCAACAATTGCTGCTTTGCCAACTACTTTTATATTTGCACCCATTCTAAGTAGCTCATCAACATGCCTGTATCTGTTCTCAAATATGTTTTCCTCAAAAACACTGGTACCCTTAGCTTTACATAAAGCTGCCATTGTTACTGCCTGTGCATCAGTAGGAAATCCCGGATAAGGCATTGTTTTTATAATTCTGATAGATTTTAATGGCTTTTTGGCATTAAGGTATATATTGTTCGCATATGTATATATATGGCACCCCATTTGCTCAAACAGCGTGATAAAAGAATCTATGTGTGCAGGTCTGATATCCTTAATCGTTATCTCTCCATTTGTGATAGCAGCAGCGGAAATATATGTAGCAGCAGCAATTCTATCAGGCATTATCCGATACTCACAGCCTGTTAGCTTTCTAACACCACATATACATATAGTACTATCACCTGCACCTCTGATTCTTGCACCACATTTATTTAGAAAGCATGCTAAATCCACAATCTCAGGCTCTCTTGCTGCATTTTTTATAATTGTTTCTCCATCAGCCAAAACTGCAGCAAGCATTATATTTTCAGTAGCTCCCACTGACGGAAAATTCAATGTAATCTTTGCACCCTTAAGACCCTTTTCAGCCTTGCAATCAAGTATGCCATGCCTTTCCTTTATATTCACGCCCATTTTTCTGAATGCTGACAGATGCATATCAATTGGTCTGGGACCTAATTCACACCCTCCTGGATAAGAAAGAGTGCATTCATGTGTTTTACCCAACATCGCACCCAAAAATACGATTGAAGAGCGCATTTCTCGCATCATTTCATCAGGAATACATTGTCCATGCTTTCCACTGCTTTTAATTGTAATGCTGTGTCCATTAATATCACACACACAACCTAAATGTTTAAGTATTCTACAGGTTGCAAATACATCGCTTAATCTAGGACAATTTGTTATTGTCGTTTCTCCATCACATAATATTGACGCCACTAAAATTGGAAGCACACTATTTTTGGCTCCTTGTATTCTAATTTCACCGCTTATCTTTGTACCACCATTAACTATTAGCTTCTGCTTTCGCATTTTTACACCACCTTAAAGCATTTTACATGATATACTATGCTTTAAGGTAGTTTTAGGTGAATTTCTGTTTTCTATATATTTATTACATTCATTTTTAGCTATTCTCTTTATCTTTAGGATTTACCAGCTCTCTGATTACCTTGTATATTCTCTCTTCTGTATCCCTTATCGCAAGCTCCCCCGCCTTTTGTGCCATAGCTTTTAGCTTATCTCTGTTGTAATAAAGCTCTTCTATCCTCTTAATCATATCCTCGCTAGTTACATCCTTTTGCTCAATAACTATTGCAGCACCAGCCCTTCCCAATACATTCGCATTATGTAGCTGATGATTGCCCGCTACAATTGGAGATGGAATTAAAATTGATGCTCTGCCCATTGCCTGAAGCTCCGCAAGTGTTGATGCTCCTGCACGACATATAACTAAATCTGCAGCAGCAAGGCATACATCCATATCACTAATATATTCACTGATTCTTAGTCTTTTATTATCTAAATCTATTTTCTTATCCTCCATAGCCTTCGGAAAAGATTCCTTACCCATTCCACCATAGCCATGAATATGGTTTATCTCTAAACCATTTTTTGTATGCCATTCAATTACATCTGCCATTGTTTCNTTAATACAACCTGCACCAAGACTTCCACCAAAAGACAGAATACACATACTATCATCAAAGCCAAGTTGTTTTCTTGCCTGTTCCCTCGTTTTTCTGGTAATGCCCTCACGAACTGGTAAACCCGTAACAACATAGTCTATACCCTTATCTAAATACTTTGTCGCTTCCTCAACAGTAAGCATTACCTTATCCACTTCCTTAGATAGGAGTTTTGTCGTTACGCCAGGATATGCATTTGCCTCATGAATTGCAGTTGGTATGCCCATCCTTGCAGCCTTTCGTATTACAGGTCCACTTACATAACCACCTGTTCCTATGGCTATATCGGGCTTAAAATCCTTTATTATTTCACCTGCTCGTTTATCCGATGTCAAAAGACAAAGAACTGCCTCACAGTTCCTTTTTATATTTTTTAATGTAATTTTACGCTGGAATCCCTTTACCTTAATAGAAGCAAAATTATATCCTGCTTCTGGAATCAACTTTGCCTCCATTCCGTTAGGTGTTCCAACAAATAAAAATTCAGCATTTGGTTCATTCTCTTTTATTATAGACGCAATAGCAAGCGCAGGGTTTATATGTCCTCCTGTGCCCCCTCCCGCAATTAAAACTTTCATAAATCAGCTCCTGATAATATTCATTCTATTTTTTAGTTAACTCTCAAGCATTGCCTGTCTTGAAATATTCAGCAATACTCCCATCTGTGCCAGCTGCATGACAAGTGCCGTTCCTCCATAGCTGAAAAACGGTAAGCTAATTCCTGTATTCGGTATGAGATTACTTACAACCGCCATATTTAAAAAGGCCTGTATCCCAATTTGAACAGTGAGTCCGACTGCCACAAGCATTCCAAATTTATCAGGTGCCTTTGAAGCAATATAAAGTCCTCTGAACACAAATAAAACAAATAAAAGTATTACTGTTACCGCTCCGATAAAACCTAGTTCCTCACAAATAATCGCAAATACAAAGTCATTTTTAGTTTCAGGCAGATACATATATTTCTGTCTTGACTCCCCTAGCCCCAAGCCAAAAAGTCCTCCAGAACCAATTGCAATCAATGATTGACAGGTCTGATAAGTTGCGTCGGAAACATCTGCAAAAGGGTCACGCCAGGATTGTATTCTTTTCTCGAAGTAAGTAAACCCTTCATTTTCTATCTTGTAAAATACAAGGGCAACCATTCCAGCAACTCCAACAATTCCTGTTCCAAAAAGATGTGAAAACTTCACCCCTCCAACGAACATCAGCGTTACACCAATTATACAAATCAATACTGTTCCAGAAAGATGTGGCTCCATCATCATTAGCATAGCTATAATTCCAAGCATTGTCATAAAAGGGACTATTCCTACACTGAATTTTTGCATGCGGTTATATTGCTTTGTTATAAAATATGAAAATGTAATTATTATTGCGAACTTAACTATTTCCGACGGCTGAAAATTTATAGGCCCAATAACAAGCCATCGTTTAGCACCCTTTTCTGCCGTTCCCATGACAAGTACCATTACAAGAAGCACAACGCTTGCAATATAGGCACCTATCGCTATCCAGGCTTTTGCATATTTATGATAATCAATATATGAAAGTACAAACATTGCTACAAGACCAAGTGCTGCCATCTTCATCTGCTTTGTTGCATAAAATGAACCAGGTAGCCCGCTGTCAACCGCTGTTGCGTAGCTAGCCGAAAACATCATTACTATTCCCATAACAAGAAGTGTCATGACAATAAGGAAAAATGGTAAGTCAACTTCTCCATATCGCTTTCGTGGCATCCTTAGCTTCTGTGTTTGTGTAGTTGAGCTATTTACTTGTATCCTTTTTCCTGCATTTCGTGTTCGTTCAGCCATGTCTGCACCTCCTATTTTAATTAATAGCTATATTATCATAAGCACTGCAATTACTCCTGCAACTAATCCTACCAGTGAAAATGTAATCACTATTTTATATTCTCCATATCCTATCATTTCAAAATGATGATGTATTGGTGACATTTTAAATATTCGTTTACCCGTTGTCTTAAAGCTGATAACCTGTAATACAACTGATAATGCTTCACATACATAGACTATACCTACTATAACCATAAGCATATGCCCATGTGTCGCAAGACCTATTGCTACAAAGGCTCCACCCAAAAACATTGAGCCTGTATCACCCATAAAGCATTTTGCTGGATTTAAATTCCACAATAAAAATCCTAAACAGCCTCCTGCTATCGCTATTGCAAAAAAGGAAATCTCATATAACTTCATAAACGAACATATTATCGTTAACGCTAGCATCGCGACCAATGTAACTGTTCCACATAAGCCGTCAACTCCATCAGTGAGGTTAACAGCATTTGTAAGAAAAATCATGAACAAAAGCATTATTGGATAATAAAAAAGCCCAAAATCCAGCTTGACAAATATTAGGTCTATTTCAGTTGAAGTATCTCCTAATAAATACAATATAAGCAAAAATGCTGCCGAAAGAAAAAACTGAAACAGCATCTTTTGCTTTGCATTAAGCCCTAAATTCTGTTTCTTTATTGCCTTGATATAATCATCTGCAAAGCCTATTGCCGAAAATAAAACAGAGAAAGCTATGCAAGCCAAAAGCCTTAACGCATTTGTTGTAGTTTCAGGACTTGTTAAATCAAGATACTTTTCCCTGTAAATAATATACCCAATTATTGTCGTAATAATACTACTTATTATAAACATAAAGCCACCCATAATAGGTGTTCCTTGTTTGGATTTATGCCATTTCGGACCTATTTCCAATATAGTCTGACCAAAATGAATTTTTTTCAGAAAAGGCACCAAAACAACGCCTATTAATGCCGCAATAACAAATGATGTCATTGCGGTAGCCATATTTATCCACCAATGCTGCATTTGATTTATATCCCCCTAATTTATACCATATAGTCCATCAATTACTTCTTCTAAACGCATACCTCTGCTCCCTTTAAATAAAACAACATCACCTGCTTTAAGGTAAGTCTTGAGTTCATTAACAAGCTTTGCTTTGTCATCAGTATGCATTACACTCACACCAGATTCCTTTGCCTTTTCCGCTATGTAGACTGAATCATATCCATATGTAAAAAGCATATCCACATCAGCCATTTCAGTAAATTTTCCTACATTTTCATGCAACTGCCTAGACATTTCCCCCAATTCAAGCATATCTCCTAAAACAGCAACCTTGCGTCCATTGTTTTCAGCCTTAACCTGCAATAAAACCGATAATGAGGCTTTCATAGAATCAGGACTTGCATTATAACAGTCAATAATTACAGTCTGCTCACCTTTTTTCACTATGTTCTGCCTTAATTCATCAGGTTTATATTTTTTCAGAGCATTGATTATTTCTTCTTCACTAATACCAGAATTTATACCAATACAAAATGCTGAAAGTGCATTCAAAACATTGTGCCTTCCAATGCATGGCAAACTTACTTCCACATCTCTATCCTGATATTTAACAGTGAATATTGTTCCGTTATTTTCTTCATATATATTTTTTGCGTAATAATCAGCAGTTTTGTTTTCAATTCCATATGTTAAAACTCTACGATTTAATGAGTCCTTCACTGTACTCAACAGCCTGTCATCAGCATTAACAACAAGTGGTGCATCAGGACTCATTCCCGAAAGAATTTCCAGCTTTGCTTTAAGTATACCCTCTTGTGTTTTTAGGTTTTCAATATGTGAAAAGCCAATATTAGTTATAACGCTAATTGTAGGAATAGCTGTATTAGAAAGTCGCTCTATCTCCCCAAAATCAGACATGCCCATTTCTATAACAGCTGCCTTATGTGATTTATTAATACCAAGAAGAGTCTTTGGTAAGCCTATTTCATTATTTAAATTACCCTCTGTTTTAAGCGTATTATATTTTTCTGACAGAACTAACGCAATCATTTCCTTTGTAGTTGTCTTACCAACACTACCGGTAACTCCTACCAAAATAATATTAAATAAGCTCCTGTAATATCTTGCAAGATCAAGAAAGGCTTTTCTCGTATCATTAACGATAATGCATGGATAATTTTCAATTTGCTTTTCAGTTATAGCTGCCACTGCTCCCTTTTCAAAGGCTTTGGCTACATAATCATGGCCATCGAATCTTTCACCACGGATTGCAATAAACACACTGCCAGCAATCAACTGTCTTGTATCCGTACTGATTTCTCCTATTTCAGACTTAATATCAATTGTTCCTCCAACAGTCCTTGCTATATCTGAAAGCAAAATCTTTTCCATAAAAAATATCTTCTCCTTAATCTAGGTTAATTTCCAAGCAGTTTAAGTCCCTCGCTTACAACCTCTCGTTCATCAAAGTGAATATGAACATCATTTTCTAACACCTGGTAATCCTCATGTCCTTTTCCTGCCAAAACAATTATATCGCCCCTCCTTGCTGTCTTCAAAGCATAATAAATGGCCTCTTTCCTATCAACAACTGTTTCATAAGGTATATCCTTGCCCTCAAGTCCAACTAATATATCATCTATAATAGCCACAGGGTCTTCATCACGCGGATTATCAGAAGTGATTATAAGCATATCCGAATACTTAGCAGCTGCCTTTGCCATTAGTGGCCTTTTAGTCTTATCTCTGTTACCGCCACAGCCAAAAAGACATATAAGCCTGCCCTCCGTATAGGTACGAACATTTTGCAAAATATTTTCTATCGCATCAGGTGTATGTGCATAATCACAGATAACAGAAAAATCCCGTCCAGTTGGTATTACCTCACATCTTCCACGCACACCCTTATAATCTGCAATTGCTTTTAAAATATCTTCTATTGCCAATCCTAAATTAAGGCATATGCCTATTGTTCCAGTTATATTTGAAACATTGAATTGTCCTGTCATCTTCATTGTTACATTATGCGATTTATCTCTCTTACAGAACCAAAAGCTCGTTTCATTTGGCTTTATTTTAACTACATCAGCATAATAATCAGCTTTTTTTGTAATGCTATAGCTGTATTTTTCACAGGTTATCTCATTAAATAATCTCTCTCCATATCCATCATCTATACAGCATACGGCTATATCACAAATATTAAAAAGCATTCGCTTTGCCTTGTAATATTCCTCCATGTCTTTATGATAATCCAAATGGTCCTGAGTCAGATTCGTAAATAATGCAATCTTAAAATGTGCTGGCCCTATTCGCTTCTGCACAAGCCCGAATGATGAAACCTCTAAAACTGCATACTCACAACCTGCATCAACCATTTTACTCAATAACTCCATAAATTCAAATGTAAAAGGTGTGGTGTTATTTGCATGAATCACTGTATCTCCAATTTCGTTTTGGATTGTACCAATAAGCCCAACCTTATACCCATTATGAGTAAGTATATGTTTAACAACATTTGCTATAGTTGTCTTGCCATTAGTACCTGTAATCCCTATCAGCTTAAGCTTTTCTTCAGGGTGTCCAAACCATGCGGCACATATTTTGCCATATGCCTCCCTTGTATCAGAGACTAAAATCTGCCTGTCAAGCCCTAAATCAGTCTGTACTACAACAGCTACTGCACCCTTTTTAAGCATTTCTGCTGCAACAGAGTGACCGTCAAATTTCTCACCCTTAATGCATATAAACAAACATCCTACATCTACTTTTTTAGAATTATCTGTAATTAAGGAGATATCCATATCCGGCAAATTCGTTTTTGCGACATCTTTAAGCAGTTCATGTAATCTCATGCCATCACCCCACATTTTAACTTTATCCTGATTGATCATGTATAACAAATGTTAATTCAACTATTGTTCCTTTCGAAACCTTTGTTCCTGGCGGATAGGATTGTGACTGAACAACTGCAGTTTCCCTTTGCGTTGAGGCACCTGCTAGAACATAATTCAATCCTTTACTTGACAAAGTTTCATTTGCCCTTGCTAGATTCATACCTATAACATCAGGTACTGTAACCATTTCTTCCTCATAATTCTCTTCTGTATAAAGAATTACTCTTGCACCTCTTGGAATCTTGCTGTTTTTTATTGGAACCTGTGCTACAACTCTTTCGCCATTTCCAACTATCTCAGCCTCAAGCCCTAAATCTGCTAAGGTTGCCTGTGCATCTATAACAGCCTTGTTCACAAGCAAAGGTGTAGTTACATCAAGTGTTGCTAATTCTTCCTCTGTATATTCAGGGTAATAACCTAAATAAGGTAATGCCTCTTCAAGTATTTTTCTTGCGTAAGGAACCGCAACAACACTTCCATAATATTCACCGCCCATAGGCTCATCAGCCATTATAAGCATAATTATTTCAGGGTCATTTGCTGGTGCAAAGCAAACATATGATGAAATATACCTCATATTGTCCTTATCATACATATCAAGCTTTTCAGAAGTACCACTCTTACCACCGATATGATAGCCTTTTATGTAAGCATTGCTTCCACCATTATTGTTTACAACATATTCAAGTGACTCACGCATCATCTCAGATGTTTGATTAGATACCACCTGTCGCTTTATAACAGTCTGGTTTTTAAGTATTACATTTCCATCATTATCAACTACCTTATCCACAACATAAGGAGTCAACAAATATCCACCATTTATTGCAGCCGCATAAGCATTAAGCATTTCAATCGGCGTTATCTTATTCGTTTGTCCAAAGGATGATGAAGCAAGCTCAACCGGCCCCATTCCGTCCAAGCCCTGATAAAAGCTTGATGCTTCACCCGGCAGGTCAATACCTGTTTTTTGTGTCAAGCCAAAGGCTTCAAAATACTCAAAAAACTTATTTGCACCCAAAAGCCCACCTATTTGCATAAAAGCCGGGTTGCATGAGTTTTTTAATGCTTCCTTAAAATCCTGTGATCCATGACCTGATGTTTTCCAACAATGTATCGGTGCAGTTCCAGGCACAACAACATGAGCACCTGTGCAATGAAAAGTGCTATCCAGTGTTATAACCTTTTCCTCTAATGCCGAAGCACTTGTTACAACCTTGAAAACAGAACCTGGAATATAAATTTCACTTATCGCCTTGTTTTTCCATTGAGAGTATAGCTCAGTCATCCTTGATTCATGATATGCATCACCCTCAAGCTTTTTTAACTCCTCAACAACCTTCTGGTCAGTAATTTCATACGGCTCATTGAGATTAAAGCTTGGCCAATTCGCCATCGCTAATATCGCACCTGTTTTGGCATTCATAATAATTCCACAGGCTCTTTCCTCAACCTGATGTGTTATTACCATCTCATTCAGGTTCTTCTCCAAATAATACTGTAATGTGCTGTCTATCGTTAAATAAACAGAATTTCCCGGCTGTGCATCAAAGGTTTTTGAATACTTATATGGCATTTCATCACCATTAGCATCCATTGCAGATATTACCTTACCATCTACACCTGCTAAGTATTCATCGTAATATGCCTCAACACCATACTGTCCTACTCCATCAGCATTAGTAAATCCTATTACTGTAGCAGCAAGTTCATTTTTAGGATAATATCTCTTAGTATCCTCCTCTATCTTAATTGAATTTATTCCATTATCAATCATATACTGAGTAATTTCATCAGCAATTTTCTTTTCAACTTGTGTTTTCAACACTCTATACTGAGTATTGGCTTCTATTGCATCATAAATCTTACTTTCATCTATCTCTAGCTTTTTGGCAAGAAAATCTACAATCTCAGCCTTCACCTGCTCCGCACTACGCATTTCATACTCAATACCCTCTTTGAGGGCCTTTGCCTTTTTACTTTCTTCCCTACCCTGTACCCTTTCCATTTCATCTCTGAACAATGATGGGTCAATAAAAACCTTGAATACAGTTGCGCTTTGAGCAAGCACCTTATTATTAGAATCATAAATTGTACCTCTATTGGCGGAAATTGTAATAGAACCAAAGTGATATCTGTTTGCTAGGTTCTGATACTTAACATTATTTGTTATAGCAGTATCGAAAAGCTGCATGATTATTGCAAAAGCCAATGCAAA
>JGI24709J26583_10001010_pt1 | contig 23785 bp, 23 predicted proteins | sample BioPla2DNA1_FD_26583 | JGI IMG/M metagenome (IMG submission 26583) | reverse complement strand
GGTACCTGGTACCAACAAGTGGTTGACAAAGATGATATATAATTGTAAAATGTGCTACATATCATGTAAGAATACTATAGAGAGGGATCCGTAGGATTTGGGAGGACAATATGAAATTTGTAATACCTAAGGGCTATAAGTCGCAGCTTAGTATAAAGGAAACTGAAATTGCAATTAAAGAGGTAAAAGACTATTTTGAGAGGGAATTGGCGAAGCAGCTGAATCTTATCAGAGTATCGTCGCCGCTATTCGTAAAGCCTGAAACCGGTCTAAATGATAATCTTAGCGGAGTAGAAAGACCTGTTGCATTTGGACTTAAGGAGCAAAACGAAGCAGTAGTCGAAATCGTTCACTCTTTGGCTAAATGGAAGAGGCTGGCCTTAAAACGATATGGCTTTTCTGTAGGAGAGGGCTTATATACCGATATGAATGCCATACGCAGAGATGAGGAAACAGATAATATTCATTCTATATATGTGGATCAGTGGGATTGGGAAAAGATAATTGATAAGAGCGAAAGAAATGAGAAAACATTAAAGAGCATAGTTAGGCTTGTATACAAAGCTCTTAAGAATACAGAGAAATATATAGCGGGTAAATATGAATATACCGAAGAAATTCTTCCCGATGATATATTCTTTATTACGTCTCAGGAGTTAGAGGACCGCTATCCGACACTTACACCGAAGGAAAGAGAGCATGATATTGCAAAGGAAATGGGTGCGGTATTCATCATGCAAATAGGAGCAAAGCTGGCATCGGGCGAACCTCACGATACAAGAGCTCCGGATTACGATGATTGGAAGCTTAATGGTGATATCATTGTATATTACCCTGTACTCGACATAGCGCTTGAATTATCGTCCATGGGTATCCGTGTCGATGAGCATTCCTTAAGAGAGCAGCTTGAGATAAGCGGTTGTATGGATAGGGCAGAGCTTCCTTTTCAGAAGGCATTACTTAATAATGAACTCCCTTATACCGTCGGAGGCGGCATAGGACAATCAAGGATATGTATGCTATATCTAAGAAAAGCACATATCGGGGAGGTTCAGGCTTCGGTTTGGCCTGACGATGTGATTGAAGAAGCAGAAAAGCATGGCATACATCTTCTATAGCTTACAAATACGAAAGAGGCTGAACGCAAATATTTGCGACAGCCTCATAATTATAGTCTGAGAATTTTAGAATTCGGCGGTATCGGGATGTGCCCCGGTTCTGCCAAGAGACTCCAAAACCTTCATGGCCTCTATGTCTTCGTCGGACAGACTGAAATCGAATATATCGGCATTCTCCAACATTCTTTCCTTTGAGGAGGTCTTAGGAAGNGGCAAAAATCCATGCTGGATACTCCAGCGTAGCAATACCTGAGCTACAGACTTATTATGCTTCTTAGCAATATCAACAAGAACAGGATTATCCATTTGGCCCTTAATTAATGGGCTCCATGCCTGTACAATCATTCGACGGTCTTTACAGTATTCTACCACCTGTCTTTGAACATACTGAGGATGTAGCTCGAGCTGATTCACCATAGGAGCGATGGTTGCAGTCTCTAATATGGCTTCCAAATGAGTGTCTAGGAAGTTGCTGACACCGATTGCTTTTACTTTGCCCGCCTTATATAGCTCCTCAAATGCTTTCCATGTACCTTCATTATGTTCCTTCCAGGAGTCCCTTATGGATAAGGGTCTTGGCCAATGGATTAAATATAAATCTACATAATCGATATCCAGGTTATTCATTGATATTTCGAATTCTTTCATAGTATTATCATAACCATGACCGCCATTACTTAGCTTAGTCGTTACAAACAATTCGCTTCTGTCTAAGCCACAGGTCCGAATAGCCTTACCCACAGACTTTTCATTATAGTAGGAATATGCAGAATCAATGTGTCTGTAACCGCAATCGATTGCGGTCTTAATAATGTCTACAGTTGTGTCTGATTCAGGAAGCCTCCATGTTCCGAAACCGACACAGGGGATTTTGTAGCCATTTGATAATACATAACTGTCTTGAATGCTATTCATATTCATGTCCTCCTTTCAAAATCTAATCATCATGTTGCGATTATGCCGTTTTGCTCCAACCATATTGCCACAGCATCCTTTGTACTACTTCCTATAATGCCATCTGCCCTAAGCTTTAATACGTCTATAGCATTTTCAACAGCATAGCATTTGTCAGAGGCATCAAACAGTGCCATATCATTTTGGTTGTCACCAAAGCATATTATTTCATCAACAGCCAGATAGCTACGAAGGAATTGTACGGCATGGAATTTCGATGCCTTCTTTGAGAATATTTCAAGATACCACATATCCTTAAAGTAGTTATCCTTATAGAATACACTATTAATATTAGGAAGCTCTTTAACTATTTGGTTAAGCGGCTCTAAACTATCCTTATGATCCATAAGGGTAAAATATATGATTGGCTCATCGATTAAAGTGGTAAAGCTGTCCACTTGTATAAATGGCTTTCTGTATCTGTTAACCCGCTCCTCATAAAAATCCTTTAAGGAACGATTAACTAATTCCTCGTAATAAGTAGCAAGATTTCCGTCTTTAACTGTATATAAAAATCCCTTCAGATGATTTTCCTCAATCATAGATATTAAGATTTGGGCATCCTCTTTACTGAAGGTCTCAACATTAACATAATCATTTACTATAGGATCATATATACATACCCCATTCATTAATATAAGGGGTAGTGTTAACTTAAGATCCTTAAGAATATATTTAACTGAAGCTATACTTCTGGCGGTAGCAACTGTAAATAATAGTCCCTGGTTTATTAAATCATTTAATATACTAACACTTCTTTTGGTAAGCGTTGCATCGGGACTAAGAAGTGTACCGTCCAAATCTGATATATAAAGTTTTTTCATTGGCTTCATCCGTTCTGATTAAATTATATTTTCAATAAATATTTTAACACCTATGAGTATTAAAAGAATTCCGCCGCCTAATCTAGCCCTTATGCCTAACAGTAGTCCGAATTTTCTGCCGATGTATACACCTAATGCGCAGCAGAAGAAGGTAATACTTCCTATAAGTAATGATGTTGTAGTAATACTTGCGTCGATGGCTGCCAGGCTTACACCTACTGCCAATGCATCTATACTGGTAGCAAAGCCTTGTACAACCAGATTTTTGGCTGTAAAGATATTTCTTGAGGTGCATACACCTTCCGGATGCTTTGACTCCTTTATGGCCTCTATAATTAAATTAATGCCAATGGCACCAAGTAAGAACAGTGCGACAAAATGCTGATATTTTGATATTATATCAGAAAAGCTTCTGCAAAGTGTAAATCCGAGTATAGGCATTATACCCTGAAATGCGCCNAAGGTAAATGCAGTATTAAAGACGTTTTTTCTGGTAATTTTAGGGCTGCATATNCCATTGGTGACAGAGACAGCAAATGCGTCTGTGGCTAAGCAAAAGCCAAGAAGTATCTGTGTTAATATATCCATAGTCATAGCCTTTCAATAATTTTACGGTAACCATTATAAAACTCATGTACGTTTTAAAGCCATACATGAGAAAACCCCTATAAAATCCCCTATTAATGATTAAAATACTAGCATATTTAATTGCTCTTCGCAAGCTAATGATTATTATGATGGTTAAGTATTATCATCTAATTTAAATTGATAAAATATATTTGAAATCACATAGGGCTTTTATGTTATTTACTTGCGATTGCTAATGTTATCGTATAAAATATTCTATAGAGTATTATTTTAAGGAGATAGTGATTAGAGATGAGAGATTATGTAATTGTCAGTGATGCGACACTAGACTTACCATATGAGTTGATTAAGGAGTATGATATTCGTGTAATTCCTATGGGAGTCGATATCAACGATGTTGATTATAACTACCATCCTGATGAGAAGGAATTAAAGATTGATTATTTTTACTCACAATTAAAGGCCGGAGCGACCACACATACTACACAGATTACGCCAATAGCATTTAGGGAATTCTTTAAATCCATTTTAAAAGAGAATCTTGATATATTATATATCGGATTTTCCTCAGGACTTAGCAGTACATACTATGCGGCACAGTTGGTTGTTGAAGAACTTACTAAGGACTATCCCGATAATAAAATTTACTGTATTGATTCAAAATGTGCTTCCATAGGAGAAGGTCTGTTGGTTCTTAATGCATCAAAACAAAAGAGAAAAGGACTTAATATTGATGAACTAAGGACCTGGGTTGAAGAAAATAAATATGCTTCACGTCATTGGTTTACTGTAAGAGATTTATTCTATCTTAAGAAGGGCGGAAGAGTAACCTCTATAGAGGCGGTTGTAGGAACTGCTCTAAAAATTCGTCCTATATTAAGCACTGACGATGACGGTAAGCTTGTCGTTGTCTCTAAGATCAGAGGGACAAAAGCAGAATTAGATTTCCTTATATCAAAAATGAAAAATGAAGGCATAGACCTGGAATCACAAACGGTGATAATAGGTCATGCCGATAATCTGGAACATGCAAAGATGCTGGAAAAGCAAATTCGTGACCTGAACATTGTAGATGACGTAGTTATTTCAAAGATAGGTCCGATTATCGGCACCCATACAGGTCCCGGAATGCTGGCATTGGTGTTCATGGGGAGGAAAGAATGAGAATCGGTGGAGAAATAAAAAAGCCCTATAAGAATCCCACAGAGTGGATGGAAAGGGTTAAGGAACTTAAATACAGTGCTGTTCATGCTCCTATCGGACACGACGCATCTTATGAAGAGAAGAAGGCATATATTGAGTGTGCCAAGGAGAATAATGTTATAATCGGTGAGGTTGGCATATGGAGAAATCCCATATCACTGGATGAGCAGGAGGCAAAGGATAATATAGAGTATTGTAAAAAACGCCTTGCTCTTGCTGAAGAGCTTGGGGCTAATTGTTGTGTAAATATCACCGGCTCCAGGGGAGAGATTTGGGATGGCTTCTATAAGGAAAACTATAACGAGGATGTATATGCACTGATTGTTGATACCACCAGGGAGATTATCGACAGTGTTAATCCAAAGCATACCTATTATACTCTAGAGCCAATGCCTTGGATGATACCGGATTCTCCAGACATATATCTCAAGCTGATAGAGGATATTGACCGTAAGGCCTTTGGTGTACATTTGGATTTTACAAATATGATTAACAGTCCCTTGCGTTTTTTGAAAAGCGACGAGTTTATTGAGGAGTGCTTTACGAAGTTGGGGGCATATACTAAAAGCATTCATGCCAAGGATGTGGTAATGGAAAAGAAATATCCCTGTGTAATAAAGGAGGTAATGCCCGGAAGGGGTGTGCTTAATTACAGAAGGATAGTCCGTTTAATAGACAAATTAGGTGCAGATATTCCGGTATTTGTTGAACATCTGGATACTCATGAGGAATATCTTGAGGCATCGACCTTTATAAGGGAAACTGCGATAAACGAAGACATTACAGTTATCTGATATTATAGAAACGGAGTGCTCATGAAGCGAGTTGACAGAGATACAAGCATAGAAAATATACAGATTAAGCCGTATAAAAAGGATGCATCTTATTCCTATACACTTGGGGCATTTCCAACCTATGAGCTTATTCTTAGCAGACCTGATGAAGTAATTAAGGTTCTGGTCCATTCCAGTTATACCGATATGGTTGGTCTGGAAGCTTTATGTAAGGAGCGCAATATATCTCTCGAAGTCAATGATAAGCTTATTGGAAAGCTAAGCGATAAGGACAATTGCTATGTGGCGGGAATCTTTAAGAAATATTCCTGTCAGCTTTCAAAGGAAAGGCCCCATATAGTCTTAGTTAATCCCGGCAATATGGGAAACCTGGGAACCATAATTCGTACAATAGTTGGATTTGGCATATATGATATTGCAATAATTCTTCCCGGGGCAGACATATTCAATCCAAAGACTGTCAGGGCATCTATGGGTGCACTGTTTAAGCTTAATTTTCACTTCTTTAATTCCTTCGATGAGTACCGTAGACAGTATGGACGGCATGATATATTTACCTTTATGTTAAATGGTGAGTATACTCTTAATATTAAAGATTGTCCGAAATCCAAGCTCTTTTCCCTCGTTTTTGGAAACGAGGCGACCGGTCTTGATGATTCCTTTCTTAATGTAGGGACAAGCATCATGATACCTCAATCTTCCGACGTGGATTCATTAAACCTGACGATCGCTGTGGGGATAGGGGCTTATGTATTTATGAATGAAAATAAAATTTANNAATAAATAGGAGGATAAATCCTCCGTTATATGTTANATAAAATTTANNAATAAATAGGAGGATAAATCCTCCGTTATATGTTATATAAAATTTATAAATAAATAGGAGGATTGGGATGAAGCTTAATTACAGACGTACTTTTTTTGTGGGGTTTGCATTCTTATCAATTATTGCATTTTGGGAACTTTATGACGGTGTTATTCCAAAAATGCTTGAAGGGACATTCGGCTTGGGGGAAACAGCTATTGGGGGCATCATGGCTATTGATAATGTTCTTGCCTTATTTCTTCTTCCTCTATTGGGAGCCTTATCCGATAAGGTTAATACCCGTTTGGGCAGAAGAATCCCCTTCATATTAGGTGGTACAATTGTGGCATCTATTTTTATTATTTTACTGCCAATAGCAGAGCATCAGGGAAACTTAATACTATTTATGATAGCGCTTGGTATAGTATTGTTAGCGATGGCCACTTACAGATCTCCGGCAGTGGCACTTATGCCTGATGTTACGCCTAAACCTCTTAGGAGTAAAGCAAACGCAATTATAAATCTGATGGGAACGGTAGGTGGAGCATACTCCCTGGTTATGACATTATGGCTGTATACTGAAGACGGGAGCATAAATCTTCCGGTATTTATAAGTGTTGTGGCTGTAATGATATTGTCGGTAGTATTTCTAATGATTAGTATAAATGAGAATAAGCTGGCGGCACAGGTTAGGGAGCAGGAAAAGCTACTAAATCTCGATGAGAATCAACCCGAGGAAGAGGATGATGAAGCTGATAAGAGGATGCCTGCTGATATTAAGCGTAGCTTTATGTTTATAATGGCATCAATCTTCCTATGGTTTTTTGCCTATAATGCAGTTAAGACCGCGTTCTCAAGATATGCCGACAAGGTATGGGGATATTCAGGTGGAACATATACATTTCCTCTGATGGTTGCCATGGGAGCTGCATTGATAAGCTATATTCCTATCGGTATAATATCGAGTAAAGTAGGAAGAAAGAAGACAATATTAGGCGGAATAATCCTGATGACATTGTCTTATCTGTGTGGTTTATTGATTACCGGTCCTTCGTTTTTTATTAATATTATATTTGCCTGCACCGGTATAGGCTGGGCTGCCATAAATGTAAATTCCTATCCGATGGTTGTGGAAATGTGTAAGAGTGCAGATACCGGTAAATATACAGGTTATTACTATACCTTTTCAATGTCTGCTCAGATTATAACTCCGATAGTATCCGGTTTTCTTCTGGAGAAGGTTGGTTATCAGACCTTATTCCCCTATGCGGTAGTATTTTCTGTTGCTTCCTTATGTACGATGCTTTTCGTTAAGCACGGCGATTCCAAGCCTCCACGGACTAAAAAGAAGCAAGAAGCGGAGAGTTTAGGATAAAAATAAATAATACCCGGAAATGCTACTATGTATTACGTAAGGAGAAAGCGATATGTTATTGGAATTAAGCATATTTTGTGCGGTGCTGATTCTTCTTTATTTGCTTGCCATCATGCCTAAGCTTAAGAAAAATCCAGGGTTGGATAAATTCATGGGACGCCACTATGCTCATCGGGGTCTGCATGATAATCGGTCCAAGGCACCGGAAAATTCATTGGAGGCATTTAGACTGGCTGTGGTGAATGGATACGGTATCGAGTTGGATGTGCAAATAACTAAGGATCTGGTACCGGTGGTGTTTCATGACTATGATCTTAAACGTACCTGTGGAGTGGATAAAAAGGTTCGTGATTTGGATTATGAAGAATTATGCCAATACAAGCTGTTCGAATCGCAGGAAAAGATTCCTTCATTAAGGGAGGCTCTCGATTGTATAGGAGGCAGAGTTCCGATTATTGTCGAGCTAAAAATACCCTGGAAGCCTGATGATACCTGTGTAGCAGTATCAAAGGAGCTTGATGGCTATAATGGATTATACTGCATAGAATCCTTTAACCCATTTGGACTCGGATGGTATAAGAAGCATTATCCGAACATAGTACGGGGACAGCTGTCAACGGATTTTGTTAAGGAAAAAATTGAAGGCAGTAGGGTGCAGTATTTTATANTAAAGCATCTTTTATTTAATTTTCATACCAAACCGGATTTTATTGCNTATCAACATAAATATAAGAAAGCCTTATCATTTACAATTTGTCGTAAGCTATACAGGACCATAGCGGTTGCTTGGACGGTACAGTCACAGAATGAGATGGAGGATAGTAAGGGTTACTATAATTTATATATTTTTGACAGCTTTATTCCGGAATAAATAATTATATGCATTTTTAGTATATTAATTGTCTCACTGGATATTATCTTGATATCAGGTATTAAGGAGGTAGACGATGCTAAAAATGCTGCTGGTCTGGTTTAGCGGGTGTATTTGGTGTATGTCGAATATGGTGCTTAGACCAAAGAAGATATCCTGTGAAAAGATATATAGAATGGAAGCTAAGAGAGGAAAGTTTGATGAAGAATTCTATAAATCCACTAAGAAAAAGCAATTTATGATTTTGTCAGATTTCGGATATAACTTATCCTGTGAGCTCTTAGAGCCTGATAATATGAATAACGGCAATAAAATAGTCATTCTATGCCACGGGTTCTCCCAAGGGAAGTACAGGTCCTTGATATATGCAGAGATTTTTCTAAAGCTGGGATATAGAGCGCTTGTTTATGATCATAGAAATCATGGACTAAGCGGTAAAGCGTTTACTTCCATGGGCTATTACGAGAAATACGATTTAAAAAAGCTGGTGGATTGGTGCTTCGATACCTTTGGTGCAGATTGTAAGGTTATAACCCATGGGGAATCTATGGGTGCAGCCACCGCGTTGTTGCATTTAGATATTGATAACCGTGTGAAATGTACAATTGCAGATTGTGCTTACTCTGACTTAAAGGAGCAGTTAAAGCATCTGGTAAAGTACTATTATCATATGCCCCAATTTTTGATACCATTGGAAAATCTTATAACTTATATACGAGCAGGTTTCTGGTATGGTGAGGTATCACCGATTAGTGTGGTCAGTAGAGTAGATACGCCGATATTATTTATTCATGGAAAGAAAGACAATTATGTTCCTGTAGAAATGTCGGTTAAGATGTATGAAAGCAAAAAGAATAAAAAAGCATTATATCTGGTAGCAGGAGCCTCTCATACAAAGTCCTGTGCGAAGAACCGAAAGGGCTATGAGCATAGAGTGAAAATGTTTTTAGATAAATATGTATGATAAAATATAAGGTGTAGGATACCGTCAATTGGAATCCTACACCCTTATTTATTATGTATTTAGTATCTAGCAAATAATGAAATTAGTCTTCTTTTTTCTTAAGAACTACAGCACCAGTACCAAGAACAGCAGCGCCTAATCCTAAGAATAATGCTGTTGAAACAACGCCTGTCTTAGGAGCGTCGCCTGAGCCGGATGTGTCAAGACCATGGAATAAGATAACTTCGCCGTTCTCATCCTTGAACGCCATGCTTGTTACCTGTAGAGGTCCTTCAGACTTGTTCTTTAAGTTAACAACAGCTTCACACCAGCTTGTGCCGGCACCATTCATAGGGAAGTTGTAAACTTTCTCACCATCAACGCTTTCGCCTGGCATATTAACAGGGANCCAACCAGCATCANAGTTGTAGANAAACTCTAATTCGAAAGAAGCGTTTCCGGATATGGTAAGATCCACGGATCTGGTTGCATGTGCAATATCAGCATCACCAATAACAGTGCCTCCACCGATAATCTTAACCCAAACGTCGTTATCGGTTGCTACGCCAGCCTCTTCGGGGTAATCAAATGGCAGTTGGTCGGTACTTGCAAGGGCAGTACTTAGTGTCATTGACAGTACTAATACTGTAGCAACAAAACCAGCTAATAATTTGTTTCTTAATTTCATTATTACTCCTCCTTAATTTGATAGATGTAGTAAATACAAGTACATTTTACCAAATATAAAGTTTTTTGTATACCAACATTTATGATAAGTTTATTTCTGATTTTTGTGGATTTTGCACAATATATTCTAATTTTTGTACTTCATTGCACGCACTTTCATGGATAAACCGAATAGATTGATGAAGCCCTCGGCATCCTTATGGTCATACAAATCCCCTGTCGTAAAGGATGCAATGCTCTCATTATATAATGAGTATGGAGATGTGGTTCCTTGTTTTATAATATTACCCTTATAAAGCTTTAGCTTAGTCTCGCCGGTAACATATTCCTGTGTAACATCCACAAAGGCCTGATAGGCTTCCCTTAATGGCGTAAACCATTTACCTTCATATACTAAAGAAGCATAACGGTTTGCTATTTCCTTTTTGGCAGACAGAGTATCACGGTCCAGTATTAGCTCCTCAAGCTGTGTATGAGCCTCCATCAGGATGGTGCCACCGGGTGTCTCATAGATACCTCTTGATTTCATACCAACCACACGATTTTCGACAATGTCGACAATACCGATACCATGTCTTCCGCCAATTACATTAAGCTCCTTAATTATATCTGTGGCAGACATTTGCTTACCGTTCAGAGAAGTCGGAATACCCTTTTCAAAGGAAATGCTTATTGTTTCTCCCTCATCAGGTGCTTTTTCGGGATGGGTGCTTAGCACCAGGAGGTGGTCATAATTCGGTGCAACGGCAGGATCCTCAAGCTCCAGTCCTTCATGGCTGATATGCCAAAGATTACGGTCCCGTGAATAGCTGCTGTCTGTTGAGAAGGGTAGATTGATACCATGCTTGGCACAATACTCGATTTCTTCTTCGCGGGAGGACATATCCCATATTCTCCAAGGAGCTATAATTTTAAGTTCGGGAGCTAATGCCTTGATCGTCAGCTCGAATCTAACCTGATCGTTTCCCTTGCCGGTCGCACCATGGCATATAGCGGTTGCATTCTCAAGCTTGGCTATTTCGACCAGTCTTTTTGCAATAACAGGCCTTGCCATGGATGTACCGAGCAGATACTTGTTCTCATATACCGCACCGGCCTTGACACACGGGATAACATAATCGTTTACAAATTCATCAACCACATCCTCAATATATAGCTTTGTGGCGCCGGATAATTTTGCTCTTTCCTCTAATCCGTCAAGCTCGTCTTCTTGACCTACATTAATACATACACATATTACTTCATAATCATAATTTTCCTTTAACCAAGGAATTATTGCCGTGGTATCAAGACCACCGGAATAAGCGAGTATAATTTTTTCCTTCATATTAGCCTCCTATCACCATATAAATATTNATATGATTAAATATACACCATAATACATTAATATGCAATAGAAAATTTACAAAATTAATAAAAATACATAAATAATGCTTTTCACAATATAAATCATGATTATATCTTTACATATTTTAGTATTCTAATATAATAAAAAAAGAAACTAATGATGGAATAATGAAGGAGAGTATTATGTATAGAATAATTTTAGCGTCGGAATCACCCAGAAGAAAAGAGATTTTAAAGCAGATGAACATACCTTACGAAGTAATGTCCTCTAATGCTCAGGAGGAGGTGGAATATACCACTCCATCGGAAACAGTAGAAGCCTTGGCTACCCTTAAAGCAAAAGATGTATCCTCCAGGATCAGCCGTGAAGGGGAATCTTCAATTATAATCGGAGCTGATACCATGGTCTTTCACAAAGGTGAGGCTTTAGGAAAGCCTAAGGATAAGGAAGATGCTGTCCAAATGCTTAAGTCATTGTCAGGAGACGTCCATGAGGTATATACCGGTGTCTGCATTATAATAAGAAGAAATAATAGTGACAGTTGTAAGGACAGCGATGAAACAATAACCTTTAGTGTATGTACCCGCGTGGAAGTACAACAACTTACCATCGAGCAGATTGAAGATTATGTAGACACAGGTGAGCCTTTGGATAAGGCCGGTTCTTATGCTATTCAGGGGGAATTTGGTATATACATTAAGGAGATACATGGGGATTATTATAATATTGTAGGTTTTCCTATTTCAAAAATTCATGAAAGACTACTTGCTCACGGAATAAATATAAAAAAANTAAAATAGGGGTTGCATAATATTTAATTAGGATGTATAATTATGAAAAATCAAAATTTGAAATGAATAATTATTTTATTCGTGAGACAGGAGGATGACGGAATATGAAAATAATACATGGTGGAGTTNCGGCCCCTAAGGGATTTACCGCAGCCGGAATATATGCAGGAATAAAGAAGAAGAGAAAGGATATGGCTCTTGTGTACTCTGTTGTACCGGCTAAGGGAGCAGGAACCTTTACAAAAAATATGGTTAAGGCTGCACCTGTATTATGGGATATTAAGCTGACCAAAGAAAGCGAGAATATTCAGGCCATAGTGATAAACAGCGGAGTTGCCAATGCCTGTACAGGTGAGGAAGGAGAAAAGAACAATCTTGCCATGGCACAGGCAGTAGCATCGGCACTGCAGCTTCCTATAGATTCTGTGTATACAGCATCCACCGGAGTAATCGGTAAGCAGTTACCCATCGATATTATAAAAGACAGTATTCCACAACTGGCTAAGGAGTTAAAGGATACGACAGCTGCCGGTACTCTTGCTGCAGAGGCTATTATGACAACGGATACATATTCCAAGGAATGTGCTGTTAAATTTACAGTTGGCGGTAAGGATATAACTATTGGCGGAATGGCAAAGGGATCGGGAATGATTCATCCGGATATGGCCACCTTAATTGNGGTGGTAACTACCGATTTGGCAATAAGTAAGGAGCTTTTGCAGGAAGCACTTAGTGAGGATGTAAAACATACCTTTAATATGATTTCAGTAGACAGGGATACAAGTACGAATGATTCACTGCTATTGTTAGCAAACGGTATGGCCGGGAATGAGGAAATTCTAGAAAAGAATGACGATTACTATGAATTCTGTAAAGCATTAAATATAGTAACATCCAGCCTGTCGAAAATGATTGCGGCCGATGGTGAAGGGGCTACTAAGCTTCTTGAAGTTACCGTTGAGGGAGCAAATAATTGGGATGATGCGGTTAAATTAAGTAAGTCCATAATCTCCTCCAATCTGGTTAAGACAGCTGTCTTTGGCAATGATGCCAACTGGGGAAGAATTTTATGTGCTATGGGTTACTCGGGAGTAGAGTTCGACCCATACAAGGTAGACTTAATTATCGAGAGTGAAACAGGCAGTCTTCAGCTGGTGGAAAATGGCATGACAACGGACTATTCAGAGGAATTTGCAACAAGTATACTGTCCTCCGAGGAAATAAAGGCTACGGTTAATATTAAGCAGGGAAATGCCAAGGCTACCGCTTGGGGATGCGATTTTTCCTACGATTATGTTAAAATAAACGCTGAATATCGCTCTTAAATATCAGTTCGTCAAATATNTAGAATGCNTATAACTTTATCTGAAAGGAATATGAATTATTATGGAGCATATGGATCAAATATTACTGAAGGCTCAGACCTTAATAGAAGCATTACCCTATATACAGAAATTCAATAATAAGAAGGTTGTCGTTAAGTACGGAGGCAGTGCCATGCTTGATAATAATCTTCAGTCAAATGTCATAAAGGATGTGGCTTTACTTAAGTTGGTCGGTATGAAGCCGATTATCGTTCATGGGGGAGGCAAAGAAATAACAAGCTGGCTGCAGAAGCTGGGATATGAATCCTCCTTTATAGATGGTCTTAGGGTTACCGATGCTAAAACCATGGAGGTTGTCGAGATGGTGCTTAGCAAGGTGAATAAGGGTCTTGTTCAGATGGTGGAGCGNCTCGGNGTGAAGGCGGTGGGNATAAGCGGTAAGGACGGTGCAACGCTTAAGGTTGAGAAAAAGAACTTGGATGGTAAGGATTTAGGATATGTGGGAAATATCAAGGAAGTAAATGTGGACCTTATTAATACGCTGATAGATAATGATTTTGTACCGATTATTTCACCGATTGGACTAGATGACAATTTTGTCAATTATAATATTAATGCGGATGATGTTGCCTGTGCCGTGGCTACTGCCATAGGAGCTGAAAAGCTGGTATTCTTGACCGATATTGAAGGAGTATATGCAGACCCTGAAGATAAGACCAGCCTTATATCCGTATTGACATTGGATAAAGCAGATGAGCTTCTAAACAGTGGCTTTGTGGGAGGCGGGATGCTTCCTAAAATTAAAAACTGTGTGGATGCGGTAAGAAACGGTGTTTCAAGGGTTCATATCCTTGACGGCAGGATGCCTCATTGTCTCCTGCTAGAGTTTTTTACGAACAAAGGAATAGGTACGGCAATTATCCATAAAGAAAATCTATTTGAGAATGAATTAATGCAGATATAAGTATTAGCAGAGGGGGCANAAGGTTATGAGCAGTATGAAGAATTATATTGAAGAAGCGAATAAAGTTTTAATGCGTACCTACAACAGATATCCCGTTGTACTTGACCATGGTAAAGGTATGCATTTGTACGATGTGGATGGTAAGGAGTATCTTGATTTTACAGCGGGAATAGCGGTGTTTGCTCTGGGATACAACAATGAGAAATATAATAAAGCACTAAAGCATCAACTCGATACATTGCTGCATACATCGAATTATTTCTACAGTGTCCCTACCGTTGAAGCTGCAAAGAAGCTGGCTTATGTATCAGGGATGGATAGAGTATTCTTTACCAACAGCGGAACCGAGGCTGTCGAAGGAGCTGTTAAGCTGGCAAGAAAGTATTATTATAAGAAGACCGGAAAGGCAGGGGGCGAGATTATTTCTTTCGAGCGTTCCTTTCATGGCAGAAGTATGGGAGCCTTAAGCATTACCGGGACAAAAGAATACAGAGAGGCATTCGAACCTCTTATAGGAGGGGTAAGATTTGCCGAGTTTAATAATTTGGATAGCGTTAAGATTAATATAAATGAAAACACCTGCGCTGTCATACTAGAGCCGGTCCAGGGGGAAGGGGGTATCTACCCCGCTACAGAGGAGTTCATTAAGGGAGTAAGAAGGCTTTGTGATGACAATGGTATTTTACTTATTTTTGATGAAATCCAATGTGGAATGGGTAGAACCGGCTCTATGTTTTCATATCAAAGCTATGGGGTTAAGCCTGATATTATAACATGTGCAAAGGCCTTAGGATGCGGAGTGCCCGTAGGAGCATTCGCAGCGACTGAAGAAGTTGCAAAGGCTTTCGAACCGGGCGACCATGGAACGACCTACGGGGGCAATCCGTTTGTCACAGCCGCGGTAAATGCGGTACTGGACTTATATGAGGAGTTAAATATCTTAGAAAACGTTAACACTGTCGGACCTTATCTTTCACTAAAGCTGAATGAGATTATGACAAAATACAGCATAATCAAAGAGCATCGTGGTATGGGATTGATGCAGTGCCTAGAGTTCAGTGTTCCGGTTGATGATATAATAGCATGTGCTCTTGATAGCGGATTAGTATTAATATCGGCAGGAAAGAATGTAATTCGGTTTATTCCTCCGCTAATTCTGGAGAAAAAGAATGTGGATGATATGATAGAAATACTGACAAAATGTCTGGATAAGTTATATTAAGAGATAATGGGTTGTGGCAAAATACTTTGTCATAACCTTATTTCTTGTATAGTTATAACCAAATCTGGAAACCTTTAATAAGGAAAGTTTTTTATTAAGGAGAAAGGTTTGGTTTATGATATGTGGGGTATTATAATTGCTATTATTTCCGGTGCATTGATGAGTGTACAGGGAGTATTCAATACAGGAGTAACAAAGCAGACGGGTATCTGGGTGTGTGCCAGCTTCGTGCAGTTCAGTGCCCTGATGGTATGCCTGTCCGCATGGTTATTTACAGGCCGTGAAGGCAGTTTTTTTCAGCTCGCAAAGATTGATAACAAATACATGTTGCTGGGAGGTGCGCTAGGCGCGGNGATAACCTATACGGTAATAAAGAGCGTTGATGTTCTGGGGCCTGCCAGAGCTAATATGTTCATAATAACTGCCCAGTTGCTTGTGGCTTATATAATAGAGCTTCTGGGGATTTTCGGTTCTGAAAGAGTTGACTTTGAATGGCGTAAGGTTATTGGGTTAGTAATTATTATTATCGGGATAATTACATTTAAATGGAAATAGTAACATAAAAATTCGATTTATTTAATCTAAATGCCTATTGTATTCACTCTTTAGTTTATGTAAAATGAATATATCATCACAATAAAGTATAGAGGGTACTTTTAAGTCTTCTTAATTAAAAGGAAGATGATGATGATAAAAAGACATATTATTATAATGTCCACATGCTTATTCATTGTTGCTGCAGGAGCCTGTTATAGCTGTTCCAATAGGGAGAATACAGGACATGAAATTATACTTTCGTCAGAGGATAAGCATGATAACTGCATCATGGAAGAGGAAGTCGCCTCATATGACGCAGGTGAGGAAGAGTTAAGTGAGATATTAATATATGTTCATCTGTGCGGAGCGATAGTAAATCCGGGAGTATATCAGGTTAAGTCCGGAACGAGATTAATAGATTTGATTGATGAGGCAGGAGGATTGATCCCTGAGGCTGCCGGAGATTATATGAACCAAGCTATGGTCGTGGAGGACGGGCAGAGGATATATATTCCCACCAAGGAGGAGNTTAAGGAGCATAATGCGGCCCAATACATGATGGATGGCTATAACAGTATAACATCGGACATTCGTGTGAATATAAATACCGCCGATGAAACAACACTAATGAGCCTTCCCGGTATAGGAAAAGCAAAGGCAAAAAGCATAGTTGAATATCGTAATAAGAACGGAAGTTTTAAGACAACAGAAGACCTGATGAAGATACCGGGAATTAAGGAAGGGCTGTTTGCAAAGATAGAAGATCTGGTTACNGTGAAATGAGATTATTAACAATAAACCATGTAAAGAATGAGGTGTATCTATGGCAAAGAAAGTACTTGTAGTCGATGATGAGAAATTAATAGTTAAGGGAATTCGTTTCAGCCTGGAGCAGGACGGGATGGAAGTGGATTGTGCTTATGACGGTGAGGAAGCGGTTGAAATGGCAAAGAAGAAGGAATACGACGTGGTTCTTTTGGATATCATGCTTCCAAAGCTTTCAGGGTTTGAGGTTTGTCAACAAATTCGTGAGTTTTCATCAATGCCTATTATCATGGTGACGGCTAAGGGTGATGACATGGACAAGATTCTTGGGCTTGAATACGGTGCTGATGATTATATTACTAAGCCATTTAATATTCTTGAGGTTAAGGCTAGAATTAAAGCCATAATACGTCGTAGCTCCAAGAATTCTGTTTCTGCAAATGAGCATAAGACAGTTGAATTTGATGATATGAAAATCGATTGTGAGAACAGAAGAGTCTATATTGCTGATAAAGAGGTAAACCTTACAGTTAAAGAATTTGATTTGCTTGAATTAATGGTCTTTAATCCTAACAAAGTATACAGCCGTGAGAATTTGCTCAATATTGTATGGGGCTATGATTATCCCGGTGACGTAAGGACTGTTGATGTCCATATTAGAAGACTGCGTGAAAAAATTGAAAGCAATCCAAGCGAACCAAAATATATACATACAAAATGGGGTGTTGGATATTTTTTCCAGAATTAAAAACAGGCTAAAGCCGTTAAACAGTATGAGGATGCAAATGCTGTTCGTATTTATTATAGTAAGCATTATACCCTTGTATCTTTTCACTGTTATCCTGTTAGATAACTACAAGGATAAGGCGATCAGCAATAAATTCAATCAGATGCAGAATCAAATAATTATGTTGTCAAACCAGATGCTTCCTACNGGTTACTTAACTTTAGCATCTGTACCGGAGATAGATGCCGAGGTCAGTCGGATTGCGGAAATATTTCAGGGAAGAATAGTTGTTGTCAATAATAACCTCAATATTGTAGAGGACACATATGGTCTATATGACAGCAATAAGTATCTGATATCTAAAGATGTAATACAATGCTTTAACGGTAACAGTAGCAGAGCTCATGATAAAGAAAACAATTATTTAATATTGACTCATCCTATTACCCACACAACCGAGGACCAGAAGGTTATAGTGGGTGCTATTGTCATGAATTCTTCTACCAGGGACATACAGAGCATATTAACCAGTCTGGAACAAAGAGCTATAATTTTCTCTTTGGCACTTGCCATATTCATTGTAATCTTTGCAATTTATTTTTCCAGTAAATTAACGAAGCCCCTTACCAAGATAGTGTCTTCAATCGATCGGTTNACAGAGGGNTATATGGAGGAGGAGGTATCGATCAAGGGATATTATGAGATTGAGAAGATATCCGATTCCTTTAATAANATGATAAACCGAATGCAGAAGATAGAGAACACAAGACAGGAATTCGTATCAAACGTATCCCATGAATTAAAGACACCGATAACATCTATAAAGGTTCTTGCAGACTCTCTTCTTATGCAGGAGGATACGCCGGTAGAGCTTTACCGTGAATTCTTACTGGATATTACCGATGAAATCGAAAGAGAGAATAAGATAATTAATGATCTTCTGTCTTTAGTTAAGCTCAATAGATCCTCCGGAGATATGAATATAACCAGTGTCAACATCAATGAGCTTCTGGAGCTGATTCTCAAAAGGCTTCGTCCCATTGCACAGAAGCAAAATATTGAAGTGGTTTTTGAAAGCTTTCGGGCAGTGATAGCCGAGGTAGATGAGGTCAAGCTATCTCTGGCGATATCAAATCTGATAGAAAATGCAATAAAATATAATAAGCCCGATGGTTGGGTAAGAGTATCTTTAAATGCAGATCATAGATATTTCTTTATCAAGGTATCAGATTCGGGTATCGGTATACCTGAGGATGCGCAGGATCTGATTTTTGAACGTTTCTTTAGAGTGGACAAGGCCAGGTCCAGGGAGTCAGGCGGTACCGGATTAGGACTTGCAATCACCAGAAATGTTGTGCAGATGCATCGTGGAGCCATAAGAGTTTACAGTAAAGAGGGAGAAGGAACAACCTTCAATGTCAGAATTCCCTTGAACTATATTGCTTAACAGTATTAATTAAAATGAGGTTATTACCACATGAAGCGAGTATTAAGAATATTACTGCTGTTTATGATTTTGCTACTGACATCCTGTAGCAATAATAAAGCAGACAAATCTAAAAATGAATATCAGATATATTATATTGACAGTATATCCTCGGCTATAGTAAGTGAAGGCTACACTCCTTTGGGCAAGACTAAGGAGCAGTTGGTCGCAGAGTTTTTGGGAGCCTTGCAAATGGATCCGTCCAATGTCGTCTATAAGAAGGCTATTCCCGAGGGAGTTACTATAATGAACTATAAAATAGTAGACGATCAGCTTACTATTAATTTTGATACAAAATACAGTGAGCTTAAAGGAATTCCCGAGGTTTTATGCCGTGCTACGATAGTTAAGACGCTTTGTCAGATTCCCGGCATAGATTTTGTACTGTTTAATGTTAACGATCAGCCTCTGATTGATTCCAACGGAGTCCAAACCGGCCTAATGACCGCGGAATTTTTCATTGAGAATACCAGTGCCGAGACAAATTATAAAGTAACCTTGTATTTTGCCAATGAAACAGGGGATTTGCTGAAAAAGACCACCAGAAACATATATTATACAGGAACCTCATCCATTGAGGAGCTTGTAATTAATCAGCTCATTAACGGTCCGACTGAAAGAGGATTATATGCTACAGTTCCTGAGGGAACGACTCTTTTGAACGTATCTACAAAGGAAGGTATCTGCTATGTGGATCTGAATGAGAAGTTCATTGAGAAGCTTACGGATATAACCGATGAGGTCGCTATCTATTCGATAGTAAATTCCTTGGTAGAATTACCGGGGATTAATAAGGTGCAGTTTCGGATTAACGGTGAGACCGTGGAGGCGTTCCATAATACAAACCTAGCCGTTTTGTTTGAACGTAATCTCACAGTAAATGAAGATAATCAATAGAGGGGAGGCTTTGCAGATTGATAAAAAGACCTTTCCTCTTAGGGATTGTGGTCTTTGTCGGGGGTATATTACTGGCTTGGAATAATGTGCCCATTTTATATGTTGTTTTAATGGGATTAATAGGTTGGTTAATAATATTTTTTTTGATGTTTCGCGTAAAGAGGTTTATTAATCAAAAGGATTACTTCATATGGGGATTGCCGATTCTTTTATTATTGGGATTTCTGGCCATGACGGATATGATGAAGCCGCCGGATATCGATAAGGCATTTGAAGAGAAGTCAGACTGTAGCCTTGCCGGTGAAATCTCAATGATAGTAAAGAAGCCATGGGGAACCGCATATTATCTGAAGAATACCAATATAACCCTGCCGGATAAAAGCACATATTTCGTAGAAAAAATAATAGTCAATTCATATCAACATGAATATCAGCAAAATCATAATCATATAGAAAATCAGATCGGATTATCTCAGGAATATCGTCCGGGCAATATAATTGCCGTCTCAGGTATTATAAAGAAATTCTCAACTAATGCAAATCCCGGTGGATTCAATGAATATTTATATTATAAAGCACAAAATATCTCATATAAGGTAACTGCANAGAAAATCCATGTAGAAGACAGCCGTTATTCCAAATTTCGTTATGTCCTTGGTAATATTAAAGAAGAACTATTACAGACATATATGAGGATTCTTCCTGAGAAGGAAGCAGGAATCGTTATTGCCATGGTACTAGGTGAAAAATATCTTTTGGATGATGAAGTAAGGGATTTGTATCAGGGGANTGGAATCTCGCATATTCTGGCCATATCAGGACTTCATATATCTTTGGTAGGGGCGGCAATATACATATTCTTAAGGAAGCTGAGACTGGGGCTTATAGCCTCTACTGTGCTGTCATTGGCTGTTGTCTACAGCTATGGAGTTCTAACGAACTTTAGCGTCTCAACTAATCGGGCTGTCGTTATGTACAGCGTTATGCTATTTGCCAGAATTATCGGAAAAACTTTTGATATTCTGTCGGCCCTGTCATTAAGTGCATTTCTTATACTTCTTCAAAATCCAATTGAACTTTTCCAACCGGGATTTCTGCTATCCTTTAGTGCGATACTCGGAATAGCATCTATACTACCAACCCTAAACAGTCTTCATGAGGCTAAGAATACAATTCTAAAGAGTATCTATGTAAGTGTCTCGGCTCAGACAATATCTCTTCCAATTGTTCTGTATTATTTCTTTCAGTTTCAGTTATATAGCGTACTCATTAATCTGATAGTTATTCCCTTAACATCACTTCTTATGCTTACCGTAATTATTGCAGGCATTGCAGGTATCATATCTAAATCGCTGGGGGTGTTTATTGCCGGAGGTGCCAATTATATTCTCCGTTTCTATGAAACAGTATGCAGATTGGGAAGCAATGCACCCGGAAGCCTTATTACTGTCGGAAGACCTGAAATCATAAGGATATCAGCATATTTTATTCTGTTATCAGTCTTTGTCCTGTGTGTAAGAAGATATGGGAAGAAGAGGTTTTTGATACTATACATTGCTGCTGTTGCAGTGTTTTTTATCCCAAAACCAAGAGATGGACTCGCCGTTACAATGCTGGATGTTGGACAGGGTGAGGCAATATTTATGGAGAGCGATTNGGGTACGACATATCTTATAGATGGTGGCAGCTCCGATGTAAACCAGGTGGGACGATACAGAATCACACCATATCTGTTGGCGAAAGGGACCGATACCATAAATTATGCCATAGTAACTCACGCCGATATAGACCATATCAGCGGTCTCATGGAACTTATGGAAGGAAGACGTATAACGATAGAGTCCCTGGTACTGCCTAATACCTCCTTTAAAAATGAGTTATATCTAAAGCTTGAAAAGTTGGCCCAGGCAAGGTCTGTGAAGATTATATATGTAGTGGCAGGCGATAAGATAATAGATGGAAAGCTGCGGATGACATTTCTTCATCCGCCGATGGGATATCAGCCTGATTCAAATAATGACTATTCGACCGTAATAAGTATTAACTATGATGAATTTGACATGCTTCTAACCGGCGATATTGAGGCTAAGGGGGAGCAGGAGCTGATAAAATTCATGACTGAGCAAATACCCATGCAGGCTGATTATGATGTGCTTAAATGTGCCCATCATGGCTCAAGAAACTCCACCTCAACAGAGCTGCTTACCGTTATAAAGCCCGAGATAGCCATAATATCATGTGGAAAGAATAATAGGTACGGGCATCCCCATGAGGAGTTATTGGAACGTTTGCAAAGATATGGGGCAGAAGTGAAAGCGACGACAGAGAGTGGAGCGATTACGATAAAGACGGATGGGAAGAGGATGGTCGTGACAAGGGGACGGGGGGAACTGTCACGAAGTGACAGGGGGATGGAGGAGGAGTTATGTGACAAGGGGACGGGGGGGAACTAAAACGGATAAATACTATTTACACAGGAGGTGATTTTTTGCCAAGAAAAGCTAGGATTAAAAGTAATAGTGGAATATACCATATCATCATGCGAGGTATAAATCGCCAAATAATATTTGAAGATGACGAAGATTGCATAAGATTTATACAAACAATGCAAAGATTTAAAGAGAAATGTGAATATAAGATTTTTGCTTATTGTTTAATGGGAAACCATTTACATCTATTACTACAAGAGGGGAAAGAGCCACTAGAGACTGTGATGAGAAGGATATGTGGTAGCTACGTATTTTGGTATAATAGAAAATATGGAAGAATAGGTTATTTGTTTCAGGATCGATATTGGAGCGAACCAGTAGAAGATAATGAGTACTTATTCGCTGCAATCAGATATATTTTTCGTAATCCGATAAAAGCAGGTATAGTTACAAAAATACAAGAATATAAATGGTCCAATTATATGGACTATGTAAATGGATATAATCAGACAGAAATAGACTTCGTTTTAAATGTCTTTGATACAGATAGAGAAAAAGCAATCAGAGAATTTATTAAACACATAAATAAGGACGATGACGATAAGTGTCTGGTAATACAGAAAAAACAGAGAATAACAGATGAGGATGCAAAAAAAATAATACGAGAGATTTGTAAGATTGAAAATGCTACAGATTTACAGAATTTTGACAAGGAAAAAAGAAATTTATACTTAAAAGTCATGAGGATAAATTACGGCTTATCGATTAGACAGATTGAGAGATTGACAGGGATTAGCAGAGGAATAATACAAAGAATATGACAACGACTCCGTCCCCATGTCACATACACCCATGTCACATACCCCGTCCCCATGTCACACCCATGTCACAAGGGATATGTTCGTAATCGACTATATACGACATAATTCTGCAACATCATCTAATTACCTGCATACTATATTAGTGAGCATAGCTCAATAAATATAGAAAGGGTGAAGAATATGTCACACTATTACAATTATCCTCCTAAGAAACCAGAAGAGAAAAGTATCTTTTTAGAGGTCGGTTATAATCCACAGGATGCAATATTTGAAATTAAGGATGGGCAAGTGAAAGAAAAACAGACCTTTGT
>JGI24709J26583_10001004_pt1 | contig 23861 bp, 28 predicted proteins | sample BioPla2DNA1_FD_26583 | JGI IMG/M metagenome (IMG submission 26583) | reverse complement strand
TTGTATCTTTCAGCACTTGTAACAAGTTGCAAATAGTCGATAATAACTATATCAAGACCACTAGGTGAAGCTGCTAAACGTCTACATTTAGCTTTTATCTCACCTATTGTAATACCTGGTGTATCGTCAATAAAAATATTGGTATCAGCAAGCTGACTCATAGCTTCATTGACCCTTTTCCAGTCATTATGTTCTAATCTACCAGTCCTTATTTTTGATAAAGGTATTTGCCCTAAAGAACTTATCATACGAGTTGCTAATTGTTCTGCATTCATCTCTAAGTTAAAAATAGCCACAGTTTTATTATCAGCTGCCATTGAAGTAGCTAAATTAAGCACAAAAGCTGTTTTACCCATACCTGGTCTAGCTGCAATAATTATAAATTCCGTAGGTTGAAAGCCAGAAGTCATTTTATCAATATTCCCAAAACCTGTAGATAATCCTGTTACTTCTCTTCCTTGAGCTGCTAGTTTTTCAAGATCAGATTGTGCCTTATTTAAAACATCCTGAATATTTCTAAATTCGTTCCCTCGCCTCATTTTAGAAACACTAAATATTTTTCGCTCAGCACCATCTATTAATTCATTAAAATCCATCTCTTCATTATAAGCATTGTTAGCAATTTCATTTGCTGTATCGATAAGATTCCTTAACAACGCTTTTTGATTAACTAAATTAATATAATAATCAACATTAGCTGCTGTTGGAACTGAATTAACTATTTCTAATAAATATTCAACACCACCGATTGAATCTAATTGTTTTTTATCCTTTAAACGAGCTGAAACAGTAGTAATATCAATTGGAATATTACTATCTTTGAGCTCTTGCATACAATCAAATACTTTTACGTGAGCATCAATATAAAAAGAGTCTCTTGACATCTCATCACTTATTTTTTGAAGAGCATATTTTGATAAAAATGCTGCACCTAAAACTGATTGTTCAGCTATAACATTATGTGGTACTGTACGACCATTCATATAATCACCACTATTCCTTTACTACTTCTATTTTTAAATCCAAATGAACTTTTTTATGTAATTCAACACGTACAGTGTGAAATCCTAAGCTAGATATTGGACTTTCTAAAATAATACTTTTTTTATCTATGTCATATCCCATCTTACCTAGTTCTAAAATTATCTGCTTTGATGAAATACTTCCAAATATTTTGTTTTGATCACTTGTCTTAACTTTGAAAACAAGTGTTTTCTTCCCTAATTCTTTTTTTATCTCTTCACATCTTTTTATTTCTTTTTTCTCTTTTATTTCTTTTTCTTTTATTTCATTATTAAGACGATTTACACTTGTGTTTGTTACTGGTACTGCTAATTTATTTTTAATTAAATAATTTGTTGCATAACCATCACTAACTTCTTTAATATCGCCTTCTTTACCTTTACCTTTTACATCTTTAATAAATATCACTTTCATTAAAAATCACCTTCTATTTTTTCTATTATTTTCTTTAACTTTTGAAAACTCGATTCTAATGTTTCTCCGCTTAATTGGGTTGCTGCATCAGTTAAATGACCTCCACCATTTAGTTTTTTCATTATTTTTTGAACATCTACTTTAGAAAATGATCTAGCACTTATTCCTATCTTGTCATCACCTATGTAACCTATAGTAAATGATGCTTCAATATCCTTAAGAAGAAGCATGGCATCTGATATTTTAGCTAAGTCTTCGTTATCATATATATGTGATTCATGACCAGTAGCAATTATAAAATGATTATTTATTATCTTTGCTTCACTAATTACTTTTTGCATGTCATTATATTTTTTTATATCCTCTTTAAGTAAATATTGTACTTCATTTAAATTAGCATTACATTTATACAAATAAGCTGCTGATTCATGAGTCTTATAATTAGTTTTTCTTATAAATCCATTTGTATCTACAAAGATACCTGCAAGCATAACACTTGCTACATACGGATGAATATATATATCTAAATTATCTAATAAATCAATTATAATCTCTACAGAACTAGACTGCTCATAACCAATATATTCATAAATAACTGGTACGATCTTGTTAACACTTTCAATATGATGATCTATTACTATTTTGTTTTTTACTGTCAAAGATTTCTCATTTTGAACTAAATAAGGAAGTTGTGTATCAACAATAATTAACAATGTTTGATCATCTACGTTACTTTCGATATAATTCCAATTTTTAATCTTAATGTTTAATTTTTGGTTTATAATTTCTTTTAAACTTTTTTCAACCCCGTCTTCGTGAGTTTTATCATCTATTAAAAGACAAGTATCTTTTCCCATAGATTTACAAAGATAATATAAGCCTAAAGAAGAACCTAGTGCATCTAAATCTAAGTTTCGATGCGAGGTAATAATAACTTGCGACGAATTGGCAATTGCTTTTTTTACTAACTCAGCATTTATTTGCATCTAATCACTTCCTCCATTTTATTATACTATACATTATTGTTTTTTTCATAAAAAAAAAGATAAAACTATCTTTCTTATCTTGTGTATGGTACAAGTGCCATAAAACGAGCTCTTTTGACTTGTGTTGCAATATATCTTTGATGTTTAGCGCATGCACCTGTAACTCTTCTTGGTACAATCTTATATTTTTCATTTATATATTTTTTAATTATTTCAACATCTTTATAGTTTACTGATTTACCAGCACACATTTGACAGATCTTTTTTCTTTTTCTATATGGTTCTCTCATATAATTTCCTCCTATCTAAAATGCTATGTCATCCTCACTTAGTTCTATCGTTTCACCAAAATCAGCAAATGGCTCATCGCTTATATTTGTTGTCTCTGGTGGGATTTGATTTTCATAACCACTAAAATCTTGAGGACTAACACTTGTGTTTCTTTGATTTTTTGATCCTAAGAACTGAACGTTGTCAGCTACAACTTCAGTAACATATACTCTTTTACCTTCTTGGTTTTCATAATTTCTTGTTTGAATACGACCATCGATACCTACTAAACTACCCTTAACTAGATATTTTTTAACATTTTCCGCTTGTTTTCTCCAAACAACAATATTTATAAAATCCGCTTCCCTTTCACCACTTTGATTTGTGAAAGTACGATTTACAGCAACAGTAAATGTAGCTACAGCTGTATTGTTGCTCAAATATCTAAGTTCTGGGTCCTTGGTTAAATGACCTACTAAAAAAGTTTTATTCATAATGCAACTCCTTAATCTTCTAATCTAATGATCATATGACGAATTAAATCTTCGCTTATTAATGCTAAACGATCAAACTCGTTTATCGCTTCTACTGGAGCTTCAATCTGATATACATAATAGAAACCGCGCTTATATTTTTTGATTTCATAAGCCAATTCTCTTTGACCCATATTTTTAGAATTTAAAATCTTTGCGTTATTACTAGTTAAAGTATTTTCGAAACTAGATACAACCTCTTTTAGATTTGCTTCCTCCATATCTGGTCTTACGATAAACATGATTTCATAATTCATGTTTTCACCTCCCTTTGGACTATTGGCTTTTCTCAACTGAAAAGCAAGGAGTAATTAAATACTCGACTATGATTATAACAATAAATTTAATCAAAGTAAATGATTTTATCCATTTTATGAAAAAAATATAAAATTAATTACTATATATTATAGATATACTTGTTTATGATAAAAGTTTCATATTTTATACGTTTTAGCATATTATTTAATAGCATTTAGAGAGGATGATTTTATGAATAGCGGATATTTTACTAATCCAACTTTTCCTGGGGTACAAACAAATGTTGGAACTCCAAACCAGCAATCAGTACCATCTATGGAACAGATGATAACAGGAGACCAATTTTTGGAGCAATCATATATTGAAAATATTTTAAGGTTAAACAAAGGAAAGATAGCAAGATTTTACATGTCGTTTCCTGATTCAGTAGAATGGAGAGATCGGGTTTTTACAGGTACTATTGAAGCTGCAGGAAGAGACCATATTGTAATTAGTGATCCAAACACAGGAATATGGTACTTATTGCGTATTATCTATTTAAACTATGTTGAGTTTGATGAGAAAATTAACTATAGTCCTTCTTTTGGACAGATAGGACAAACAAGATAGAAGGATTGAAAAATCCTTTTTGTTTTGATATAATTTATTAAGAGTAAGGTGATCATATGGAAAAATTAAGTGGTTTTTTACTTTTAATAATTATTATTTCAATTCTTAGTATAATCTATATTTATTTTTACAATAGATTTCAAAGATACCTAATGAAGATAAATGAGGTTGAAAGCAGAATCGATATAACTTTACGTGAACGTTTTGACCTTCTTTGTAAAGCGGCTGATTTTATTAAAAGTAAAAGTGATGAAGTTATAATGACTAAATTAGATGATTTAAAAAATCAAAACCTATCTAGTTTCGATTTTGAAAGAGAACTTGTTTCCATGACAAGGGAGTTTCAAAATATAAAAATTACAAATAGAAACTTAATTAAAATGTCAGANTTCACAACTCTAGATTTTTCACTTAATGAAAACGAAGCGGAATTAGGTGGATATATTTTATATTATAATGATAATATTGCTAATTTTAATAAATTAGTTAGAATGTTTCCATCAAATATTGTTGCTAAACTGTCTCGTTTTAAAGAAAAAAATTATTATGATGGAAAAGATTTAAACGATGATGATATCAACGATTTTAAATTATAATTATTCTAAAACATTTTTCTTTTCATCTTCAACTCCTTGTTTATAAATAGACAATTTATAATTAACATCAACTGTTGCTAATAGAATTGAATCAGGACTTTCATAGCCCTGTTTTTTTATTTGTTTTATAAGCCATTTCTTATCTTTTTTAATTTGCCTTAAATTATCTTCCATTATATTACCGTCGATTATAACATTAGCATATAAACCTGCCACTGTATCTTTAAGCTTTAAATCTTTAAGTGTTACAGGCCTATTTTCTGTTTTGGGTAAGAAACTAATATGTCCGGTGGTTTCCATAATCGCATATGAAATATCATCTATATTAAAATAACCATCATTTCTTGCTTCTTCCAATAAATCGTTCAAATCAACAAGTGCCCTACGTAAATTTTTCTTAATTATTTCTCCGTTCTTAATTAATATTATTGGGACTCCCGTAAAAAAACGTCTTAAAGCAATGCTTTTAATTGTTAAAACTGATATTAGATATGCAATAATGGCATATACAACCATCGCTATAATTGCATCAAAAAAAGGAACGCTTTCGTTAATTGCCATTTCAGCAGCTATAGACCCCATCGATATACCAATAACATAATCAAAAGCACTTAATTGGGATATTTGTCTTTTTCCAAGCATTTTCGTTAAAACAAATAAAACTATAAGTGAAACAAAACTTCTTAAAACAACAAATAAAAAATTCATAATATTTCTCCTATGTTTTATATTATGCCCTTGAAATATATTTTTATAAGAATGATGTATATTAATATTTTTTTATTGAACAATAAATATAGGTGATGTTATGTTTGAACGACATTTAATTATGGATAGCGACAACGAAAAATCATTATATTTGTTCATTAATTTTGATTACGAATTTAGTCGTGAATTAGGTACAAAGGGAACAAAAGATAAAGCTATGTCATTATATGATAAAGTTATTGATTATATCAAAAAAAATGGAATTAATTTTAAGGTTGGTAAAGTGTTTTTAGTTGTTGGAGGGATCGTAATTGGTGCTTTATTTATTCAAAACAATCAATTTAGTGATTTAAAAAACGAATTAGAGCCTATGTATAAATATGTTGAACAAATAGATATCTTTAATGACGATACATTAAAGAAAAATATCCAGATACAAAAAGAAGAGGTTATAGATGTTATTATTGAAAAACCAACACAAATTAACACCAATCAAACTAACAAAGCAACAATTGATGTTGCAGAAAAAAAACAAGCGGTTACTACTAATCAAAGCAGTCAAGTAGCTACTGAGGCAAAACAATCTACATCTACTCAAGAAACTACCACTTCACCTTCATCAGTCGAAAAAATTGTGACTCTGTATAGGTCAAATGGAACTGTTGAGCAGATAGATTTGGAAAACTATGTCATTGGAGTGGTTGGTGCTGAAATGCCTGCATCTTTCCATCAAGAAGCCTTGAAAGCACAAAGTGTAGTAGCAAGAACCTATGCATTAAAGAAATTATCAAAACACCAGGCACTTAGTGACACGTCGTCAGATCAGGTTTATAAAGACATTAATCAGCTTAGATCATTATGGGGAAGTTCTTTTGACACATATTACGAGAAAATTAAAAATGCCGCACAGGCTACCGAAAAACAATTTTTAACATACAATGGAGACTATATCGAAGCAGTTTATCATTCTACTAGTAATGGTAAAACAGAAGATGCAGTTGCTGTGTGGGGCAATTCATTTCCCTATTTGGTAAGCGTAGATAGCCACTGGGATTTAGAGGCAAGTAGCTTTCTTAGAGAAACAGAAAAAGAAAACACTCTCTTAAATTCTATCCTTGGGATTAGTTTTAATGAAACTAATAACGTTAAAGTTTTATCAAGAACAAATAGCAATAGAATAGATAAAATTGAAATTAATGGTAATATCTATACTGGAATTGAACTTCGTAAGTTATTAGGACTTAGGTCCACTGATTTTGATATAAATATAGAAGATAATCATACCGTTTTTANAACAAAAGGATACGGCCATGGAGTTGGAATGAGTCAATATGGTGCGAACGGAATGGCAAAAGAAGGTTATAATTATGAACAAATTTTAGCACACTATTATCCTAATACCCAATTAAAAAGGTGAAGTTTATCTTCACCTTTTATATATTCCATCTTTTATTAATAACATTTCTTTTATTAAAATTTCAATGTTTTTTTCTTTAGAAAGATTACGTTGAAATACTTGAATAAGATTACGCATCATAATTGCTTCTATTATTTCAACAATATATATTAATTGTAATCTACTATCTATGTTTAATTTATCTATATCAACAAGTTGAATTATTTCATTTAAGTTATCTTCTAAATTAGGTAAAAACATTCTTTCTGTTTTATAATCCATATTTAAAAATATATTTTTAAAATATAATTCATTCTCTTCTGAACTTACTTTAATTAATATGTATTGATAAAGGTCTATAAAGGATTTTATGATTTCCCCTTTATAATTTACTAAATTCTTTGAAAGACGCTGTTTTATATCTTTTGAATGTATCTCTAGTATATAATAATATATATCTTCTAGATCATCAAAATATTGATAAAAACTCCCTCTTGGAATTTTAGCATCCTTTATTATATTAGCTACAGATGCATCTTTAAGTGATGCTCTAGTAAATTCTTTCTTTGCAGCATCTAAAATTCTTTCTTGTTTATCAAGTGGCAAATTTAAAAAAGTTTGTTTAGCCATATTCATCACTCCAATGACATTATGTCATAATTATTATATATGTTNTTTGATTTAAAGTCAATATTTAATTATTTATAAAATTGTTCTAAACCTCGTTCACATTTATTTCCCATTACATCTATTATATCTTCATTTTTATAAATACATACAATTTCACAGTTATTAGGGCAATTCATACATTCATAACCTTTTGTTTCAAACTTCATGTCTGTAATCTGAAACGAAAAAGGTTCACTCAAATCTGATTCCTTTGATAGAATTGCTATTCCTAATGCCCCCATTAAATGCCCTCTTTCATCTACATGTATCTTTTCATTTAATGTTCTTTCAAATGCTTTTACAACACCTTTGTTCTTACTCACTCCTCCTTGAAAGACAATAGGGGCTTTGATTTTTTTACCTCTTGCTACATTGTTTAAATAATTATTCGCGATTGCATTGCATAAACCTGCTATAATATCCTCTTTTTTATAACCTGATTGCGCTTTNTGAACTAAATCTGATTCAGCAAAAACAGTACACCTTGCTGCTACTTTAACAGGATTACCAGATTTTACTGCTATGTCGCCAAAATCCTCTATATCAACCCCTAATCTTTTTGCTTGTGAACTCAGGAAAGCNCCTGTNCCTGCTGCGCAAAGAGTATTCATAGCATAATCCATTACTATTCCGTCTTCTAAAATAATAATCTTCGAATCTTGTCCCCCTATCTCTATTATTGTCCTTACTTCAGGAAATATAGATAAAGTCCCAACAGCATGAGCAGTTATTTCATTCCTAACCATATTAGCACCAATCATGCGTCCTATAAGTTTTCTGGCACTCCCTGTCACACCTATACCTAATATAAGTATATTTTTTTCTTCCGTTTTTCTTCTTAACTCATTTATTACTCTTTTTACTGCATCCATTGGATTTCCTTCTGTCCATAGATAGCAACTACTNAATATTTCATTGCTTTTATCTATAATAACTCCTTTAGTTGAAATAGACCCTACGTCTATACCTAAATAACATTCTCGCATTACTTACTCCTCCTCATTTTGATCATGTCATAGAATGCCTCTAATCTAGTTCTAATCCCCTCTATTGATGTTTGATTATCGAACGTAAAATAAAGAATGGGTATTTTATAATCCTCACTAACCTTATTTAAAATATGCATCGCACCGATTTCAGGAGTACACCCAAACGGCTTTATATGAATTATGCCATCATATCCTTCAAGGGCTAAAGTAATTACTCTAGCTACATTATCCATACCATCAGCCCCTATAGGATACTTACAGTATTTGTTACATATTTTTAATAATTTTTTATTATTAAACCTTTTAGTTATGACTAAATATGTTATATTTGTAAACCTCTTCACTTGCACATTCATCTTTCCTAATAACTTTTCTAAATCATAATTAGCATAATGTTCCATCGACGTATATAACTCACCTATAACACCTATTTTTATTGGGTTTTTTGGTTTATCTACCTTAAGTTGTCTGAAAAGTCTATTGTACCTATGGTATAGTTTGAAAAGATGAAAGAACCCCTTTGTTCTGCTAAACATCTCTAACATTTCTTCAAGTAAATTTTCAAAGCTATGTCTTTCAACTTCGAACCCTATATTTTTTCTAATATAGTGATCAATCTTATCCATGTAATGTATCATTTTAAAAGTAAGAGCTAAATAATAAAGGTNTTTTGTAAATTTCAATTTTGGATTTAACTTTTTCATCATCTTATAGGCAGAAAATATAGCCACTTTATCAGTTTCAGTTAAAGTATAAAATTCAAATTCATATCCCATATCTTTTAATATTTGTTTTTGCACCTCATAATAATAACCATATCTACAGCCACCACCAGCTTGAATAAGAACATTTGCGCCTTTTTCTAAAGCCTCTATAAAATTACCTAGATTATATTTAAAGGGCATACAAACAAATTCAGGGCTATTTTTTATCCCTAATTCAGTTGTTCTTTTAGTGATTTTAGGCGTATCTAAAATGTTACAGTCCGTGAGATGTTTTAAAAAAAAACTTATTGGTACGTGATAATTAGCTAATTGCGGAAAAGCTATTGTTTTATTATTCATTTTGTTTTAACCTCGCTTTAATAATATCTATGAAACTTTCAACCCTTGTTTCAAGACCTATTTCACTACTTAATTCATCTATTATTAAATTAATCATAGGTTCTTTTATCTTCCTTAGGCACATTTCATTTACAAGTGAATCAGGTCCACAAGGAAAACTAGTAAGCAGAATTATACCATCAATTTTTTCACGATAATATAATATAGCATTTATAATATCTTGGTTATAGGTCCAATATAAGCTAGGCGAAATCTCCTTATATCTTTCTTTAGCTTCACGATAGTCATATATGTCACTATAGATAATTTCCACATCCATCTTTTTTAAGACTTTAGCAACTATTCCTCCTATTAACTTATCATGTATGTTATATGCATGTCCTGCTAACAATATTTTTATTTTTTTGCTCTCTAGCAATCGATTTTGCTTAATCAACTTATGCTTTAGATTTCGTTTAGTAATACGTTTAGCTTTCATATAAGCATGAGTCGATAAAGATTTACTAAATCCAAGACTTTTTCCCATTTTTATGAAAGCCTTTTTTTCATTTATACGATTATCTGCATCAATGTTATAATGAATTATCTTATTCTTAAACAAGTTTTTAACTATGTCATATAATGCATAAAAATTTGTACAGGTTTTTTCAAATCTTTTTAGCGAGCATATTCTTGGTACTAAAATATAATCAACCTTATCTACAAGATAAGCTATATGGCCTAAATATATTTTTAAGGATAGACAAGTCTCATCGATGGCATATTTTTTCCCCATTTCTAAAATTTCTTTATCACTTGCTTTGCTATATACTAACTCCACACCAAGTTCATAAAAAAAATGTTCCCATAAAACATGGTAATTGTGGTATAGAAGTGCTTTAGGTATTCCTACTGAAATCATTTCTTTTTTCATAAAATGTTTAGCCTCCAACAAATTATATTCAACAAAGCATAAAAAAAGAAGCATGTTATATACCATACCTCTTTTTAATCGGTTCTATAATATTTGGTGTGATGCGTAATCCTCACCTTTTATTTTTAATAAATAAAAAGAGACAATATAAATCATCTTTAATACAATGTAATTATCAAGAAAACACTGAAAGGATTGATTTATATGTCTCAATTAAATAATACATTAAAATTGTTAAATTTAAAAGATAAAAACGTAATTTTTTACGACAATTATCTTAATGAAGGAAAAACAAAAGGTAAAAGGCCACTCATTTTTGAAGGATACCTCACTTATACGCCTGAATGTTGCCCATGTTGTACCTGTGTTTGATAAAAATATTGTCAACACGGTTACAAATTATCTAATCTTGATTCTTATTTATATCTATATAAGCAACGATATAAATGTACACACTGTAACCACCCCTTCTCTTGTACTACAAATGAAGTAGATAAGGCTTGTTATATATCAAACAACACTAAACATTCTATAGCTTTAGGTAGTGGTTTTTCTATAGCAATGCGAGATCTTTCTTCCTATATGTTTACTGCAAAAAAACACTCTTATAGAACACAGGAAGTATATTACAATTCAATTAATAGTAACTTAGCTAATGCTAGAATTGAAGGTGTAAACAACCTTATTAAAGTGATAAAACGCATTGCTTTTGGTTATCGCAGTTTTCTACATTTTAAAGCACGTATCTTACTTATATCAGGTCAAATAAAACCTTCATATAATTCTATATAAAAAGAGTGAAAATTTTCATTTTCACCCTTAACCAATTCTTTGTATTATAGTTTGAATTTTTATTCATCCACACTCTTTGACAAAGAACTATTNTCTCTTAATACATAATACTCTTTATTTTAATTTATATATATATTCCTTATCCCTAATTCTAATAACAAGTTCGATTGCCGTTGCAGAAGAAAGGTTAGACGACACTTGATAATATAGATCTTTTCCATTATAGTCTCTAGGTGTTATATTATCTAGTTCACTAATGTAATACTTGTTTCCTATTTTATATCTTATGCTTCCATAATAATTAATCAATTGTATAAATGTTTTGGAATTATTTAAGGTGTTATTTGAATCTTTTACATAATCGTAGGATATCCTCATTATAGTTTTTCCTATCATGCTGTAATCTAATGTAAGTATATTTTCATAATCATTACAGCTGTTATTATAACAATGAACAGCTTGATATGTGAATCGAGGTTTTGTTTCAATTTCACTAATAGTTAGATTTGTATTATTTAATTTTGACTTTTCAAACTTTAGTTTCTCACCTAATTTAACAGTTTTAATAGTTTTAATGTCATTTATATGTTTACCATCTATTTTAATACGTTTATACTTTCCTTTAATTTCATTATTTTTAATTGTTAAACTTTCCCTATAGTTAAGAATTACCTTGTTAAAATTAATAGAATCATCAACTTCAAATACAAGAATATATTCTTTTGTTTCTCCTGATGCTATTTTTTGATCTGTATATCCTTCTCCTAAATCAATGAAAGACATATAACGATTAGTTTTTGGACTATAATTTTTTTCGTCAACTTTGATAATTATATCCTTTAAGTCAATATTATGAGGGAAAGTGTTTTTGTTTGTAAATGACATTGTAAGAACCACGTAAGTTATTCCTTTTGGAGCAATAGATTCTCCTTTTTGATTTATAGTAGTATAGTGTGCATCATGAAGTGTCACAACAAAATTACCAACTGAAAACGGACTGTTTTTATAATACACTTTATTATATACTTTAAAATTAAGTAATAATGTGACAACAATCAAAATTGAACTAGTAACAATTATCGATGTTAATATAAACATATTCTCCACAAAAAAATATTTTAATTCTCGTTTTCCCCTTCTGATACCTCGACTTATTTTCTCTCGATCAATACCTACTGTTAGTTCGAATTCCTCATTATCTCTAGCTTCAATTTCAAGTTCTTGCAGGTCTTCGCCAAAATTAAACTTCTTAATATTAAAGCCAAAAGCCCTAACAGCTATTAATATTATTAAACCATATTGAACATATGTCACAACACTAGTTACATCTCTTACAATCCTCAATCCTTGTGAACTAAGAGAAGAAATTTCTAAAGTGTCAAAAGTTCCATACATATATATAAAGTAACCAATTAAAATTACATAATATGCAATAATAATTATATAGAACAATCTTGGTTTNTTCTTTTGTTTCATCAATACATATATAACTGAAGAGATTGCTATAACTAGAATTGTTGAAATAATTAAAAAAATNCTGATGTATTGTGCTGAAAGAGAAAAAGAGGAACGATTAAAAGTTCCTGTTTCAATAAAATGATTAAAAAACTTTAAAATGTTATTTGAACTATACCCAACATATNCCATAAATAACATCATTAACAAATGTATTTTTCTAAAATTTTTAATAAGAAACGCATACGGCTTTCGTAGTATCACTTTAATCTCCCCTTTTAATTGTTGATATAAACATTATATAATTTATCTTGATTAAATCTAAACTCATTATATTTTATTAATGGTCTTACCCCCAATTCATCACGATACATGAACAAGGTGTCATCTTTTACAAAATATATATCAGAACTTTCGTATTGTATATCTTTAATAGATGAAACACTAAATAATAATGTTAAAATATCTAAATTTTGTTTATCAACTCGATATACATTTATTATATTGTTTTCTTTGATATATAAATAGTAATAACCATCTGTTGTTCCACCCACACCATCTACGTAAAGAGGATTGTATGATTTTAATTTTTCAGGAATGTTTTCTTGTACATTGAAAAGAAGAGTATTATCTATGGTTTCAAAAAATGTTTTTGATTCCCATTTTCCGTGATCATAATACTTAGTATTATTATTTTCATCTCCAGTTATTTCTACTCTTTTACTATAAATATCAATGGAATATTGCGCTTTTTCATTCTTATCAATAAGGTATATTTTGTTGTCTACAACCCCTTGAATAAAAGAGTCATATGAAATAGGTTTATCCATTTTTAAGGTGTCCATCTTACCTGTAAGTAAATTAGTAACAAAAAAACGTTCGAATTTATGATCCTTACCATAATCTGGGATAACATAATACTGATTTACCATTGATGTAAGTAGTGGTTTATATTGCTCTTGAGAAAATAAGAACATCCTGTCGCTCTCTTTCGTTATTTTAGAAAACCCTTTATATAACCATAAAGTAATAATTTGATCTTCAATAAAATTAGCAGGATACATTATAAAGTTTTCTACCTTTTTTTCTTCATTGTTTGCGTCGTTCCATGAAGGGTGATCATGTCCTTCTTTCTTTAAAGATGCGACAAAGTCGTCAATATTATTATTTTGCCCTTTTAATGAACCAAACAAATATTGTTTCTCATTATCTTTACAAATTACATCAACAGCATGAATTTCATCCTTAAAAATAGGATATATACACATCATATTATTATCATCATAAATTTTTAGATTTTTTATAAGTTCTCTTTTTCCAGTGAAATCTCCTACCATTTTAAAACTGATTACGGCGCCATCATTAGTGTTAATTTCAAAATAGTAATTACTTTTTTCAAAACGATTAGTTTCTCTGTTTTTAAAACCACTAGTAAAGTTTTCCTTAATTTGATATTCCACTTCATCAATAACTAGATTATATTTAGTCACACGAGATCCTCTAGTGTAACTGTATATTGTTTGCGATATTATATATAGCAATAATAATATAACAACGATACTAAACATTTTTTTCATAAGTCACCATCCTTAANTGGATAATATTAATACTACTTCTTTCTTGGTGGATATTTCTTTTTTTCTTCCATCATATAACTTGATATATTTTTTTCAATTTCAATTAAAGCCTTTTTTGATATATTAGATAAAATAACCATTTCATTAATAGTGTCAATATATATTCTCCCCCATAATAAACCATGTCTAATCTGTAAATCATTAAACATATCAGGTGTTATAGAATAGAAAAAATAGCCGAATAACACCCTCTTTTGAGCTATAACTAAACGTTTTTCAGTCAACGCAACAACACAAGTTGTAACTATATCAAAAGAATTGTTGTTTTTTTGTGCTGCAAAAGCATACACTATTTTTTCATCAAAACTTAAATGCTTTTCTATTACTTTACAATGAGCTTTAAGTCTCCAAGTAACAGTAAAAGGATATTTAGCTTTGAATTTTGAAACCATTCTATATAAAGATGATTTTTTCATTATTTTCACCTATTTCTATTCATTGTTGTTTGTAAAAAAACTTTTTAAATTTTCGTATGAGCCAGCGCCTTCTAAATAATCGATAATTTCACCATTTTCTACAATTAGAAATAATGGTGTAGCACCACTATATACGCCATCAGTAATTTCAGCTAATTCAGCTAAAGCATTATTAGTTTGCTCATCGGTGTTTATATAATAAATTTCCTTATCCATATCCTTTGAAATGCGTTTAGACCATGGTTCACTTTCAACACAATAAGGACATGTAGGTCTTCCTATATATATAAAATTCTCTTCTTCCTCGTTAAATACTTCTTTAAATTCTTCGACTGTAATATCTGCAAATTCAACATCTGCATAATCATCCTTTGGTGCTAATTTTTCAGTGATAAGCATACTGCAAATCACCACAATAACAAAGATAGATATGGCAACAATAGTACCAAGATTTTTTTTATTTTTCATTTTATACCTCCAACAAAGTTCTATTTNTTTTATATACCAAGTATATCACAAAAACAATCAATTANAAAGAGAATAATAAAAAAAGTGTAGCATATATTTGCTTCACTTTTTAAAGTTAACTTCTGATATGATTAATTACTCAATAACTTTTGTAATTGATCCAGAACCAACAGTTTTACCACCCTCACGGATAGAGAACTTAGTTCCTGTTTCAATAGCAATTGGAGCAATTAGTTCAACTGTCATAGTAACATTATCGCCAGGCATAACCATTTCTACACCTGCAGGTAATTCTACAACACCTGTAACGTCTGTAGTTCTAAAATAGAATTGTGGACGATAGTTTGTGAAGAATGGAGTATGTCTTCCACCTTCTTCTTTGCTTAGTACGTAAACTTGAGCTTCAAACTTTTTATGAGGTGTAACTGATCCTGGTTTACATAAGATTTGACCACGTTCTACGTCTTCTCTTGAAATACCACGAAGTAATACACCAGCGTTGTCTCCTGCTTCAGCATAATCTAATTGTTTACGGAACATTTCGATTCCTGTAACAACAGTTTTCTTAGTAGGTTTAAGTCCAACTATTTCTACTTCTTCATTAAGTTTTAATTGACCACGTTCTACACGACCAGTAACAACTGTACCACGTCCTGTAATTGTGAATACGTCTTCAATTGACATTAAGAATGGTTTATCAACAGCTCTTTCTGGAGTTGGAATCCATTCGTCAACTGCTTTCATTAACTCATCGATTACTTTACCATATTCTTCATCACCTTCAAGAGATTTTAAAGCTGAACCACGAAGAATTGGAGTATTATCACCATCAAAGCCATATGAACTTAATAGTTCACGAACTTCCATTTCTACTAGGTCTAATAATTCCGGGTCATCAACCATGTCACATTTGTTTAAGAATATAACCATTCTTGGAACACCAACTTGACGAGCAAGAAGGATATGTTCACGAGTTTGTGCCATAGGACCATCAGTTGCAGCTATAACAAGGATAGCTCCATCCATTTGCGCAGCACCAGTAATCATGTTTTTTACATAATCGGCATGCCCTGGACAGTCAACATGAGCATAGTGACGATTGTCAGTCTCATATTCAACGTGTGATGTATTAATTGTAATACCACGTTCCTTTTCTTCAGGTGCTCTATCGATTTGCTCGTAATCTTGAGCTTTAGCCATGCTTTTTGATGCTTGTCTTTTAGTTATAGCAGCTGTTAATGTTGTTTTACCATGGTCAACGTGACCAATAGTACCAATATTAACATGCGCTTTTGAACGTACATACTTTTCTTTTGCCATTTAATTTTCCTCCTTTTAAATTACATATATATATTTTATCTAATACTTGAAAAAATATCAAGCACTATTCGATTTATTGACCACCATTTCTTTTGATTATTTCTTCTGAAATACTCTTTGGAACTTCTTCATAGTGGTCTGGTATCATTTGGAATGATGCTCTACCTTGTGTATTTGAACGTAAACTAGTAGCATACCCAAACATTTCTGATAATGGAACTAGAGCATTAAGAGAAATAGCATTTCCTCTTGACTCTTGACCCATTGGTTTACCTCTTCTAGAAGTAATATCACCCATAACATTACCAAAATACTCTTCTGGAGTTGTAACATCAACTTTCATAATTGGTTCTAATAATACAGGCTTACATTTATTACGCGCTTCTTTAAGAGCCATACTAGCTGCAATTTTATATGCCATTTCTGATGAGTCTACATCATGGTAGCTACCATCATACAATGTGGCTTTAATGTCTACCATTGGATATCCAGCTAAAACACCAGTTTTCATAGCATCTCTTAATCCTTTGTCAGTTACTGGTATATATTCACGAGGAACAACACCACCAACAATTGCATCAACAAATTCATATCCTTTACCTGGATTTGGTTCGAATTTAATCCAAACATGTCCGTATTGTCCACGTCCACCAGATTGTTTAATATACTTACCTTCACACTCACCCACTTGTGTAAGAGTCTCGCGATAAGCTACTTGTGGTTTACCAACAATTACTTCTACATTGAATTCTCTTTTCATTCTCTCAACAATTACTTCTAGATGTAGTTCTCCCATACCTTCGATAATTGTTTGACCTGTTTCTGTGTCTGTATGAGCACGGAAAGTAGGATCCTCTTCCATAAGTTTACTTAAAGCAATACCCATTTTTTCTTGGTCTGCTTTAGTTTTAGGTTCAACTGCTAGATTGATAACAGGATCAGCAAAGTTAGTAGATTCCAATATTATAGGATGCTTTTCATCACATAAAGTGTCTCCTGTAACAGTGTTTTTAAGACCAACAATCGCAACTATATCACCAGCGTAAACCTCTGATATTTCTTGACGATGGTTAGCGTGCATTTGTAATAAACGCCCTACTCTTTCTTTTGAACCTTTAGTCGCATTAAGAACATACGAACCACTTGTTAGTTTACCAGCATAAACTCTGATAAACGCAAGTTTTCCTACAAAAGGATCTGTCATAATTTTAAATGCTAGAGCTGTGAAAGGTTCTTCATCCTTTGGATGTCTTAAAACCTCTTCTTCTTTTAAATTGGTTCCTGTAATAGCTTCAACATCTGCAGGAGATGGAAGATAATCGATTATTGCGTCAAGCAATAATTTAACTCCAACATTTCCTAAAGCTGTTCCGCAAAGAATTGGGAAAAATTGAACAGATACAACACCTTTTCTAATAGCTCTCTTGATTAAATCAATAGACACTTCATTACCTTCAAGGTATTTTTCCATTAATTCATCATCAAATTCAGCTACAGCTTCAATTAATTCTACTCTTTTTCCTTCNACTGTTGTTCTTAATTCCTCTGGAATTTCAATTTCAACAGGAGTTTCATCAGGTTTACCATCATATTTATATGCTTTTAAGTTAATTATATCAATGATACCATCAAACTCATTTTCTGCACCAATAGGCCATTCAATTGGTTTTGCATTAACTGCAAAACGTTTTTCTATGCTTTCTAAACAGTTTTCGAAAGACGCACCTATTTTATCCATTTTGTTAACGAATATTAAACGAGGTACATTTCTCTCATTAGCTTGACGCCAAACAGTTTCTGTTTGAGGTTCAACACCTGCATTTGCATCTAACAATGTTACCGCGCCATCAAGAACACGTAATGATCTTGTTACTTCAGCTGTAAAGTCAACATGCCCTGGAGTATCGATTATATTAAAACGAAAACCCTTCCAAAAAGCAGTAGTGGCTGCTGAAGTAATAGTAATACCACGTTCTTGTTCTTGTTCCATCCAGTCCATTTGAGATTCACCATCATGTGTTTCACCTAATTTATGAATCTTTCCTGTGTGGTATAAAACACGTTCAGTACAAGTTGTTTTACCAGCATCAATGTGAGCCATAATACCAATATTTCTTGTTTTTTCTAGTAAATATTCACGAGCCATAAAGCTTACTCCTTCCTACCAACGATAATGTGCAAATGCTTTATTAGCCTCTGCCATTCTATGTGTATCTTCACGCTTCTTAACAGCACCACCGGTACCATTATAAGCATCTACTATTTCATTACCAAGGTTTTCATACATAGTATGTGCACCTCTTTGTTTTGCATAATCTACCAACCAACGAAGTCCAAGAGCAAGTGATCTTTCTTCTCTTACTTCTGTTGGAACTTGATAATTTGCCCCACCAACACGACGTGATTTTACTTCAAGTGCAGGTTTAATATTTTCTAATGCTTTTTCAAACACTTCATTAGGATCTTTTTCAGTTTTTTCTTTTACAATATCAAACGCTTTATAAACGATTGTTTGAGCTTTTCCTTTTTTACCATCAATCATTACTTGATTGATTAATTTAGAAACTATTTTAGAACCATAAATAGGATCAGCTAAAACATCTCTTTTAATTGCTTGTCTTTTACGCATCGTTTTTCCTCCTTTACTTATTTTTTAACTCTTTTAGTTCCATATTTAGAACGACCTTGGTTACGATTTGCAACACCAGCTGTATCTAAAGTTCCACGAACAACATGATAACGAACACCAATTAAGTCTTTAGCACGACCACCACGGATAAGTACCACGCTATGCTCTTGTAAGTTATGTCCTTCGCCTGGAATATAAGCAGTAACTTCTAAACCATTACTTAAACGAACACGTGCATACTTACGTAATGCTGAGTTTGGTTTCTTTGGTGTCATAGTTCCAACACGTGTACAAACACCTCTTTTTTGTGGTGACTTCAAAGTAGTTGGTTTTCTTTTCAAACTATTTAAACCAATACCTAATACTGGTGACTTGCTTTTCTTAGTTTTACTTTTTCTTCCTTTTTTAACTAATTGATTGATTGTAGGCATATTTTAGCCCTCCTTCCTTTACACACACCCTCGTGTTTCATTATATTCATAAATATAAGTTCTACTTATTTAGCAGAACTTTTTAATTAAGCCTTTTTAATATATCACTTATAGTATATGAATGTCAATTACTTTAATTCATTTTGATCAAATAATTTTCTTATTTTTATAATTTACTTGTATAATTGGAACATTATACAAGTTAGCAAAGTATTCCACTTTGTCTTTGATCTCATGATCTATTTCATCACATCCACTGTAGTGAATTACTGCTTTTGGTTTTGAGTATTCTTTGTCAAGACCTATTTCATTATAAAAAGGCATTTCAATATCATTATAATATTGGTTTTTCAAACAATAAGGCGTTTTAGTTAAAGTCATTTGATAATTGTGACTATACGTATAAATAATAGAATTTACAGAGTGCTTCTCTCCTTTTTTTACAGTACAAAAATTTTGTTTGTTTATATGGTTTGAATCTTCAGTAGTATGTTCAAGTTGCGCATCTATTTCACACGCACCTAAAAAATTATTCATATTTATATCATACACAAGGCCATAATTAGTATTATCATTTTGAAAATGATTATGATTATCATTACTTATTACACTTGTTGAAATGCAACCCACTTCATTATTTTTTAAAATATCTTTCTTGTATTCAATAGTATCATTGTTTCTAAACATATGAACTAACAATTTATAGGGCTTTTCTTCATCAAAAGATTCGATACTAGTAAGTTCCTTCTGCCATATTCCAACAATGATAGGTTTATAGCTATATTCGATTTCAAAGATGAGATTAATTTTATCTACATCTTCTTTATCTAAATAAATATACCTTGCTTTTAAATCTAATTTTCTTTTTAGTTCATTTTGATATTTCCCTATTGTGTATATGTGTTTATCAATTGCATCTAAAATAGTTTTATCTACATAAGAATAATGTTTAATACTTTTTAATCCAATTGCAATATTTTCAATTATAGAAAGTATTGTATTATATTCTAATGAACTATATTTTGATTCAACTTTTCTTTCCATATTTATCCCTCGATATTATAATATCACTTTGTAAGTATTTTAGTAAATGTGTTGGTATTCATAAGTGTAAACTAGTTGTTTTTAATTATTTCTTTTATTTTACTTACCATATCCATTTCTTCCCAAGGGGCTTCTACATCTTCTCTGCCAAAGTGCCCATAAGAAGCATATTGTTTATATATCGGCCTTTTAAGTCTTAATTTTTCTATCATCGAAGATGGTTTGAAATCAAATAAGTTATTTATAATTTTTNAAATTTCTGCTTCTTCAATTTTAGAAGTATTAAATGTATTTATAAAAATCGAAACAGGGGTTGCAACGCCAATGGCATAGGAAACTTGTATTTCACATTTTTTGGCAAGTCCAGACGCTACAATATTTTTGGCTACATATCTAGCATAATAACTAGCTGTTCTATCTACCTTTGTATAATCTTTACCACTAAATGCTCCTCCGCCATGATGAGCATATCCTCCGTAAGTGTCAACAATTATCTTACGGCCTGTAAGACCTGAATCTCCAACTGGACCTCCTATTATGAACCTACCTGTTGGATTAATTAAAATATTTGTTGTGTTATCAATTAGTTCCTTAGGAATAACTTTATTTACAACATTAGTGATAATGCCCCTTTCAAGCACATCAATAGTTATATCAGGATCATGCTGAGCAGAGACAACAATGGTGTCAACTTTTCTTGGAATACCATTTACATATTCAATTGTTACTTGCGTTTTACCATCTGGTCTCAAATATGGTAATATATGTTTTTTTCTAACCAGTTCTAACCTTTCAGCCAAGGCATGTGCAAGATCGATTGCAAGCGGCATATAGTTTGCTGTTTCATCACAGGCATAACCAAACATAATTCCTTGATCACCAGCACCTAATTCACTTTTTAATAGTTGCTGTTTTTCTTCAAGTGACACGTTGACACCTATTGCTATATCAGGCGATTGTTTGGTAATGTCAACAATTATCTGGCAAGTATGACCATTAAAGCCTAAATCATCATTGTCATATCCAATATCAACAATAGTCTTTTTGGCAATCGATTTGATATCAACTTCTGCTGTGCTTGTTATCTCTCCTATTATTATTACCATGTTGCTAGATATACATACTTCACAAGCAACCCTCGCGTTTTCATCTTGTTTTAAGTNCGCATCTAATATTGCGTCCGAAATCTGATCGCACATTTTGTCTGGGTGACCACATGTCACCGATTCTGATGTAAATAATTTTTTCATATAACCTCCTTCTAATTTACCTATAAAGAATAAAACACTCATGGGTAACCATAAGTGTTTGAAGTCATACTTCCTCATCTTCCGGGTAACCCGCAGGATTTAGCACCACACATAATAGTAGGTTGCTGGGCTTCATAGGACCTGTTTCCTCCACCACTCTTGATAAGGTAAATTGTTAAATTTTATTTANATTCTAATTATTACATAATCTTATTTTCAAGTCAATTTCTTTTAGGTTTACTATATTTATTGCCATTTNATTTTACAATCTTTCCTGGAATACCGACAACTGTAGCCCCCTTAGGCACATCATTTAATACAACAGCATTCGCACCAATTTTTGAATTTGACCCTATTTTTATATTTCCTAATATTTTCGCACCTGTTCCTATCGTTACATTATTTCCAACAGTAGGATGCCGTTTTCCTTTGTCTTTACCCGTACCACCTAATGTGACACCATGATATATAGTAACATTATTTCCTATAATACTTGTTTCACCAATTACAACACCCATACCATGGTCAATAAATAAATCATTACCTATTATAGCTCCAGGATGAATTTCAATTCCTGTTTTTCTCTTTGTTCTTTCACTTATCAATCTAGCAAGAAAAAAGAACTTTCTTCTATATAAATAATTCGCAACCCTATATCTAATTATAGCTTTAAAACTAGGATATAAAAGAACTTCTAAATTACTATTTATAGAAGGATCTTTTTCCTTTGTTAAAGCTATTTGACCTCTTATATATTTGATAACTCCCATATAATCCTCCTAATATAGTATATTCAAATAATAAAGTAGTGAAACGACGCAAAAAAAGTAACTAACATTGTTAGTTACTTTACATATTTATTGTTTTAAATTAACTTCCTATTATTTTCATGGATTGTTTGTTTATATTCGTTATACAATTCTTTCATGATTATATTCTCTTTTGTAGACTGAATTCTAAAAAGATTCGCCATACCTTCTACATCGTTATCTCTTATATAAGTATGATAGTATTCTGCTAGGTCTTCTGTAATGACTAAAGGAGCAAGCCGTTGTTTTAATAAATTGAAATTTAATAATAAACGGCTTGTTCTTCCATTTCCATCTTCAAAAGGATGAATTCTAATAAATTCAATATGGAATTTCGCTTCCCTTTCAAACGGTTCCATTTCAGTCCATTCTGTTTCATATTTTGACAACAATTTCGAAACATCAATTGGAATCATCTCAGCTGAGGAAATAGGTATGTCAGAATCAACGATATGATCACCAATCTTACGATAACCTTTCGAAATATAAGGAGAGTCATTATTAATTATATTAGCAGTTGTCAGAACGATATTTTCCGAAAGATTTTCATCACGTAGTAACAATTTCTTTAAATATTCAAATGCTTTCATATTATTTTTAAAGCGAAGTTTAATTTCACTGTCATTTTTATTTTCTAAATTTAATGAACTGCTTAATTTTGTTAATCTACGAATAAGAAATTCGAAATATTCGTTGTAAAATCTTTCATTATCCGGATTTAAATAATCCTCATGTATTTTGGTTATCATAATATCAACACCCTTCTATTCCTATATAACTAGGAATTCTTAAGTTCTATAGAGTTACTCGTCATACTTTTGATGTACTCTAGAGAAAGTCAAACATATGTCACACTTTTGATAAAAATAAATAAGACTGCTATATTAAATTGTATACTGTTCTACTATTTCATTTAGAGATCTAAAGCCTAATACTTTTTTTGAAACATTATTGTGTCTGGATTCATACCTCTTAACTTTCTTTATTAAATCTTCTTCAGACATAAATTCTTGTTTGCTATAAAACCTTTCTGTATCTATTTTATGACTTCTTTCTACTAAACTCATCTATAGCTGTTATTTGATAACATTTTTTATCTAATACATCAAATTTGATGCATTCATTAGGAACATATTTAATATTCACTTGTACCTTGTCTCCTGGATATTGGCCTCTTACCTC
>JGI24709J26583_10001003_pt1 | contig 23905 bp, 28 predicted proteins | sample BioPla2DNA1_FD_26583 | JGI IMG/M metagenome (IMG submission 26583) | reverse complement strand
GGCTAGTCGTTTTCCTCGTAGTAGTAGGAGTAGTCAATGCCTTTCATGTACGTTTCGCGGTCATTTATCTTGGTGGTCAGCGCCTTCTTTAATAGAGCCTTTAGCGTATGACTTTCTGTTGGGCTTAGAATCATTGCGTTCATGTAGTCTTGTTTGCCTATTTTGCTCCAATCGACGCACTTTTTGAGGCGCTTTTTTAGGATCAAATCCAGCCATATTCGAGTGGTTCTGCCGTTGCCTTCCATGAATGGGTGAGCGATGTTCATTTCAACATATTTGTTTATGATTTCCTCAAATGTGTTTTCAGGCATTGCTTCTATTCGCTTTAACGTGCTGTCTAAAAGGCGTGATGACGCAAATAGAAAACCGCCTTTATAAGTGTCCTTTTGCCTGATCTGTCCGGCAAAGTTATACAGTCCACCAAAGAGATGTGCATGAATTTGTAGTAAGCCTTTGACTGTGCCAACTTCGATGCTTTCAATTAATGAACTCTCAAATAATGCATATGCTTTATTTTTACTTTTTCCATCTATAGTTTCACCACTGTAAGTGAACCATGCGATAAAACGGTTTGCTTTTTTGCTGGGAAACTCCTTGGCCAACGCAATTATGCCGTTGTAATCCAGAACATCCGATAAGCGTTTCTTTCCGTCTGGAGCTCGAATCCTCAACTGGGTAGTGGCACTAACCACTTGGCTCTCTTCTTTCTTCAACTTGGCTTTAAGATACTTCCAATAATTGCGGTTCTTAGTGTAGTCGTCTTGGTCGTTAAGTACGGCGACAATATCCAACACAGAAAACCACCACTTGGCATTTTCTTCATCCCAAACTGCACGTACTTCGCGGTTATCAATGAAACGAATGGATATTTTCGTGTTACTCATGGCTCAATTACATCCGTTCACCAAAAACCATGTAACCCAGCGATTGTATCATACACCAAGAATCCCCTGCCCCTGTTGATGATCCTGGCCCTGGCCCTGATCCTGCCCCCTGTCCCCGCCCTTACCCCTGCGCCCCAAGCAAAAAAGCAGTTTATACCGTGAATACCACTGTTGAAAATGGGGTCTCAGCATGTTACCCTTGTGGGCTTGGAGTTCGAAAAATGGAGGTGCGAAATNACTAGTCGATNCGAAGACAAGGAACGGCGCAGTGGAGGTGTGGGATTTCGCGGCTTTGATGAACTGTTTCGGCAGTTTCGTGCTGTTACCGTCTTGGCTGCTGTGCTCGCCTTGGTGATGGCGGCGTGCTCTGATTCCGAGCCAGCCGATGGTAAGCAAGAGGTGACCGATAATAATCAACAATCGGTGACTCCAGACCAGAACGCAGAGCCTGCTGATGAGACAGCTTCGCAGAACCAGACGTCGGATCAAGAGGCTCCTGCGCTGATACCTGCAGAAGAGCTTTTCGCGGGGGTCAGCTTGGAGGGAATTATTCCTGCAGATGAGCCACCGNCCGACGAAACCGAGGACCAGACCGAGCCCCCTGGCGACGACCCAGGTTCTGACGACGAGCCTTGCATTCCTCCTGTTCTGGAACCGTGTCCTGCAACTGAGTGCGGTGAAATCCGCCAGCTTTCGTCTGTGGATGAGCTGAATGGGTATCTCTCAGCGCTTGAATGGAACGTGGATGGGGCTTGGTGCAAAATTGGTGACGAGGTTCAATTGAACGAACCAGTCGAAATAGATGTCACTGCCCTACCGTTGCCAGATTGGTGCAATGATACGCAGTTTTCCTGTAAAGCCGGCTTTGGGATGTTGTCGCCTGTTGCGGGCGTGACCTGCTTGGACCAAGGTGAGCCCCTCTTTTGCTCGCGGGTTCGCATTGAAAACACTAGCTTTAGGGTAAGGCCCTCTAAGCAAGTCTACAGTGGCATGAAACCCCTCTACGTTGCGGCTTGGGACATCCTTGGGCCGTGCGAATCACCGTGTGCTGAATCGGAGCTTTCATGTCCCAACAACACCTGCTGGCCACTTCCGTACTTCCATTGTCGAGGCTGCCTTGGTGGTGAGCACATGGTTTGCAACTGCTGGAACGTCGACGGCCCAGCCGAGGACGGCACTGGCTGTGCGTGGGCAAGCGGCGATGTGGTCCAGTCAGGCCACTGCAAATGCGGCCGCTGCCAGTAGCCTTTGGAGCCAGCGCCTAGCATCTAAGGAACCAAAATGGCAAACAACGTAGTAGGCGACGGGCACGGATTATCGTTCCCAAACCAGATATCGTTGCTCCTCCTGGGAATATTGCGCCGCCTCAGGATTCTGTGACGCCAAAAATGAGCGTTATTACTTATGGACCGGATCGCATCGAAGAGCGAAACATCGAAAGCGTCGCGGCTTTGAAGGAGCTGCGTGCGCAAGGTGTCCTGTGGCTGGACATAGAGGGTGTCGGCGATGCAAAAACGTTTAATGAATTAGGGGACCTTTTTGGTCTGCATTCACTGGCCTTGGAAGACGTCGTTAATCTGCATCAAAGGCCCAAGGCTGAAGACTACGACGACCACGCGTTTGTGGTGCTGCAGATGCCAACCAGTAACGACACGGACTCGATGGAGCAAATTAGCCTTTTCTTTGGAGCCGACTACGTCATCACAGTCCAAGAAGGGCTGCTGGGTGATTGCCTGGATCCGGTACGCCTGCGACTACGAGCTGCCAAGGGCAAGATACGGCAGCGCGGTGCTGATTACCTTGCGTACGCGATCATGGATGCCATCATCGACCGTTTTTTCCCCCTTGTGGAACAACTCAACCTCAAGATTGAGCAGCTTGAAGACCAAGTGGTCAGCCGAGATAGCCATGTTGGGGAAATACACGCAACACGCCATGATCTTCACGAAATTAGGCGCGTTCTAGCCTCTACTCGGGAGGCCATCGGCCTGTTAATGCGGGGTGAGATGGACGTGGTCTCGGAAACCACGCTTGAGTTTTTGAGGGATTGTCATGACCACACCGCGCAGCTTCTCGATGTAGTAGAGGCGCTACGCGAGCTAATCAACGGTCTAATGGATCTTCATCTGGCGGAAACTAGCAATCGCATGAACGAGGTGATGCAGGTTCTGACAATCATTGCGACAATCTTCATTCCACTAGGTTTTCTGGCAGGCCTTTACGGGATGAACTTTGACCGAACGTCGTCACCTTGGAACATGCCTGAGCTTGGTTGGGCGTTTGGATACCCCTTTGCCTTGCTGCTCATGTTAGCGACTAGCGTTGGATTCCTGCTTTACTTCCACCATCGAGGTTGGCTCGGAAAACGCCCTCCCAAGCGCTAGCAAAAACAGCAATAAAATACTACTATTATCCGACTTCTAGCTGGAGTAAGCTGCCGTGCGGACCGTCAAAATAATTACACTTTGCTCGTTTGCATTATTTTTTGCCTGTTCTGGGACCTCAGATCCCAACCCTTCAGATGTGCCACCGTCCCAGGATTCAGACGCCATCTCGGATTCGACCGAGCCCCAAGGAGATGAGAGCCAGCTTGACCTAGGGCAGGACACCTTGCCGGATGTTCCCGAAGACACACCGCCTGAAGACGTCGACCCAAATGAAGAACTGCTGGCACCTGGACCGCGCGGCATTTTGAAAAAGGCGCCTCTATCTTCAGTAACTGAAGAGAATTTGGCGGTAACTCCAAACGCACCTCAGATTGAATTTCCAGTGGCGATAGAGCAACTTCCCGACCTGACACAACTGAAAAACTTTCTTGGCGCCCCGGCCTCAAACATAGAGGAAGTGTTGGCGCCAACAGGGGTTGCAGTACTGCCGATTAAACCGACCACTGATCGTTTTGACTTCGCATATGAACTGTTAAAGGAAAACCTTGGTGATGGAACCACGCTGATAACGTCAGACTCGGTTTTGCACCTTTATCACCTGTTTTTTGACCAGCTCCTGAAAAACGCGGAAATCAAGTATTTTGCTGACGATGTGACTGCCATGTGTAAGGCGATGAGCCACGCATCTGCTGTTCAGGCCGTTTCCCTGGATGGCGACTTGAAGGAAGCCGCCATTCGCAACCAAGCCTATTTTGCGGTCTGTACAACCTTGATGGACCCAACTTGGCCGGTTCCAGCTGGTATCAGCGATGACGTCACAGCTACTTTGGAGCTGATTACAAAACACAGTGGATTTGAACCAAACCCAATCTTTATGCGTGGTTGCCCCGACAAATGCCAACTTTGTGACCCAACAATACAGCGTGAGTGTAATGAAGAAGGCTGGTACTGCGGTTGCGAGGATTTCAGCCAGTATGTTCCAAGGGGACACTACACTCAGTCTGAAACCCTTGAGCGTTATTTCAAGGCCCTGATGTGGCTCGGCCGGATTCCCTTCCGAATCGCCTCGAACACGGAAACCTTGCAGGCGGTTTTAGCCACCTTGTTGATGACCAACCTCGATATTGAAACCCAGGATGGGACAGTTCCATTAGTGGACAGGTGGTATCGCCTCTATCAGGTCACTGGATTCTTTGTTGGAGCGGCTGACGATCTAACCTTTGCCGAGTACGACGAGGCAATCAAAGAAGCCTTGGATGTCAACAACGTACAAACCCTGCAAAATCCAGAGACTTTGGCTGCATTAAAGGAAAAGCTGCGTAAGCTTAGGGCCCCAGCTGTTTTGTCGGGGATGCTGTCGATTTACCAGGATCTTACCAAGGAAACCCAAGGATTTAGGTTCATGGGCCAGCGCTTCACCCCCGACGGCTATCTGATGGGGCAAACCGTTTCTCCGTACGTAAAGATTGACACCACGACCCCGGATTATGCCGCCTTGCGCCAAGGCTGCGACGTGCCCAGTGATAACGTTTGTGAGGACATAACCCTAGAACAGATCAACTGCGTGTGCTATGCAGGGATTGACTACGGTCCATATGGCCCTTGCCGCTTCCTTTCCAGAGGCCTTGATGTAATGAGCATCCTTGGAAGCAAGCAAGCGGACAGCATCCTAGAAATGGACAACCGTTTCTGCGCCTTTCAAAAGGTACTTGGTGATTTGAAAGAAGAATTTACCAAATACACCACACAGGATTGGACACAAAACGCCTATTGGTCTTGGCTGCACTCGCTGAAGCCGGTTTTGGACACTCCTGGTGAGGGATGGCCAACTTTCACACAAGGTCTGAAGTGGCGACTGAAACAGCTGCGAACAGCGCTGGCCTCGTGGACTCAACTCCGCCATGACACGATCCTCTACGTGAAACAGCCCTACACCCCAATGGTTGATACCGCCATGCCTGAAGCTTATGGAGGCTACGTAGAACCTGTCCCAGCCCTTTACCATCGACTGGCATTTTTGACTGATTTCACCAAAACTGGTCTTGAAAATCTTGGTGTCTTACCCCCTGAAATCAAAGGCGCTATGAACGACATGACCTCATTGCTGCTGTCCTTAAGAGACATAGCCATGGACGAAGTGGCTGGAAACGCTCTGACACCCAAACAACAAAGCGTTATCGACAATTATCCGGATACTTACAGTTATCTGATCCGCGTCCTTGCTGAAGTTTTCATGGAGCCACCAGAAGGTGATGAAGGGCACACCAGCAAGGAACCAGCCGGTGATGGCCTGCGGGCGTCACTGGTGGCCGATGTACACACTGATGGCAACACCAGGAAAGTATTAGAAGAGGCCGTAGGCAATCTTGATTGGGTGATAGTGCTGCACAAGAATCCAGAAAATGAGGCGCTGGTGTATTCCATCGGCCCCATTTTCACCTACTACGAATTCCCACATCCAATGAACGACAGGCTAACCGACGAATCCTGGCGAGAGATGCTGAATACCTCAAGCCCGCCCGACGCACCAGCATGGTTTGAGGAGCTGTACTAGGGGGCGAGGTGAAGGGGGAAGGGAGAAGGGGGCAGGAGCGGGGACAGGGGCAGGAAGACGATTGTGCTAATTTTCCGGATTTGGAGCTAAAAGGAGGTCGAGAGGGCACCTTGCAACATGGTCCGGGGGCAATCCTGGAGGGCGCTATCGGGAGTTGCCGGGACCCGACGTCTTTTGGTTGACATGAAGGCCGCGAAGCGGCCCGTCCGGGCCAAAAGGATAAACGTGCACGTTAGCAATCGTATATTTCGCCCGGACGATGTCACCAAGAGACAGTCGGGATGGCTACGGGAGATTTTGGGTCCGGAAGGATGCCCCCGGACATGTTTTAAAACTCTAACGAAGAGATAAAACGCCAAAAAGAACAAACAATCAGGAGTCATAACAAGCTAGTTAGCAGGATCTGCAACAGGGTCAGTATCAGAGGCGGGGACAGGGGATGTGGGGGGATTGCGTTAGCGGCGCTGGAGTGCGAAGAGTAGGGGTTCGAGTTCGTCGACCCAGAAGCTGCCGCCCTTTGCTTCCTTGTCAGCCTGGATCAAGCGCTCGACGTCCTTGACGGTAGATTTGTCACCGAGACGCCAAATCCCAATGATCAGGAAGCGTCGCAGGTCGGTCTCTTTTGGGTTCACAGTTGGATAGAAGGTCAACAGCGCTTCCAGCGCCTTCCTACTGTGATCACCCTTCACGTTACTAAGCAAAATGGCCGCCTTCTGGGAAGCAACGATATCTTCACCCTTAAGCACGCCAATCAGGCAATCAACGTCGTTCTTAGCGCACTTTTGAAGTACCGAGATCATTGACTGGAACTCGCCAGACTCTTCACCAGTGGTTCGCGCTACAACCAGCTCACTCTTGTCAGCCTTCAGCATCTTTTCCAGGGCAGGCAGTTCATCCCATGAAATCCCCATAGCGACCGGTTTCAGCAATGGGGCGCGGAAGGTCTGCAGCTTGGAGGTTTTGTAGATATCCAAAAGGGCAGGCATTCCAGCATAACCTGGGAGCATACCCAGAGCAGTAGCCGTATCGAGGCGAAGCTTAGCGTCATTATCTGGGTTAACGATGATCTCTTTAAGCTGAGGGATAATCTCAGGAGAACCAACGTTCCACAGCGCCAGCATGGCCATCGTGATGCGGTTTTGCTGAGTAATCTGCCAGGAACGAGTGACACGGTCATCAACACCAACAGGTGGGTTCAAAGGCTTTGCAAGGCTCTTTGCGATGGCCGGCGCAGCTGAAATCTCACGAAGATCACCCAAAACCTGATAAATCTCGGGGCCATCTTGCCATTCCCATTCATTCATCCCAAGGCGACTAGCCGTATTCGCCAGTTCCTCGATCATTGGACCGTATTTGGAACGGTCATTAGCCTGCACCGCAACCAAAGGCTCCACAACCTTCGGCCCGATCCTCGCAAGAGCCTTCCTGGCGGCGGTGTACATCTTTTCACCACGCTGGGTCTTTATAAACATCCCCATGATCAGGTGAGGGATTGCCTCTTCAGAACCAATCTCTCCAAGAAGTCTGGCAGCAGCAGCATTGACCTGGATACCCTGCAGGTTCGGGTCATTACGCAGTAACTGAATAAACAGTTTTTCGTGCTGCTTCAGGTTATCCTTATCAATCTTGGCCAGAGCATTGATTGCATTATGTCTGGCCTTCGGTGCATCACTGGTTGTCAACACCTCGATCAGCGGTTTGCGCAGCTCAGGGATTGCAAAATCCTCTGCGACGGCTGCAGCCTGAGGCGCAGAATCCGGATCCCGCAGTGCAGCGGTCAGCAGTTCCACTGAGGCAAGAGGCTCATTGATGTTCTTTACAGCGGCAAGGATGTCATCCTTGAACTGGCTGGTTGGGAAAAGCTCTAATAGAATCGGTAAGCTGTCAACACAGTGCAGCTCACCGGATTCTTTAATCGCCTTTTTGCCATTGACGGGGCTACGCAGCAATTTAGCCCAGCCATTACACGTGGTCGGAGTGCCTTTGACGCATGCAGTTTCAAGCGTAAGGGCAAACGCCACTGTCACGGTTAACAGAACGACTAGCGGTTTTCTATCCACGGTGTCCTCCACAAGTGATTTGTTGTCACTGAAAGTACCTTATGGAGTATAGTTTGACCGTTGCCACAAGGTCAAGAGGGTTGGCCACGTCTATTGACCTTTATTTTTGCGTTGAGGGGGAGAATGAGCCCAAAAAACATGTGGAGAAAGGCCGTTCCGGGCATTTTATTCCTGTCGCTGCTTTCTTGTGGCGGCGGTCAGACTGCTGGACTGGATGTCGACAGCCTTCTGTTTGGTCTTGAAAAATGCCAGGAAAATTCGGATTGCCAGACAAATATGTGCTCTATGGGAATGTGTTTGGGGTTTTTAACCGTAAGTTCCGACCTGCAGCGTGCCGAAATAGGGGCCGTTTTTGGTAAAGCGGCGCCAAGAGCACGAGAGCGCTTGATTGACGCTTTGGCTGTGGTGCTTGAAGACGGGGATACATCAAGTGTAATCAGGGCCAGAGCCGCGGATGGGTTGGGTTATTTAGGTGGTGACAGGGTAGAACAGATGTTGCAGCCAGCCTTGGCTGAACACTCGGAAATTATAAGATTTTTTGCAGCGCGTTCCCTGCATGCCTTGGGTAATTCAGTTGGTACCGAGACTCTGCTGACCTTCAAAGACCATGAATCTGAGGCCGTAAGGATAATGACCGAGTTAGCACTGGCTGATCACGGCGAAAACAGGAAGTAAAACGTGTCTTTACCCTTGTCTGCGAATCCGTGCGCGTAGCCTATTTTTAAAGTTGCATCTCTGGCCAAGAACAGATTTATTCCCAAAGATAGTTCAGCCCCAATTCCCCAGTTAAATCCGCTTGAGCTGTCATTTGTCCAGGTCCTACCCAGATCCGCGAAGACGGCTCCATGGAGGTAGCGTGCAGACAGTGGAATTGTGCCCAAGCTGCGAAAGATTGGAAAAATTGGGAAGCGATACTCAAGATTGCCAAGAAAGTAAGAGTTTCCCACGAAGGCGTTGTGACCGTAGCCACGTAAGTAACGCCCAGATAGTGGCTGATTGTTAATAATTGCCATCACCATGTCTTGTACTGGAAAACCGCCTTGTCCGTAGACTTCTATCGTTCCTATGTCCCCAATAGAAGTCGCTCCAGATGTAAGCAGGGCCAGCACATGACCATGTCCCCAGGGCATTGGTACATATCCGTCAAGGGTGCCAGTGATTGTTAAGGATTTTCCATCACTTCCAAGCCATTTGTGGCGCCCTCCAACAGATATGCCACCAGAGAGGCCGCGCTCGGTTGATACAGATTTCGCCCAGGAACGCAGCCAAGAAAAAGACGCAGAAGCGGTAAGGCCAGCCAGTCTGCGGCTTTCTGGACGAGAAGGTGTGGTAGATGCCGGTTCGTGGGCTTTAGGTATTTCGCCAATCATTTTCCAGCGTATGGAGTAGCCCAAAGAAACCCTGAATGAAACCACCCGACCAGGAATTGGTAAGGAAGCTCCGGCGTTTATCATCCAGTTCCTGGCGTCCACTTCCTTGATTTGATCATCAATTATGGCGCGGTCTGTTCCATTCCAGGTCACAACATCAAGGGATAAATTAGGAAAAAGGCCAAAGTACTTGTACTGTAAAGCCCCGTAGGGTGTAATCCTCGTCAAATCAGCATCAAAAGCGGCCAAAAAATAGTGACGGTCTAAAACATCAGAACCAGTAAATTCAAAGCCAAGCCTGTTATTACCCCCGCTTGAAAAAGCCCACCTTGGTATTATGGAGCGCGGCTTTAACGATGTCGCTCGATAAGGAGTGGCGTCGCCATCGAAGTCAGTTTCCATTGGGAAAGGTGGTGGAGTTTGGGCTGATTCTAAAGGGCTGTCCGCATGGGGAGCCTTGGTGTCATCTATGGCGATCCAATTCTGTGGCTCCAAGGGTAACATCGCCAAATCATAGCCTTTTGGGCCATATGCACTGTAAACAATCGAAGTGCCAGCTGGAGAAACGGCCGGCCAAAAGGCGCCTCCAGGTTCCCTTGTAATTCTAAATAGTTGTCCCGTTGCTAATTCAAGCGCGAAAAGGTCAAAAACACCTTCATGGTCGGAAGAGAAAACTATGAACCTTCCATCAGGCGTGGGCACTGGGTCGCGATCAAGAAATTTATCGTTTGTTAACTGTTGCAATTGGCCAGTTTCAAGGTTTACTGACCATAAGTCCCATTGGCCGTCTTTTGCACCTGTAAAAACGAGATGCTCTGATCCTGGCAAAACAACTGGGTCACCCAAATCGCTGAATAATCCAGGTTGGATGATGACTTTCTCACTTTCTGAAGGTTTGTCTTCGCCCACCGCAAATGAGACTAGCGATGCTTGATCATAGTCTGCCCGAACGTATGCAATGGTCGTGGCATTAAACTTGTCATCAAAGACGGCCAAATCCCTGGCCCTGCTTCTGGAGGTCAGCTTTTTGAGACCATCTTTTAATTCAAAGATCTCGCCATATTGATAAACCAGACGATTCCAACTGGTTGATGTTGAAAAGATGCGACCACGGTATGCAGCAACTGAATGACATCCCCCATCGCAGTCGACCAAGCGCTGTGGCTTTTTATTAGGCCTTTCAATGTCGAGCTGGAACAAACCAGACATGGAACGCCCGTCGGATTTTACCCACACTACATGTCTTGGGTCCTTGAACACGGCTCGCCCATTGAATTCGCCGCCTTTAGTAAGTCTTTCACCTTGGATTAGACCCAGTTGCGTTAATTCGGCCAAGTGCTTTTCACTGTCTGCGATAACCTGCGCGTGAAATTCACTCCACAACGAGTAAAAAGTGGTTCCAAAGTGACGTTTTGCCACTGTGTTCAGCAAAAACGGTATCACGTTCGCGCCGTAGTTTTTAATGAATTTGGTAATCGTCTCTAGCCCAAACTTTTGTGCCAAAAATTCAAAGAAGAAGCCTCCAAACAGGTATGGGGAAGTGCCTCTTGGCCAGATGATGGGAGTTACTGTAAGTTGTGATAATTGTGGAAAGGTCCCACCCAAGGCTGCCTGGCGAAGCATCATTTTGTACTGGCTGGAGCCAAGTCTGCCTCCATCTGGAAGTTGGGACTCCATAAATACTGCCAAGCCTTCGATGAACCATTTCTGGATTGCCCCGTTTGGCAGAAATGTTTTTCCGATGACCTTGTTGACAAATCCTGGGATCTTGGACACTTCGTCCATGTGCACGATGTGGGTGTATTCGTGGACAACTAGTGATGAAAGATAATCTGAAAAAACGCCCAACTCTGAGTCTGGCCCGGGTGGCGCAGCAAAAAGTCGAATCTTGTCGTATGGATGAACTGAGGCCCAACCATTAGCCGAATCAACATCATCCCAAAGTGATATTTCGACGAGCTGACTTGGGTACAGTCCCAAGAGTTCGCCAACCCACTGGTGCGAGGAATTGGCAATGCTCATCACCCTGCGAGCCATAAGTTCGCCACCTTGATAAAAGTGAACTTTAAAGTGCTCTGAACTCAGGGTTTTCCAACGTATATTTGGGTCAGTGCCGGCAAAAGCTTTGGCTGGTGCCAGCAAGAGGATTACCGCCAATATGGCAAGTAAGGCAAAACTGCGTGGTGATGCGATGTTGCTCACGCGATAAAGATATCACATGGCTCGTGGATCAACGTGCTCAAATTGAGCATTGCCAGGAATAACGTGGCTTATTCCTGTGCGGCCTCAGGTGCGGCTTCCTTTGCAGGTTCGGCAGCAGGTTCGGCAGCAGGTTCGGCAGCAGGCTCTGCGGCAGGCTCTGCAGCTGGTTCGGCAGCAGGCTCAGCGGCTGGTTCGGCAGCTGGTTGTTCCTCGGCTTTAGGGGCCTCTGCTGGCGGCTGAACCCCTGGTTCCTCGACCACAACGTTGGACAGTTCTATGAACTTGTCTAAATTAGCCAAGTAGTTAGCGCATTCGTCTCTGGCAGTCAGTTGCCCTGCTTTTTCACAGGCCAGACTTGCTGCATCCTTATCACATACCGCTTTCTTAAGCTCGTTACATTCGTTTTTGCCACACCCAGTCGCAAAACCTATTGCAACAACACCAGCCAGGATCAATAACCCTTTCATCACGATGTACTCCAAAGAAGACGTTCCATCGTATCACAACCGCCCGAACTTAAAAGTCCCTTATCTCTGTAGTTTCAAGCGAAAAATACCCCATTTGAGGTTCTTTGTAAGGTTTTTTTCGGGCCCTCGCTTCCATACCAAGTGACCACCAAGTAAAACAAAAGTAGACATGAGGACGTATTTGTTCGTTCTATTTAGGGCTATCCACGTCATCTGATGGCGTGCTAGTATCGCGTAAGTTTTGGCGGAGCCTAAGGTGGATCTGGTTGAACTGATCAAGGCTGCAGGTGTTGTTGGTGCTGGTGGGGCTGGATTTCCTACCCATGTCAAGGCCGCTGCAAGGGCGGAAATATTGATTGCCAANGGTGCTGAGTGCGAGCCTTTACTTGTTACTGACCAATGGACNGTGATTAGTCACGCCAAGTTGATTGCTGAAGGCATGAGAGCCCTTGGNAATAGGGTGGGTGCGAAACGCCTGATTTTTGGCGTGAAATCCCATTATACCGACGTGATACAGGCGATGACTCCCTTTTTGGATGGGGAATATCCCATCGAAATAGGTCTGATCGGGGATTTTTATCCTGCCGGTGACGAGCAGGTTTTGGTACACGAACTGACTGGGCGCGTGGTGCCCGAGGGTGGAATTCCTTTGGATGTGGGGGTGGTAGTTAGCAATGTGGCAACCCTTGCGAACATCAGGCGTTCCATTGACGGCCAGCCTGTTATTCGCAAGGAAGTGACTGTAACAGGGCTGGTCCGTAACCCAGGTGTCTATGAAGTCCCAATTGGTATTTCAACTGCGGAAGTCGTGGCAGCCGCGGGNGGGGTAACTGACGAAAACGTCGCAATCATCGAAGGNGGCCCCATGATGGGCATGCTGATTGAAGACTGGTCCAAACCTGTAACAAAAACCACNGGCGCTTTTTTGGTGTTGCCTGCTGACAACGAGGTGGTGATTACCAGACGGCGTCCTCATGCTGCNNCTTTTCGCCAGGCCCTTGCTGTCTGCTGTCAGTGCCGCATGTGTACTGACCAGTGTTCAAGGTTCTTGCTTGGGCATCGTATCGCGCCTCACCTTGCGATGAGGGCCTTGCTAGCTGGTGGGGCTTATGATTTGGATGGGGTTGATGCTGAGGGCAGGCGTTTTGNTCAGCCCNGCGGAGACGACATCCCATTTGAAGTCAGGGCGATGGGCTACTTGTGTTCCCAGTGTGGAATCTGTGAGGTCTGGTCTTGTCCCCTTGGTTTATCTCCAAGGTACGTTTTTGGGGACTATAAAGCTGGGATGATTGCAAGAAAACAGCCAAATCCCTTGAAAAATCGACCAGAAACCGCGCTAGAACAGCAAGCTTGGCTCAGGCTGCCCAAGCCAAGACTCGTAGAGAGGCTTGGACTGAAAGACTATCTATTGCCATACAAAGGCACTACCGTTCCAGTTTCAGATCCTTGGGAAGTTAACATCAGACTAAAACAGCATGTCGGAGCCCCAGCCATTCCCATTGTAAAAGTGGGCCAGGCAGTTTCAGCAGGTCAATGCATTGCTGAGATTCCGACGGGAGCGCTTGGAGCCAGAGTTCATGCATCCATGACAGGAACGGTTGCAGCGATAACTGACCAGCACATAAAGATTGTTAGGCAAGGTGTCTGATCATTCAACAAAGAGGGGTCCTACATATGACTTCACTACCGGCGATTGCTTTGATTGAGCTGACCTCCATTGCTCGTGGCGTAGTAGCCTCAGATGCCATGGCTAAAACGGCCCCAGTCAAACTACTTCAGTCCCAGACGATATGTCCAGGCAAATACCTGATAGTCGTAGGCGGCGGCGAAGACCCTGTAAGAGAGGCTTTTCAGGTCGGCCTACACTACGCTGGCCAGTATCTAGTCGACCACCTTGTAATTCCAAACTTACACCCCCAAGTATTACCAGCCCTAGCAGCGATGCAGCCTCTCCAAAAGCTGGAATCAGTCGGAATCATTGAAACATTCTCTGCAGCAGCAACCGTTTTAGCCGCCGACGCAGCCTGCAAGGCCGCAGAGATCACCCTAATTGAGCTACGCCTAGGCAACGGATTAGGCGGAAAAGCCTACCTGACCCTATCAGGCGAACAGTTCTCAGTAGAAGCCGCCCTAAGCGCCGGAGTCGATGCAATAGCATCCGGCCTGTTGCTAAGGTCCGAGCTAATCCCAGCCCCCCACCAAGACATGGGCAGGGCTTTGTTGTAGAGGCGGGGACAGAGGCAGGGACAGGGACAGGGAGATGATCGTGGTGATCTGCAGGATTTGGAGCTAAAAAGAGGTCGAGAGGGCACCCAGCAACATGGTCCGGGGCAGGGCCAGGGAGACGTTTCTACAGGTTTTGAACATAAGCTCTGCATTTATGAACGAATCGTTGACAAGCTAGCCGATATGATGCATCATACTCGGCCCGGACTACTTTTCCGCCGGGAATCAGCCGAAAAAAAAAGAGGTTGACATTTACCTTCATGGGTATAGAATATCGTGCCCTTTGGTTTGAGTAACCAAAAGGCTTGGGTTTTGGGAATTTAGGAGTCCTTGATGCCGACTATCAATCAACTGGTAAGAAAAGGGCGGACGATCCGCAGACTTAAAACTAAGTCGCCAGCTTTGCAGTCTTGCCCAATGCGCCGAGGTGTCTGCACGCGTGTCTACACAACCACGCCAAAGAAACCAAACTCGGCTATGCGAAAGGTTGCTAAGGTTCGTCTGACTAACGGTTTTGAAGTCATCGCCTATATTCCAGGCGAAGGTCATAACCTTAGTGAACACTCCCAGGTGATGGTCCGTGGCGGTAGGGTCAAGGACCTTCCTGGTGTTCGTTATCACATTATTCGTGGAACGATGGATGCGAAGGGTGTGGATAAGCGTCGTCGTAGTCGTTCTAAGTATGGCGCCAAGCAGCCCAAGGGCGTGAAGTAGTCAAGGGAGGCGATTAATGCCCAGGCGTAGAGAAGTCCCAGTTCGTGAGGTTTTGCCAGATTCGCGGTACAACGACTGGTTGGTGGCAAAGTTTGTAAATCACTTGATGTACAAAGGCAAAAAGGCCGTTGCGGAAAAGTTGTTTTACGACTCCATGGACCTGATTGCGCGTAAGACAAAAGAAGATCCCTTGAAAATCTTCAAACGCGCCGTTGAAAACGTGAAGCCGCAGGTGGAGGTCAAGTCAAGGCGCGTCGGTGGTGCGACCTATCAGGTACCCGTCGAAATTCGCCCTGAAAGAAAGACTGCCCTTGCAATCCGTTGGTTGCTGTCTTTTTCTCGCAAGCGTTCGGAGAAGGGCATGATCAACAAGCTGTCATCGGAAATCATCGACGCCTTCAACGGTCGTGGAAACGCGATCAAGAAGCGTGACGATACCCACCGTATGGCAGAGGCAAACAAGGCTTTCGCTCATTATCGTTGGTAGTATTGTAAGGAGTGCCTTTCGTGGCCAAGAAGGTGGATATAAGTTTGGTTCGTAATATCGGCATCATGGCCCACATTGATGCTGGTAAGACGACTACAACCGAACGAATCCTGTTTTTCACAGGAGTGTCTCATCGTTTAGGCAACGTAGACTCCGGCGATACCCAGATGGATTGGATGGACCAGGAGCAGGAGCGAGGNATTACCATCACCTCTGCAGCTAACACCTGTTTCTGGGATGGACGTCAGATCAATGTCATCGACACTCCCGGCCACGTTGATTTCACCGTTGAAGTCGAGCGTTCTTTGCGTGTGCTGGATGGNGGCGTCGTTGTTTTCTGTTCCGTCGGCGGAGTTCAGCCGCAGTCCGAAACTGTCTGGCGTCAAGCGAATCGTTACAAGGTNCCCAGAGTCGTCTTTGTCAACAAGATGGACCGCACGGGGGCCGATTTTAATAAAGTGGTAGGTCAGGTTCGAAGCAGACTGCGTGCCAGGGCTGTCCCAATCCAGATACCCATTGGTAAAGAGTCAGCTTTCAAGGGTGTTGTCGACTTGATTACGATGAAAGCCCTTGTCTGGGGTGATGGACTGGATCATACATTCGTCGAGACCGAAATACCTGAAGACTACTTAGCCAGTGCTAAAGCTGCCAGGTCCGAAATGTTGGAAGTGGCCGTTGAATTCGACGAAGCGGTCATGGAGAGATACCTTGAAGGGATCCTGCCAACAAACGAGGAAATCGTNGAGGGACTGCGCAAGGGCACATTGGCGAACCAAATAGTTCCAGTTTTGTGTGGCTCAGCNTTCCGCAACAAGGGAATTCAGCCCCTGTTGGACGCAGTTGTTCAATATCTGCCTTCCCCCTTGGATATGCCACCAGTTTCGGGAATTGATCCCATCAAATCTAACGGGGAGCTTGTTCATGCAGAGCGAAAGCCGACCACGTCAGAGCCGTTGGCCGCTATCGCATTTAAGCTGATGAACGACCCTTATGTCGGGCAGCTTACCTTTGTTCGGGTTTATTCTGGTGTGTTCCAGGCAGGCAGTTATGTCCTTAATGCCGGGCAAAATCAGCGTGAACGTGCGGTTAGGCTTTATCGGATTCATGCGAACAAACGTGAAGAGGTAAGCGAGGTATATGCTGGGGATATCGTCGGTGTGGTTGGATTCAAGACCACTGTAACTGGTGATACGATCTGCGATCCGGAAGCGCCCATTTTGCTTGAATCTGTAGATTTCCCAGATCCGGTCGTAGAAGTGGCCTTAGAAGCGGCATCCAAGAGCGATACTGAAAAGCTGTTTGCGTCGCTGCGACGTTTAGCGCTGGAAGATCCAACATTTAAGTTCAAGATTCATGAAGAGACTGGTCAGACAATAGTTGCAGGCATGGGTGAATTGCATCTGGAGATTTTGGTCACCAGAATGCAAAGGGAGTTCAATGTTGATGCGCGTGTCGGTCGTCCACAGGTCGCTTACCGTGAGACGGTTACCAGGCCTAGTGAATCCACTATTAAGTACGTTAAACAAACCGGTGGGCATGGTCAGTATGCTCATGTGGTAATGAAGATTGAGCCTTTACCTCGCAATTCTGGGATTCAGTTTGAAGACGCTACAGTTGGTGGCAGTGTGCCAAAGGAGTACATTCCTGCGGTAGAACGGGGCGTGCGTGATGCGGCTTCCAACGGTGTTTTGGCTGGATTTCCAGTTGTTGATTGCAAGGTAACACTGGTCGATGGCTCGTATCATGAGGTTGACTCCTCTGAAATGGCTTTTCGGGCCGCGGGAACAATGGCCCTAAAGGATCTGGTCGCCCGTGGCCAGCCTATTTTATTAGAGCCTGTAATGTTGCTCGAAGTCCTGGTCCCAAGTGAATACATTGGGGATGTGTTGGGTAATCTATCGACCAGACGCGCTCGCGTGGTGAAGATGGAAACCCAAGAAGACGGGACTCAAGCGGTCGGGGCCGAGGCTCCGTTAGGTGAGATGTTTGGGTACGTGACTGACCTTCGGTCGTTGTCGCAGGGTAGGGGAATCCAGACGATGGAGTTCCTGCACTATGCCCCAGCACCGCAGGCTATCCAGACACGCGTGATCAACGCTGGGAGGATGATCTAGCATGGCAACTCAGAGGATTCGTATCCGGCTGAAGGCCTATGACCACAAGATCCTCGACCAATCGGTTGGGGAGATTATCGCTACGGTCAAAAAGACTGATGCGAAGGTGGCAGGGCCTATTCCATTGCCGACCAAAATTAGTCGTTATACCGTGCTGCGTTCGCCGCACGTGGATAAAAAGAGCAGGGAACAGTTCGAAATCCGCACTCACAAGCGGTTGATCGATATTCTGGACCCAACTTTGCAGACGCTGGACGCTTTGACAAAACTCGACCTTAGTCCTGGTGTGGACGTCGAGATCAAGGCTTGATTCGAGGCGAGGGGGACATGCCTAATTTGGATGTTTTTGACCTCGGGCGTAAGAAGGTCGGTTCAATCGACCTTTCTGACGCTGTGTTTGGAGCGGAATCACGACCGCATCTTTATCACCAGGTGGTGAGAGCTCAGCTGCTTTCAAAGCGAGCTGGCACCTCCAAGACGAAGAAGCGCGGTGAAGTGTCCGGTTCAACCAGGAAGGTTTATCGGCAAAAGGGAACTGGGCGTGCACGTCACGGCGACAGCCGCTCACCACTGTTTAAGCGTGGTGGAACCGTATTCGGCCCAATTCCAAAGGAATGGGACGTCAAGGTGCCCAAGAAGGTTAAGAGAGCAGCTCTTGTTTCTGCTTTGTCAGATCGTGTTCGCGAAGGACACGTCTGGATTTTGGACAAAGCCGAGCTAGAGCAGGCCAAAACCAAACGCATTGCCGAGCTGATGGCCCGCTTTGAGGTTGGTAGTGTTTTATTCGTCGATGTTGACAACAGGAACCTGTCGCTGTCTTGCAGAAATCTGCCAACAGCCAAGTACCTGTCAAGTCGCGGATTGAACCTGTTTGACGTGTTGAAGTACGACCACCTCATCTTAACGAAGGGTGCCGTCGAGGCAATCGAAGGAGCGCTGACGACATGAAGAGCCCTTATGATGTGATTCGTCGCCCTCTCATCACCGAGAAGGCGAATTTGGACAAGGAGCGTCGTAACACCTACCACTTTGAGGTGCCGGTGGTCGCTGATCGCCAGGAAATCAAAGAGGCTGTTGAACGTGTTTTCAACGTAAAGGTGGACACTGTTAGGACCCTTATCGTTCGCGGTAAGTTGGTTCGCAGAGGACGCACTTTTGGAAGACGACCCAGTTGGAAAAAGGCGATTGTAACCCTTCGAGAAGGGGATTACATCGATCTTTTCGAAGGGATGTAACCGCGTATTCGCAGGGAGCGGACGATGGGTATCATCAAGTACAAGCCAACTTCGCCAGGCCGTCGGGCCATGTATGGGGCGGATTTCTCCGATATTACGAGGGGAACTCCTGAAAAATCCCTGACGACCCACACGACCGGCAAGGCTGGACGAAATAGTGCTGGACGCATAACCTCTCGCCATCGTGGCGGTGGGCATAAGCGTCGCTATCGTATTATCGATTTCAAGCGCGACAAGGTTGGGATTCCAGCCAAGATTGCACAGATCGAATACGATCCTTATCGCAGCGCCAGAATTGCACTTTTGCACTATGTTGATGGCGAGAAACGCTACATCTTGGCGCCTCGTGAGTGCAAGGTTGGTGACACTGTGGTGGCGTCGCCACACGCAGACATTCTGCCTGGCAACTGTCTTCCTTTGAAGGCTATTCCCCAGGGGACCCTGATTCACAACATCGAGTTAAAAATCGGTGGCGGTGGCAAGATGGTTCGAGCCGCTGGTGGATCTGCAAACCTGATGGCCCTTGAGGGTGGATATGCTCTTTTGAGGCTCCCCTCTGGTGAGCTTCGAAAGGTCAGGGAAGAGTGTCGTGCCACTATCGGCGACCTGTCCAATGGCGATCACGAGAATATGTCGATCGGTAAGGCTGGAAGGAATCGCTGGAAAGGTATCCGGCCTCAGTCCCGTGGCGTTGTCATGAACCCAGTTGATCACCCAATGGGTGGTGGTGAGGGTAAGACGTCGGGTGGGCGCCACCCAGTTACGCCTTGGGGTAAGCCGACCAAGGGCTATCGTACGCGCCAAAACAAGCGTACGGATAAATTGATTGTTAAACGGCGCAAAAAGTGACGGACGGAGTGAATAATGCCTAGGTCAGTAAAAAAAGGACCGTTTATAGACAGCCATTTGGTTGAAAAGATCGAGCAGCAGCTTCGGTCTGGTCAGAAGAAATCGATTAAGACGTGGTCGCGTCGGTCGGTTATCTTGCCAGAAATGGTGGGGTTAAATTTTGCGGTACACAACGGTAAGAAATTTATACCTGTTTTCGTATCGGAAAATATGGTCGGACATAAGTTAGGTGAATTTGCTCCTACGCGCACTTTCCACAGCCACGCTGGCGATAAGAAAGGCAAGATGGCGAAGGGTAAGAAGTAAGAGGTGGGACCGATGGAAGGGCATGTCGTTAAAGCCACCGCTCGTTGGGTCAGGATGGCGCCTAGAAAGGTTCGCCACGTGGCCGATGTGATTCGCGGCAAGCGCGTTGATGAAGCTAGTGCAATCCTGTCGTTCGTGCCACGGCGAGCAGTTCTGCCAGTAAAGAAGGTTTTGAACTCGGCTGTGGATCAGGCAAGGCAGGCCGGTAATTTTGATTTGGATAACCTGTACGTAAAGGAAATTTACGTTGATAAGGGGCCTTCCATCAAGAGGACCTTAAGCAGAGCACGCGGAATGGTTAACCGAATTGATAAGTTTACGAGCCACATAACTGTGGTTCTGGGCGAGTTGGACTAGGAGGGTACCTTGGGCCAGAAAACTCATCCGGTGGGATTTCGGATCCCCTACATCAAGACTTGGAACTCGCGTTGGTATGCAGATAAGCACTACGGGGCGTGGGCTGGCGAGGACAAGAAGATCCGTGAAACCGTCCGGAAAAGGATGGGCTTGGCTGGGATCTCATCTGTTCAGATTGAGCGCACCGCCAATCGTGTGAAGGTCTATATATTTACCGCTCGGCCTGGCATTGCCATTGGTCAGAAAGGTAAAAATATTGAGGATTTGAAGCGTGAGCTGACTCGCCTTACTTCTTTGGAAGTTGTGCCCTTTATTCAAGAGGTGCGAAAGGCAGAGCTTGATGCTCAGCTGGTTGCCGAATCGATTTCGCAGCAGTTGGAGCGGCGCGTTTCTTTCAGGCGTGCTACCAAGCGGGCCATATCTCAGGCCATGAAAGTTGGGGCAAAGGGTATTAGAGTTCGTTGCTCAGGTCGGCTTGGCGGAGCTGAAATGGCCCGAGTGCTGACTGATCGTGAGGGGCAGGTCCCATTGCATACCCTGAGGGCAGACATCGATTACGGTTTGGCAGAAGCCAACACGACTTATGGTGTGATTGGTGTCAAGGTCTGGGTTTACAAGGGCGATATCCTTAAGAAATAAGTAAGGCCGCGGCCAGCAGGCTGCGGAACCGAGCGTCCGTTGGGATGCGAAATGGAGGCGGAAGATGCTTTCCCCCAAACGAGTAAAACATCGTAAGGTCCAAAAGGGCAGGATGACTGGGATGGCCTATCGCGGGTCAGATGTCTCTTTTGGTGACTACGGCCTGCAGGCTACCGAATGTGGTTGGGTGACTGCACGCCAGATTGAGGCGGCGCGTGTCGCTATTAACCGATATGTCAGGCGTGGTGGAAAACTGTGGATCCGCGTTTTCCCCGATAAGCCAATCCCGAAGAAGCCGCTTGAAACCAGAATGGGGCGTGGTAAGGGAGCACCCGACCAATGGGTAGTGGTTATTAGGCCCGGTCGCGTCCTTTATGAAATTGAGGGTGTTGATGAGGCGACGGCGAGGGAAGCCTTTAGGCTGGCCAGCCATAAGTTGCCCATTCAGACCACGTTTTTGAAGCGGGGAGAGATTCGATGAAGGCCTATAAGACTGAAGAGCTTCGCAGCTTGACGGATGAAGAGTTGATCAGACGCGAGCAGTCACTTAGGAAGACTCTGTTTGACTTCCGGATGAAACTCGCGGTTGGCCAGTTGACCAAGTTTGCAGACATTACTGCTACGAAGCGCAACCTGGCCCGCGTTTTGACTGAGTTACAACACCGGCGTGCCGGGCTTTCAGGTTAATGAGGTAAGAGATGGAAGATAACACCATCGTAAAGACCCAGCGGACCTTTACTGGTAAGGTTAGCAGCGTGTCTGGTGAAAAATCCGTACTGGTTGAAGTCGCAAGACGTTTTCAACATGCGCGGTACCATAAAGTTATTACCAGGAAAACCCGGTATATGGCTCATGATGAGAGCAGCAGCTGCGCAGTTGGCGACGTTGTGGAAATCGAGGAATGCCGTCCTTTGTCCGCGAGGAAGCGTTGGCGCGTTGTTAGGACCCTGACAAAGGCCGCTATTTAGGTGGCGGTAGTTTTGGGTTGATTTGGAACGCTAGTAGAGGTGGGTGATGATCCAGACTGAATCCTCTTTGATATCGGCTGACAACTCTGGCGCGAAGCGCTTGAAGGTTATCCGAGTGCTTGGTGGAACTAGGCGGCGCTACGCGACGGTTGGTGACGTTGTTGTCGCATCGGTCAAAGAAGCAATGCCAAGATCCAAGGTAAAAAAAGGCGACGTCGTTAAGTGCGTTATTGTCCGTACTGCCAAAGAGGTTGGGCGACCGGACGGGACATACATTCGCTTCGACCAGAATGCGGCTGTCGTTATCAATGCCGCGTTTGAGCCAATTGGTACTCGAATCTTTGGGCCAGTTGCCCGAGAGTTGAGGGCGAAGCGGTTTATGAAAATCGTATCGCTGGCACCGGAGGTAATTTAACATGCAAAAGATTCGCAAAGGCGATGAAGTAATTGTATTGCGTGGCCGCGATCATGGTCGTAAGGGCAAGGTGCTTAGCGTCGATGGCGACAAGGCTATCGTTGACAACATCAACGTAGTCAAGCGACACAGCCGGCGTCAAGCTAATAACCTGCATGGTGGGATCACCGATAAATCAGCTCCTGTGCCGTTATCAGCTCTGGCTTTGGTCAGCAAAAAAGATGGCAAGGCAGTTCGTGTTCGGTTTGAGACCCGCGAAACTGCAGGTAAAGTTCGCAAGGTTCGCGTAGCAACACGCACAAACGAAGTTTTCGAATAGGCGTAAGGGCCGCAGGTGGCATGACATGACCAGATTAAAGAAAAAATACGATGCTGAAATCGTGCCGGAACTGATGAAGCAGTTCAACTATGCAAACCCAATGCAGGTTCCAAGGGTGCTGAAGGTATCGGTAAACATGGGGATGGGTGAGGCCACTCAAAACCCCAAAATGATTGATACTGCCGTGGCGGAGCTGACCGCGATTACGGGTCAGAAGCCAGTGATCACTAAAAGTCGGAAGTCTATCGCCGCTTTTAAGGTCAGGGCTGGTATGAATGTAGGCGTGTCAGTGACACTTCGAGGTGATCGGATGTACGAATTCCTGGATCGCCTTTTGAACGTCGCGCTGCCTCGTGTTCGAGACTTTAGGGGTGTTTCCACCAAGGCCTTTGATGGGCATGGTGACTACACTTTGGGTATTCGCGAACAGATCATTTTCCCTGAAATTGACTACGACAAGGTCGAAAAGCTAAAGGGGATGAATGTCACGATTTGTACTAGTGCAAAAACTGATGAAGAGGCATTCGCTTTGCTGAAGGGCTTTGGCATGCCTTTTAGAAAGACGGGCTCTGCTAGTTAAGGAGGATAGAGCGTGGCGAAAACATCGCTAAGAAACAAGGCAATTCGCAAGCCGAAATTCAAGGTTCGGGCGTATTCACGCTGCCCGCTCTGTGGAAGGCCCAGAGGCTATCTGCGCAAGTTCAATATGTGTAGAATCTGCTTTCGCAGTCTGGCTTTGAAGGGCGACCTTCCAGGTGTGATTAAGGCGAGCTGGTAGGAGGCGGACCATGGTAAACGATCCTATTGGAGATATGCTGGCGCGCATCAAGAACGCGATTAATGCGGGCTTTGATTCGGTTGAGATACCTAATTCCAAGATGAAGCAGCGCATTGCCGAGATCTTAAAGGAGCAGGGCTATATTGAGGATTTCTCAGTAATTGATGACCGGCTTCAGGGAATTTTGAAGCTGTATCTGCGCTATCAATACCAGCGGCGTAATGTGATTGTAGGGCTGAAACGAATCAGTAAACCTGGTCGACGGGTGTATGTTGATAAAAACAACATCCCGTTGGTCCAAAGGGGCCTTGGTATAGCCATTCTTTCCACGTCCAGTGGGGTTATGGCTGATTCTGAAGCCAGGAAGCTAGGCGTTGGCGGCGAAGTGCTGCTATCGGTCTGGTAATACATTGAGTAGGGCTGCGGCCCGATGGGGTGGCGGAACCCCCGTGATGAGCGGGTGCGGAGACGTCGCTAGGAGGTCCAAGTGTCTAGGATTGGCAAAAAGCCGATTCAGATCCCTGCTGGGGTCGAAGTTAAGCTGTCGGGTGACGTGGTCAGCGTCAAGGGGCCG
>JGI24709J26583_10000999_pt1 | contig 23960 bp, 11 predicted proteins | sample BioPla2DNA1_FD_26583 | JGI IMG/M metagenome (IMG submission 26583) | reverse complement strand
TCAAGGGGGATCCAGTATTCGAGCCCATAGGTCTCATGGAGTTCCACGTAGAGCTTCCGTGCAGTGTCAAGCAGGTCATACCGTTTTGCGACCTTGAGGGGGGAGGAGTAGATCTTATTTGCTTTATAGTGCATATCCAGCCAGAGTTCAACGACATCCTCAACATCAGAATCGGTCGCCTTCGAGGCTCTCTGGAGGCGGGCGATCGCCGAGGTCAACTTTGGAACCGCATCGCCCAGGTTTTGTTTATAGGGGGAGTATCCGGTTCGTTTGTACTCTTCGCGTATCATATACACTGCATCGGTTATTGTCTTCTCAACAGTGTTCATAGGATCGGGTTTGAGCATAAGGGCATCGAGGATGTAGGCCGTGATGAGCGGTTGTTCTTCTTTTATGAGTTCCCTGTAGTCCTTTGACAACTGATTGGGTTATGCTTCCTCGACAACGAGTGGAATGTCCATAATATAATCTTCAGGTCTGTAGATTGCTCGACTGAGCTCCTCGCACCCTCCTTTGACCGTGCACTTCTCCTGGTCTGATATGTAGTAACGGTACCGTGCGTTAAGACGGAAAAAATCCTGCGGGATGACGTTCATCGACCACCTGAATGTATTCCACTGCGCCTTTTTCCCCAGGACTGCGGCGTTTATCCCTCCCACCTCGTTGGTGATCGGGGGAGATGAGAGGGAGTAGAGAGCCGAACATGTTGCGATCTGTTCAATTGTGTCCTCCTCTCCCCGGAATGGCTCGGTAAAATAGTGTAAGACCTCTTCGTAGTCCAGGATTTTTCTGCGCTCCGCCAGCGGGCTTGGATCGAAAGGCTTCCAACTGCAGATGGATTTTATAGTTATGCGTTCTTGAGACGCTTTGACCCGGTATTCTTCTTCAGATTCGACCTCTACTTCGACAAACGTATGCTCGGCAGGCGGGTCGCATGACTCAGCACGGAAGATCTCCTTCTTTGGACTGTTCAGGAACGGAGATGGATGAAGGAAGAAGTATTTTCCATCCTTTGTATCATACTGGACTAAACCGGTGTTATCTCTATTGAAGATAAGCTCTTTTTCCAGAACCGAGAGTTCCGACCCCTGCCACCGGTCATAGAGTGCCATAAAGGGTTCTCTCTTCGCAATTTAAATATACTGTCTGGATGCGTCCGCCAGCAAGCGCGGTTACACCGATTTTTCGTCGGTAGCTTCCTTAACCAGGGGTATACTTACCTGGCTTGTGGGCCCTAGAGAGGCAAAAGCCCCTGTTTAGGGAATTCCATCTCGGGTGTGCCGTACCTATGAGATCTTGATCCTTGTTTAAGAACTGGCACTCTCGCGCTGGGAATCTCCCTGTGCTTAAGGGTTCAGGAAGATGATTTGAGCGATCATAGAATCACTTGTATCACTCTCGCCTCAAGTTCGCCCATTTGCCATTTCCCTACAGGATCCTGAATTTTTTCACAGATAATTTGATCATCCTGAGGGTTTCGATAGATATGGTAGATGAAATATCTGTCACCAGATTCTTTGGCTAGATTCCATTCATTCTTTGATACCATAAACGCTCTTCCGGGCTTAATCGACGATTTCACCTCGATATATTCCTCATTCCCATTTTCAATTATCTTGATATCATGACCATATCCCCTATCGCCGCTCTCCCGGGTCTTGTTGTACCAAACTACCTTAGTTATAGTCTTACCGTTAATAGAAGTGACAAAACCCTCCTCAGTATCGCTAATAGACGCATTAGGGTGACATCTCTTGATTTCACGCTTGAGATATTGGTATACTACTTCCTCACCCCAATGACCGATATTAGATCGCTTGTCCTGACTATATCGCTCTGAGTCGTCGGGTCGTTCTTTTGGCTCTGGTTTCTCAAGTATTATACTCCGATTCGGGCCGTCAAATTGATTTTCTCTCTGGCGGGGAGAGAAGGTGACAGGAACTAAGTGGACCGATACTGGGTTTTGAGCTAGCAATATATCGATCTCTTCATTCTCCTCTCTAGAGGAGCTTCCTTCAGCATTTTGAGAGTCTGGAGGAAATTCTTGGCGTGATGATCGCTTTGGTTGTGAACGATCGACGATCTTGGCTGTACCGATGCTGTCATTTCCTGCGATGGATGTTGATGATATAGGGCTTGAAACAATGACCTGTTCCACAGCATCTGATGCTGTTGAGTGCCCTTCTGGTGGTAAGCACTTGTTGACCATACCTGCGGAAGGGAGCGAAATTTCCGAATTACCCTCCATGGGGATTTCTGTCGATGCTACCACTTCTGTAGTTTTTTGTGTCTTTTCCGCCATCAGCAATGAAGTTAACCAGTCATTCTCAGCATAAGGCAATTGTGGGATTTTACTGGATTTGAGAAAACTTTCGATGCTCTCAGGATTTGAACATGTAGATAGAGAAAACACGAATATGTTAAGTTCCTTAATAGGGCCAAAAAACTTCGCAAACTCGGCAGCGATCTTCGCTCGATCATTGGTGCTAATGTAGAGTGTGTGTCCGTCAAGTAAAACGTCTGTGGTGGCTTCTACAGCCTGTCCTTTAAGGACATACTTTACATTGATGGAATCCAACAGGATGCAACGAAGATCTCTTACTGTATCTAGTTTATGAAGTTCCTTTAGGTGTTCGTATTCTGCAGAATGTTTGTGATATAAATAGCGTAGAATATAGGGAACCAAACTCTGTATGCGCTGAGTAAACTCTGGTTCTTCTTCGAAGTTATGACCATCATGGCCTACAAAGACACATTCTACCGATTCAGACAATTTTTGAATTCGTGCAAATCCAATGAACTGCTCGAGATCCCGGAGTTCTGTAATATCCACTGCCAGAAACGCAATATCCTCTCGGTCGACAAACAATTTATAAAGATCAGGATCATCATTCACAAAAACATCGCCATCATTACGCCAAAATTGCTTTTTATCGACCCACAATAACAACTTGTCAGTAAAAACCTTCCACCAAGTGGCGTTTGAGTCTCCCGGGTTTTGTTTTAAACACCTGTTAAATTCTTTGTAAATTGTCAGGATCTTTCTTTCATCGCCCTCTGATATCTCTGCTTTCGCTGTAATGTGCTCAAGAACTGTTACGAGGTTTTCGGAGGTAGGAACCAATTTCACAACAAGATTCTCAACGAAGAGAACACGGCACTCAGGATACCAGAATTTCAACGAGGGTAGATATTCTTTGAGTTCGTCAATTTTGCAATTCCAGAACACACCGTCTGCAGTGAAATACTTTTGATTGGTTTCAGGAACAAAAATTAAGGGCTTCTCCCGAAATGCATGCAGAGCAGGATCTGGCCTCCGAGGTGGATCAAAGAAACTCACGGAATACGCTTTTTTAGGGACCAGACTTTGAAGAAGTAAATAGAGGGACTTAAATTCCTCAATATCCTCAGATCCAGAAAGCACTTTACTGGCAATTACTTCGATTATCTCATCAATGTCTACTTTTGTTCGTATTTCCATATTCTCTATGAATGCAGCGTGTTGTTTCCAATCTAAATTATGTCCAATGTACCGTACTGAATCCCCAAGAGTTTTCTTAATGTCGCTGTTGTTTAGGAAAAGACCTTTTAGGGGAGCAAAGTCCCCGTCTGCAGTAATAGCCCACGCGAACGTCTTCAACTTAAGAAGGACGGTTGATTGTGTTTCAGCATAACTCCATCCCTGTTCATAAGAATGACGATAGTAATACCTGCACTTGCGGAACCCCCTGTAGTCTTCCCAGTTATTTACAAGAAGTTTAAATAGCATGGAGCTGATTTGAGCCTTCTGCTCCCACGTTGCCTTATTAAAACAGTCAAAAATCCGATCTAAATCTGTGCTAATATAATCGTCCTCAAGGAAATACCAGTTCTTAGTTTTCTGCCATCCACTAGAGTTCCAGAGTGTACTGTTAAGATCGTTTGGCCAAATTTTTTTCTTTGTTACCTGATTATCTGCTCTTCCTCCGCCTTGGTAACACTCAGTCTCCGGATCGAGTGAAACAATGATGCCCTCATGAACACCAAGGCACAGCAAAAATTCTTTCCAGGAAGATACGATCTCTTTTTTACTGCGTTCGACTTCCTCAAGTTGTTTCTGAACATGCACGCGTTTTTTCGCTCGCCTACCTTTCCTTGGCTTAGATTCAGTCAGGATCTGTTGGATTTTAACATCAATCTCTTGCAAATCATTCCTTGCATAGCAGGGATGGAGGGAGTTCTCCTGGAAGAACGTCTCTCCGGCAGCAGCCATAATAGAGGAGAGGTGATAGTCACTCCCATAGTCATCAGACAAATGGATCTGGTCGGGATGCCTGTAGTCACTTTGACTCTGCTTACCGTTAACTCTAAGGTAGATCGTCTTTCTGATGGTTTCAACAAGCCCCTCAACTTTCTGTAATTTCTCAAAATGATCTTTGATGAAGTGGATATGTCCCTGAAGGATTTCAGGAGGTTTCTTTCTCCAAGTCCCTGTGCGGTATTGGGGCAAAATATGCTGACTAACAATATTGCCTGGATCAGGATTGATTACATTTAATTTTTTAAGAAATTCCTTGAGATCATTTGCATCTTCTTCTGCCTTGATAGCATCTCTGATACCAGCATCAAGTACTCTGAGTGTGCCTTTGAGATCCGATTCAAATCCATATTTTTTCCCGGCCCTTTCAAGGTATAAAAAGACTTGACCACTTTTTGCTGAGCAGTACTCACCATTTTCGAGTTTAATGATAGGCAGTTGGACGACGTCATCCAAAGTTAAGTTGCCCGATTTTGCCTTTTCCATTTGCTGCGCACAATACCGGTACAACTGAATAAACCATTCATTGGAGTGTTTCTTTACCCATTCAGGATGTTTAAGGCATTCAATGAGCAGTTTCGGTGTGAAATCCTCGATGCCAAGCAGGTCACGCAACTCTTTTTTCAGATAGAATGTATCCGCAACATACTCCTTCCCAAAGTTAGATTGAAGTTCATCGTTGGAAACGAGAGTCTTAAGGGCACCCTCTGCATAGTAGACATCACAGGGTCTTTTCCACGAACCCGATTCGGTAAGAATACACTCGATATTACTAAATGCTTGAAATGTTTGATGCATGAGTGGGTTGAAAAATTCATCATCGATCTCTTCGGGAAGTGAGAGATATTTGAAAAAAGTCGTTCTCAGTTCTTCATCACGTTTAAACTCCTCAAGGGCTTTGACCAATACATCTGGTATGCTAGAGCGTAACCATTGATTCCACAGAGAATCCTGTAAAATATCCTCCCGGTTTGAGGTGAGCAAAAAGTCTGCCTGAATAATAAAGTTAAAACCACACTTTTTGACGGGAAGGAACGCGAAGATATCAGGCTTTGACTCCTTCCTGATACTGATGGGAAGTCCGGTCTCACTTACCGGAAATGCGAGGACAACGTCGGTGTTCCTGACATCTTCTCTCCTGGGCTCCTGTCCGGCTATTTCTTGTGGAACCCTGGCAGTGGCACGAATTACTCGCCAGTATTGACTCTGATTCTGGTAATCAATCGCAACAAGCCCCTCACTTCCTGATTTAGTCACAGTCTTGGAATTGTCATTGATATTGTCGATAATTTCTATACGTTGTAATTTGCGCAGAAAGAGAATGAGTGTCGGATCAATTTCATCAAACAGGTTTAATCGTTCGCGAGCATCATCACGGAGCGGGAGGATGATATTAGTTACTTGTCTATCTGCATACTCCGGGATTGTAGGCAACCAGTATGGAACAATGTAGCCAAGGTTGCTGCCATCTGAACGTTTGAACTCAAATTGGAACCCGTTTGAGATGATTTTAGGAGAATCACTAACTTTAAACACAGATTTGAAGCCAATGCCCTTCTCACCAATGTATCCCTCATCCTTTTTTTTGGACTTTATGGTCTGTCCAACACTACAAATGTTCTCAACGTCTTCAGGGGTGAAACCAAGCTCATTATTGTAAACGACCAATATGCCCGGATTTATGGAAAATTTAATAAAAGGCTGAACAGTTGGATCGTATGTGTTATCTTCAGCATTCTGGATGAGTTCCATGACAAAATGAGTCTTCTTCTTGTAGAGATCTTCAGATAGTTTCTGCAGCGCACTATCGAGGTCCGAGTTCTTCTTATTCCAGGCTTTCTTAGTTCTGGGGTCATTAAGGCCTTCTAATCCGTGCCCCGTATTCACATTGTAGATATCTTCGATAATATTTTTAGCTTCCGGGGAAGAGTACACGTCCAATCACTTAACGAGAGTGTACAGGACAGCATATAAGGTTTTGTATACCTCTTGAGTCCGATAGGATTTCGGTTGCTACTAACAACCTTGCTCCTTCACCTCATCCAAAAAACGGTGTTACTAGCGATTCTAACTTCGGTGCTTTACAATGACTTCTTTGAAGCGGAGTTATGAGTGTAATCCATCTTCAGAGAATAACTTCAGAATCTTTGCAGACGGATATGTGGACAATGAAGCAATTCCGTTGGCGAGTTCTATGGGTAGGAGCGCTCCCTCATATCGATTGCTCAGAATTTTCGGGAGTGTGGCAAAGATTCTCTCCCATCCGATGAGATCCTTCTCCCTAGGATTTGGAGTATATGATCCAAATGGAATGTTCAGAACCATCATGTGATAATTGTTCAATTTAACGAAGACTTTCGCACCATAATTCGTATCTTTTCCATATGGGGCACCAGTTTCTGGACGGCACTGGATGTGCCTCTTGATGTAGAGATCCTGCAGGACAAGAAAATTCTTTGCTGGCACATCTTTTCCTAAAAACTGCAGGTGATCATAGAATGCCCCCGTCTTTTCCTGTCCGATGATGTGTATGGGACAGCCGCTCTCCTGGGCATAGGCAAGAAATAACCGAATTGGCTCAACGAGTTTTGAATACTGGGCACGAATTGAAAGGGGACCATCTTTCAGGAAGAGGCACTCCGACAACAACTCACGGTGGTTCTCCCAAAACAATCTGACCGCAGTGAATAGAAGAAGCGTTTCATGCAGGATCATATAAGTGGAGGCAATTGTCGGTGAAACCGCTTCCTCTCCCATTTCAAGATGGAAGCCAAGAAAATCGGTGATGTATACCTCCTTTCCGCATGTGGGACATTTACTGCTTTCAGCGTCATAGGGAAGTGATGTGAGATGTTTACTCCCTTCATGCCCGTGCGGGCATTCAAACTCCGGCAGGCTCCTCTTATTTCCCTCCCATTTTCGGTATGCAAGCCATTTAAGAGTTTCAAGGATTTGACCATTCATTCCAGGCGAGGCGTCGCAGATGGATTTATAGATTGTCTGGCGAACCGTATCGTAGATAGTGCTCCCTTCACTCCACGCGTTTCGTAGTGGAAGCAACGTTGCATGGAATACTACCGACTCTCGCAGGATGTCGCGTAACACAAACGGATGTGGATTTTCCTTATCCACCCTTCCGAGTGCATGCGCATCAAGTTTTATCATGGCAGTTTTGATGAATGCTATAGAGGAGTAAGGAACGGTATCATGATCAATTCCCTGCAAAGATCCGTCCACTGCGAAAATGTACTTGAGTGGTTCTCCAGCGTTCGACATCTCTTGCCATTCGATGGCTCGGCACTCATCTGGCACATACTGGCGTTTGAAACCGTCAAGTAACTCGTTAATCAGTGGGTAATCAAGTATATCCAAATGACCCAGTCGACTGGCACGTTCCCCTGGAAGCCGTGATCCCTGTTGGTACGGCATTTATCCACCCCTGCGAGAAACTGATTGAGGAGCAAATTTGTTTGCTTGGACAGGAATCACAAAACGGTGTGACCGAGTGAGCATCCGCACATATCCTTGTGTTTTTGTCTGGAGTATATCTTCAATGAGGTCCTCGTATGCTACATTCAGGTTTGCGAGTTTGGTGACCTCTGGCCGCGAGGAGATATGGGTGACAAAGAAATTCTCAGTCTGTGCAAGGAGATCCCGACTGATGGTTGACGGCGATTGTGTAGAATACACCATACCAAGGTGATATTTTGCACCCTCTTTTGCTATCCTGCTGTAGATATCGACAATTTTCTGCTCATCGGCAGGGAATAGGTTGTGTGCCTCCTCGAAATACAGTTGTATACAGTGATCATTGAGTCTGTTTGACGAGAACAAATCAACCTGATGAGCAAAGATCTCCTCTGAGAGCCATCGTGAGAAATAGTTCATCACTTCAGGGTGTGCGTTGCTTAAATCTAGAATGACGGTCTGCCCCTGGTCAATAGATTGGATTATCTCGGTCACAAAGTTTGCAGCGTTCGGATCGTGGTATATCCTGTAGCGCTGGATTTTCCTCGGGCCGCTTGCGGATCTGGATCGCGGGACCAAGAATCCAAGTAGCGCTTCGTCATCGGAGTCAAAGAGGTTATCTCCCGATGTTGAACGAAGCCTTCCACCATCGCGATCCTGCTGTGTGAAGAGTTCAAGCTCATGCGCGAGTTCTTCAAGAGTGTTTATTGAGCGAGGTGGGGTTTGGTCCGCCGCTTGATACACATCTGTTCGTATCTGTTGTGCAAACCCTGGGTTTACACCCCCTAACTCTCGAATTGTTTCCATGTTCGGGGTGAAACCAGCCCGGTGGAGAATGGCCCAGTACATCAGGATCTTCCTTCGAGCACGGATTTGGTCTCCTCGCCCCTCCATCCTTTCGATCTGTTCAAACGAGGGAATTTCTACTGAAAGGAAACTGCTGATGTAGTCAGAGGGATGCCGCTCCTGTTCGCGTATAAAGGTGTTGAGGATGTGATGGGAGATATCAGGATGTGCGTAGAAGTCCAATCGAAGCGGGCGTGATGGTGTATTGGCCTTGGGCGTGATGGCATAGATCTGGCAATCGCCAGCATGTGCAGTTGCCAGAGATGCACTACCGTCCTGAGGATTATCGTTGGCGTACTCCCCGTTAATGTCGAAGATGACCTGTCCTACAGTATGTGTCCGAGTATCTTCCTCTGTAGGTGCCCGTTGGGTCGTTAGGATGACGCTCTCAGCAATGATCTTGACAATATTGCTTTTGCCTGTGCGGGTTTTCCCAAACATGGCAGTCCTGGTGCCTTTGAAGTCGTTTGTGGATATTGCCACGGGGACTGTGAGCATAGTTTGCCCTGGCAATGGCAGCCGACATTCAGTCAATCGCAATGTCCCAATATTGCACCTATTTTCCTGTGGGACCGTGGCGTTTATGATGAGATCTAGGAGTTCGTCACTGGGAGCGTATACAAGGTACTTGTGGGCGCTCACAATATTATTGAGATCCCCGGAAAGTTCAATCGCATTTGGTCGGTCAGGATGGGGATAATACATTCCAAGGACCGCCGTTTTCAATGCACCCCACTGGAGCTCGCTTTGGGTGAATACGTCCAGTTCAGGCATGGACTTTTTGTGCAACTCGAAATAGGTCTGCTGCTTCTCCTGTTTCAGTGGTTCGTCTGCTGTTTCCAGGACCCGTAGCAGGGAGAAGTGAGGGGGATATTTTTCGTACTCGGCAGGAACCATGATGAGCAGCGAGTTCCGGGGAATGCCTCCAACAATAACTTTGAATGCATCTGATGTGATGATGGTTGCCGTGGTGTAACCGATTTCGAGTATATACCCCACAAATCGGGAATTCCCATAATCCCCGCTCGTGACTTTTCGTTTTTCTTCCACAAGAAAATCTGAGAGTTTCCGTAGCGGATGCTCTTGCATTGCCGCATTGCTGCAGAATGTCTGCATGTTCATCATGCGGGCACCTCGTTTACGTGATAGATCACCATTTCCCCGGGGTCAGTTGTTACCTGTCCGGGGCTCGAACCGGTTCCTTTATTGAGCTGGAACATGGAATAGTCGTCGTATAACGCAAGAACGTCCGGGTGAGATGAGTTTGTCATGACCCATTGTACTCCACGCTCTGTGGCCTCGCGAAGGCACGATGCGAGCCTTTTCTGATCCTCGAAGTTAAATTTGCCGAACATGTAATGAGCATGCAGCTGTTCGCGTTCACCTGGACGATACGGGGGGTCAAGGTAGAGAAAATCACCTTTACGACATGAAGCGATGGTTTCCTCAAAATCGCAACAAAGTAAAACTGCATGCTGGAGTCGCTGTGCCACCGCATAGAGATCATCCGGCCCTATTACCCAGCGGCGCTCCTGGCCTCCGTAGCCCACGTTGAATTCGCCGTTGTTGTTGTGACGCCACATGCCTTTGAAACAGGTTCGGTTCAGGTAGAGGGTTCGTGCGGCTCGTTCCAGGAGATGAAGGTCATCGCGGTTCAAGCTCCTTATTTTATAGTATCCCGCCTTGTTTGCCGGGTATCTGCCGTAGAGCTCCCAGACAATGTCGGGGTTTTTTCTGATGCCCAGATATAGATCAATTAACTCTCTATTGATGTCAGAAAGGATCGCCTTTTCGGGATTTACGTGGAAGAAGACTGAACCACCTCCTAGAAAGGGCTCGACGTACTTCCGGACGGATTGAAGTTCAAGAGGAAGGAGATGAGAGAAATAACCTACGTACCTCTGCTTCCCCCCGGGGTAGCGCAATAATGAGAGATTTTTCTCCATACTGGCAGTCTGGGACATCATAATTAAGGGCTCCTTTTATGTAGCAGAAATCAAACATGCTAGGCTAATGGTGATTATGCATGACCAGCATAAAAAAGATTCGTAATGTCCCCGGCAGATAAATGTGTTCTGGTCGAGTGTCCGTTTACGCCTTTGTCTTGCCGTTCAGGATTTTGCAGCGCTCATGGACAGTTTGGTAGTCCTCCTCCGGAATCACCCGCATAGCCTGCCGGATGTGCCCAGTCCACATCGTCTTATTGGTGATAAACTTCAACCTCGGGATAAGCGGTTTAAACTCGACAGGTGGATCGAAGATCGCAACGGGTTTCAATTTTATCCTGTAGGGGAAGATCTCCTCGCCCATGTGTTCCGGTGCGACGAATACCTTTGTTCTCTCTTCGAAAGGCTCTGACACCACCTCAAATGCTCCGGTCACGGCTGATGGAAGCAGTTTGTCATCCACTTTCTGCTGCGAGACGTAGATGAGGACGGTATCACCCGGTTTCACACGTTCAATGGTCTTTTTGCTTCTCTGGGGAACACCCCAGACATTCTTCTTCCGAGCGATCTCCCAATTGGTCCTGTTCGATATTGCGAGCCAACGCGTCATCCAGAATGATTGCAGGAAGGAGTCGTAAATGTTTGGTTTGGGGTTCTCATGAGAGAACAAATTCAAACAACTCTTCGATGAAATCTGATTGGTGAATGGAAAGAACATGATGCTTCTTCCGCTGCTCTTTCGTCTTGTAGAGGTACGGTTCGGCGACCGCTCCAGGTTCGCTCACGGAGATGATGAAGGAGTCGAGTGATATTCCACAGTTAATGCCTTTGCTCCGGTATGTTGCGTGAATTCTCTGCTCGATCTCCTTGATGTCCTCTGCAAGTTGCACCTTCTCGTCCTCGGGTCCCTGGCTGAATACCATTCCATGCGGTTCGAGGAAAACGATGCGCTGCTCGCTATCATCAACCACCCACATGATGAAGTCAGGATAGAACCATGAGTTCTTGTAGAACCCGACCCCGGTCTTTGGGATGTTGCGGAGCAAGTAAACCTTTTTCCCGTTGAAGAGGTCTGTATGATCATCAATGTAGGTTTTTATCGCCCGTACCAGTTTCTCTTCCCCTTCATTGAGCCCCTGCGGGGATATGGTAACTTTATTTGATGTTTTTCTGAGTTTTGTGAGCAACGGTTGGTACAGGTGGTTCTCGAAGTAGACGTTTGTGATAAATTTGGTTGACTTATCGGCATAGAGCGGATCAGCATGTTCAAGAAGAGCATCGATTGCTTTGAGCACATCTGTCTCGTTCTCCTGCACCTTGATGACATACTTCCTGAACTCGAAGTTTCCATGAGATTCTGATAACTGCTCGATCCTGACGTTGTCCACCATCCATGCGTTTTTCTGCCGGTTGTAGGCCGTCTGGAGTGATTTTTTCAGTATGAGCACAATCACGTCCTGCAGTTTCTGTGTTTCCTCAAATGAATGCGGGTTTACGGCATCATCAGCACAGTAGAGGGTGTAGCAGTGAGGATCGTTTATGATCTCCTGGAGCAGGGCTTTGGTGAAGACCATGTTCTTCCAGCCCTTGGTATTCTTGTGCCTGAGCAGGGCGAAGTAGACCGCGTCCCAGTCGATAAAATCCAGGTACCGGGGATCTATAGTGACAGGGTCGGGCCTGGTGTCTGCCTCCAATCCACTGTAGTAGGTGCTGTCTTCACTCTCCACTCTGGCAAGGAGGTCTACTTTGACTGGGACAATCTGCTCCCGGGTAAGGACGAACCGCTGTTCCCTCTCAAACCCAGTCTCTTCACAGTGGGGGATGAGCAGGCCTTCGTGGAGGTAATCTGTTTTTACCTTAATTGGTATCTGGCGTTCAACGGTCTTGTAATCGTCAACGCCTTCGACGCTGAGGAACTCGCGCAGGTAACCGATGTATTTAGCGTCAACGCCGAAGATGTTGAGCGTCTCAAGGAGCGGGAGGTTCAGAGGCTGGTCACCGGCGTCGTTAGTACTTCGTTTGAGAGAGTTGTTCATGCCTCTGAGCCGGACTCCCCGGCCGAAGAGCTGGATTATCTCGGTGCCCTCCCTTTTCCCGATGTTGATGAGGCCCATACAGGAGACACGGTAGCAGTCCCAGCCCTCGATGAACTTTTTCGCGCCGATGAGGATGTTTACGGTGGAGTCCGGGGCATCGATGACACGGAAGAGTGACGGATGATCGATCTTTTTGATCTCGATCTGGGGTTCGTGCGCTTCGACGTTTTTAATGAATTTTGGTGCGTCTCCAACGTAGATGTCCCCAAAGAAATCGTTGTCGCCGCATTTGAGACCGATCTCCCCGTCAGTGTTCTTCAGGAGCACGAGGGTGAGACCAACGGGTTTGGAGCACTGGAAGATGCGGCGGAGCATGTCATCATAGATCTCCTCTGCGCTTAGTCCACGCTCACGGAGGTAGCGGAGGCGCTGTTCAGGGAAGGCGGGATCGAAGATGTCGTGCCGGGTCTTCTCATGGATGAGCCCTGACTGACCCTGGAGAAATGCTGCTGTGGTCCGGATCACCCAATCACGTTCGGTAAGGATCTTCTGGAGGAACTTGACGACAGTAAGCACGTCAGACTTGGCGCCAGAGACGTTGACCTTGCTTCCTACGAAGATCCAGAGCGGGTCGGCGATGTTGTACTTGGCCGTGGCGATGTCCTTGAGATCCTCGAAGACCAGTTTCTGCTCGTAGTACGTGAGAAGGTTGGCGAGGAGCACTCGATACGTTTCATGCGTGGCTTTGTTGACGTTGAGGATGCGGTACTCCTTGCCGTAGCCGTCATTGTAGAAGTGTGGGTAGGAGTAATCAAAGAGAATGGTCTTGGCGAAATCGGCGAGGTTATCGTCGTTGTCTCTGGAAGCTGCCGCCTGCCCGAAGGTGGCGCTGTACTCAAAGGTGAAACCTTCCTGGGCAACCATGCTCCGGAACAATTTCCACTTCTCGCCACCGCTGCCCTTGTGGGCTTCGTCTACGAAGATGAGGTTCTTACTGCCGAAACTCTCGACGTCCACCCGCCTGAGGCCCCCGTCCTGCTTGTCCTCGGTGAACCGCGTGATCTCGATGACGTTCACGACCTCTTCATCGCGCTGCTGGAAGTAGCCGCCGAACCCGGTGGCATCGAACTCGGTGCACGGGATGCCGCTCATTCTCATTTCTCGGAGGTGCTGGGCGGTGAGGTCTGCATTGGGGGTGATGAGGAGGATGCGGTCGATATCCAGGCTGTAAGGACCGGTGTTGTAGTGCTGGAACTGGAGGTAGGCGAGGTGCATGAGGAAGGTCTTGCCCGAGCCGGTCGCCATCCAGTAGGCGCACTTGCGGAGATCGTCCATGCTGGGCATGAACCGGGCATGGTAGTCGTAGGGGGCATCGAGAGTCTGCAGGGTTTCTTTGATGTGGGCTATTACCGAGTCTTCGACGAGGGAGGCGAGTTTCCCGGGACTTTGGAAGTAGCGGTCAAGGTAGGCCTCAGTGAAGAGAGCCGCGAGCCACTGGAAGTACTTGAGCCGGATGGGCACGTCGCGGTGGGCGTTGATGTGGTGCATGTGCCGCATGATGTTGTCGTCGTAGTCCAGAAGTTCGTCGAGCGTGACATGGGCGTCCTTCCGGAATCGGATGTCGCTCTTCAGGACGTGGCAGAAGTGAGTGTGCCCGTCTTCACTCTCGCCCTCCTCGATCTTAGCAAGGATCTGCTGAAAGTCCTGGAATGACTTCATCCCAAAGAGGCTGTTCCCAAAGGTGCACCTGACCAGCCATAGCCTGAGTTTCTCCTCCTTTGAGGACTGTCTCGCTCTCGGCCCTTTCTTCCGTCCCCGTGGTTTTGCCATACCCCTCATGCCCCCATGCGTTTCTTGAACTCGGGTTCGAGGGGCACAGCCCGGGGTGCGAAGCAGTGACCGTTCACATAGAGGGTGGCGGTGTCCGGGAACTCAGCCAGGATTTTTTCGGTGATGAAGGCGGCGTCCTCTTCGAGTTCCACCCTGTGGTCCTCGGGCTTCTTCGGGGAGTTGCGCCAGACCACGGTGACCTTCCGGTTGTCGGGTGCGGTGCCGTGGACGATGCGGTAGGTGAGACCGTTGTGCTCCCGGGTGATGCGCCGGATGACGTGGAGGCCGAGGAGGTAGTTGAAGGTCTCGACAAGGTCCACGGTCACCTCACGGAACCCGTCCTTGTCGGCGGGGAACTGGTCGAAGCCGGAATCCCGCCGGACCTTCAGGGTGTAGGCGAAGGGCGTGGCCATGCTGTCCACGTTCAGGCGGCACGGGCTCTCCTTTGTCTCGAAGTTGAGGAAGTAGTGTAGCATGTAGTCCCGCACGGAGAAGAGGGTCTGTTGCACCCGGCCGTCCTTACCGAGGAACTCGATGTTGTCGAGGGTGTCCTCGTACTGCTCCAGGATCATGTACTTGAAGATGTGGCTCTGGCCGTCGGTGTCTAGGGGCTTGCCGTCTTTCCAGTTGGAGGAGTAGGCGACCTTCTCGATGCGGGGTTTTGTGACAGTGTCGAAGTAGTCGCCCATCTCAACGAGGATGTACTTCCGGTTGCCGCCGTCCTCCTTGTTTAGAGTGAGTACGGCGTGGGCAGTGGTGCCTGAGCCCGCATAATAATCCAAAATTTTTGAATTTTTGTCCGCACCGATTAACATTAGATGCTGAATCAAACGAGTTGGTTTTGGCGTCATTTTAACAGAGGGGAAAAAACTCCTTAATTCTTTGGCAGCCTCGTCTGTATGTCCTACATCGGAATATGGCAAAATACTCGTGGGCATTTTCCCCTGTTGAATTGTGCTTAAAAAGTTTTTCAGTGCTGGAACCTTATTTTGCCCATGAATACCCCACCAAATTTTTTCTTCTTCCATGTTTTGTTGGTGAACATCTTTGGAAAAGGCCCATACTCGAGATCTCTGTGGCCATATCTCTTCTTGAGTAACCGGGTTAACAATCGGATAATATAGATTGGGTCTCTCTTCTGAAGTGTATCGACAAGTATAATCCATAGGTTTCCACGGACCCCGGGGATCATTATCAGGATTTTTATATCGACCTGCTTGCTCCTCCGTTAATGGCAAAAGGTTCCTATTAAATGCGGGACTCTTTCTAAACGTGTGAATAAGTTCATGAATATATCCAAAATCTTTGGTATCAGGGGGTGGAGAATATCTTTTTTCCCAAACAAGTCCAATTAAAAAGTTCTCTTGACCATAAATTGTCTGCAATAATTGCTGATAACGAAATGCTTCTGTATCATCAATACTCGAAAAGAAGACGCCTTCACTATTTAAGACATTGCGGCCCAAAGCGACCCTATCATAAACCATACTTAACCAGCTACTATGCTGGTAATTATCCCGGTAAATGAACTCGTCATTCCCCGTGTTGTACGGCGGATCGATGTAGATGCACTTCACCTGCTCCTTATACCGCTCCTGCAACAGGTTCAATGCCTGCCAGTTCTCTGACTTGATCATCAGCCCGCCGGTGGCCTCATCGAGGTCCTCCACCGGCGTGCCGTCCGGGTGCTGCAGGTCTTCGAGGAGGTGGTCCTTGAAGGCGGCGTCGAAGAAGGCGGTGTCCAGCACAAGGTAGGAGTGGCTCTTCATGAAGGCCACATCGATGGTATCGCCACTGATTGTCTGCTGCGCCCCCTCCCCGATCCCATAGAGGTTCTTCCACTCCTGTACCTGCCGCTCGTTGGCACAGATCGCCGGGTAGTACTTCTCAGGGACGTGGTCGATGGTCATGCAGTAGTCGGTCTGGAGCACGAACTTCTTCTTCTCCCAGAGCGTCTTCTGGAAGTCCTCGAGTTGCGCCAGAAAGTCGATGATGCGGTTGGCAATGCTCTTGAGCACCTTTGCCCGCTTCACATAGCGCTCGACCGGCACCTCGTCCTTTGTCCCCAGATCATCGAGTTTGAATACTTCGTTCTTGATGTAGAAGTCCAGTTCCTGCCGGAGGAACCCACCAAGATCCTTGTGGATGAAGAAATCGCTCGTGCTCTCCTTCGTGAAGCCCAGCACGTGCTTGCGCAGACGCGGGTTCACATCAGTATCCCGCTCCTTCGCCTCGAATGCATCCTTTAGCCCCTTTGGAATGCACCTATGCGCCACAATGGCTGCCACGAGGCCGTCCACGATATCGTCCGTGTTCGGCTTCTGGCGGCTGCCCCCGGGCGGGAACCGGTCCTTCAGTTCGTCATCGGAGAGGGGTATCTGGGCGAAGCGCACCGTGAGCAGTTTCTTCGTCTCGTCAAATGTCACCTCGTCCTCTCCGCCACTGAGCACGAAGTAACGCTTATTTCCCTTGATGTCTGTCTGTCCTTCGGCCCGCACCACCTCGAACATGACCCGATAGTCTCCCACATCAAAACCGTGGCCCTTGAGGAACCGGTCGGTCTTGATGTAGTACTGATCCTTGTTCGCCCAGTGGAGGAGCACCTCCTCGCCGTTGTATGGTACGGCGTACTTCTCGTTTGCAGAATACCGCCGCAGGGAGAGGAAGTCACCGTCCTTGTAGTAGCGTGAGAAGAACTCCTCCAGATGTGCAAAGATCTCCGCCTTCTGCACATCGCTCATCGAGGCCACCTCTTCCTTCTTCCTCAGGTCCAGCCACCGCTCGTTCAGGTCCCGGGCCAGCTTTGAGTTCAGGTAGGTCGCCTTGATACCTGATGTGGTGAGAGCATCTTCGGCGATCTCCTCCCGTATCCTCCGCTCCAGCACCGCTCGTTCCTTGATTATGTCGTCGCGGACCACATCGTCATACTTCCCAAACTCCTCGTCCACGGCCTCAATGAGATCCTTGTCCATGAACCGCGTGATCTCGTCCCGCTTCTGGTTCATGATCCGGTACACGCCGAAGTCAAGGTCGGGGGAATCGATCTGGAAGAGATCGGAAAGAGTCTGCTTCAGTCGCTGCTTCAGAGTATTCAGTCGTTCTTTCTGGTATTCTGCCGTTTTGTCGTTCATGACCTCACCATCATTTATTGTTTCAATTTCATCCTCTCAAAATCGTCCTCAATTTTATCTGAGATCGCCAAAATCTTATTCTGAGTCTGAATTCTGTCCAAATTATCAACGATTATTTTATAATTCTCCCTCAAATGTCGTTTAATGTTGTGATCGCCAAGTGTGAACAACAATTTAGTATACGATGGCCGTGCCTTCAAACCATTAACCAGGCAAAGAAGAGCTTTCTGATGATAATATGCCTGGTTCCCTTTTTCCTTTTCCCGGCGGGCTCTGCGAATATAGGCTATAGCAAGGTAATTGTAATCAATAGCATTGTGGTATTTTTCATCCTCATCTTTCGGTCTTGAGATAAGGTTGTCTTCAAAAATTTTAATGGCCATTTTGACATATTCGTCGGACATTATAAAGTGATTATGTCTTTCCTCGCCGAATTTAGAGGTCTGACCTTCAATCTTTTCTATCTCGGCTAATTTTAAGTATGCTGATCCGATATGATCCCTGACAGTGCGTTGGGATTTCTCATCAGTAAATAGTGAGAGAGCTCTCTTATTATACTCAATTGAATCTTTGATATATTTCGGTTGTTGCTGGTTCTGTCCTCTATTTTGCTCCCAATATGCAAATTTTGTATACGTTACGGGATCGGTAGGATCCAGTTCGATCGCTTTTTGAAATGATGATCTGGCCGTATTATCGTCTTCCAAATATTTAAATTCAAACTCTGCAAGTTCTCGCCATGCAATTGGGCTTTCTGGGAAGAATTGGACTCCTTTCATATAATATTCATGGGCAGAATTTAAAGCATTCACACGCACAAAATTTTCCGCTCTCTGAATCAATTGCTGCAGATGGATATCATCATTGTTATAAACGGGATTTTCTGCCTCTCCTGATGTGATGGATTTTGGAGGATTGATAATATTCCATTGCTTCTCCATCTCATAAGTTTTTCCGGGATATTTTATGAATTGATTTTTTACAAAAGAGTAAATTGGAGGTAACAGCGCAAACATTGAATTATCCAATTCCGACGGAATCAAAAATGAGCGCTGGGATAACTGCTCTTTTGCGGATTGAAAAGAGGCTGTATCGGTAATATTACACATTTGACGGACTTGCGCAAAACTGCACTTGCCATGTGCAACAGCAACGGCCATTAGTATATCCTTAGCCTGTTCTGAGAGTTCTTTCCATTGAAACTCGCAGATAAAATTCAAAGCTTGTTCATAGGATTTGATTTCATCGTTCTGAAGTTCATTAAGGGTATATCCTTTAGCCAATAACCATACAACAAAATTAATGAGAAGAGGGGATTTTGCACTTACTGTTGCTATATATGATATTTTATCATCGCTCGAATATCGCTCATTGATGCCTAACTGAGTCAATTGCTCCAGAATTAATGCATGTGCCTCATCATCTTCCATTGGCCCAACGGGAATCACATGTTGACCAAAGATAAAATTCTCAACTCTTGAAGTAATTATTATTCTTATTTCGGTATTGACTTCAGCTAAGATTTTGTCTACGTAATTATATAGTGGGGATTTGTCTTGTATCGTTTCAAGATTATCTATGATTAATAGGGACGATCTATACTGATTTAATACATCAATGGCAATTTTTTTCTTTTTAGCCGCGTCAAATCTAATGTGTTGAAGATTGTTAGTCACATACAGAATACAGTCCAACAAATCTTCTAAACTCACAAACGATGAAGTAATTTGATGAATACTCCCACAATCAAACTTTGTTTCTTTTGCAGATATCCAGATTACAAGATCATAATCTAGAGCATAATCCTCTAATCCTTCTTTTTTTGTTAAAATATTCCATACAACCTGTTTCACCAGTTCTGTTTTACCATAACCCCCCCCACCGGAAAGAGAGATCGTATATGCCCTTGGATGTCTCAATCTTTGAATCAATTCACCTTCCTTTTTTGGTCTCGAAATATACGCATTAAATGGAGAGGGAATATTATGAATTACTCCTTCTGATTTTGAAATGACCCCATACTTCTGTAGTAAGGTCAGTCGTAATTTGTTTTTTTCACTCTCGGATTTCGGTAATGAAAAAATTTCGTTTTGTCCAGCACATTTTAATGTTCTCTCGTCTATCCCCCCCATTACAGGGACATTACAAAATATTGCGCATTGTTCATTTTTCATCTCCTGGTAAACATAGATTCTATCGTATTTTTCATCAAAATAAACCAGATTCGTACGGTTCAGAAATTTTTCATCATCGTCTGAAAATATAATATATGGAGAGGACAAGTCATGGTGGAGTATATTTTCTCCTTCAATTTTCTTTATCGAGAATCCCCCTGTCTTTGAATCAAAGACATGCGTCGTAATATAATCCTTTTCTATACTCACCGGCTTAAGAATTAGGATATCGCTATTTTTAAAAATATCTGTGATCACTTCGGGAACAAAGGAAGCAATACCTGTATCTATGAGGGGCTGTAATAGGGAATTATTATCCCAATGATGAGAACGAAAATTCCGGAGTTCCCGTATTTTGCTTAAAATATATCCATAAGTTAATTTATTCGGAAGTGAGATTTTGGAGGATTTAAGTTTGTGTATCTCTATAATGATGTTTTTGGCAACCTCTTTAGAATCGTTTTCAAACATTTTGTTCAGTGATCTTCCCATTGTGTCTGCAAAATCATCATAATTCTTTTCAAAGACTGAGTGGCAATGTTCTGCAAGTCTCATCCATGTGTCAAACGACGGTTTATCAAAACGATCCTGAATTAAATTGATAATATCATCATTTGGCTCGACTTCATAATTTGCAACTTTTTTCCGGTATCGGACATACAAAAGGATGCCAAGGGTCTTATAAAATTCTTCTGTACATCGATTAATGCTTTCAATCAGCTCGACATTAGTTTTTGATTTATTAATTTCTTGAACAGCCCCACCTAGATTCATTAATAAGCTCATTCAGCAACCTCCAAGTAATATCTCATTTTCATTCCTTCCACCGACAAATATTCCCATAGTCGCACCCCTTGCATGAACCCCCAGGGCAGGCCGGAAACTTTCCGGCGAGAATGTTTGCAATGCTCTCCTCCACGTGTGCCACGGTCGCGGCAATGGCGCCCTCTGACACATCCACCTCGTCCACAACTGCCTCATCGAGGAACGCCACCGATCCCTGTGAGACAGTTTCTCCGACCATGCAGAGCCCCTGGGTGTAGAGCTGCACCTGGAGCGCAGAGTCCTCGGGGGTCGTTGCCGTGTCGGAGGTCTTGTAATCGCGCACCTCCACGGCATCGCCGTCGTGGAGGATGACATCCACTTTCCCAGTTACAATAGCGTTCTGCACCGGGAACTCAACTCGTGTCTCCACTTCCCGGATGCGGAGCATATCATCGCGATACCTCTCCGTAAACCGCATCAATCTTTTCTTCGCTGCCTGCTTAATCTTCTCCATTCGCTCCTCGATCACAAACGGCATGTGGAAGTGGCGGTCCACTGCTGTCGCCACCGCAATCAACGGAGACAGGTTCTCGCTCCCCATCAGGTCAGCGGCTTCTCTAAGGCAGAAATGCAAGGTCTTCCCGTATCCCAGGTAATCAGAAAGACCCGGCTGGTACCCCCAGAGGTGCCGAAGCCTGTAAAAGTGGCCGCACTTTCCGTAGTCTAAAATCTCACTGGCAGTAAATGTACGGAGTTCTTCCACAGAACCGCCGATGACATAGTCATGATCCGGCAGCCGGTCTCTCTGTAATAATGGCTCCACATGGGGCATCTCCCTAAGATCACCAACAAAATCACTCGGCCCTTTTCGCCTCCCGTTCATGGACGTAAAGTGACTTACCACGACCACGTCCTTCGCCCGGGTCAACGCCACGTACATGAGTTTGCGCTCGCTCTCCAGGTCTCCTTCGTACTTTGCCACATCAAAGAGATCTGGAGAGATGAGCCAGGTTCTCTCCCGGCCTGCCATGCTCGACGGGAACCGTTGCCTGACCATGCAGGGCACAAAGACCAGCGGCCACTCAAGACCTTTGCTCTGGTGAACTGTCACCAGCTGCACGGCGTCCACGCCACCGATATCATCACCGGTCTGCTCCTCGTACTTTGAGGACGCGTAGGAGTTCAGATACCAACACAGTCCTTTCAGGTCGCTCTCCCAGTTTCGGCGTCGTCGCCCCCCAAGCATGATCGCCGTTTCGTAATCTGTGAGGAGTGTGTTGAACCTGCCCAGATTCGCCATATTGACCGCATGGCGTACATCGTTAGGATCGAGCTCATGATACCCAAGCAGAACGAGCAGTTCCCCAAAGACTTGAGTGAAGTTATCGTAGGTGCCATTCAGTACCGTGTCCTTCCAGCGGCGAAGGTTCTGTATACGGGAATCATCTAGCGCTAGGTCAGGGATTCCCTGATTCCAGTTCTCCACTGCCTCTTCGAGCAGTTCTTCACCTCGGATACGGGTCGGTGACCACCGATCCTGCTGCCAGAATCCGCCTTCCCACAACCATGCAAACAGTTGCCCGATGCCCAGGATCTCCGGGCGGCGGAACAGACCCACTTTTCCACCAACAACAAAGGGTATATCGCGGCGCCTGAACTCATCGATGAAGGGGGGTGCCGAGGTTGTCACACTCCGGAAGAGGAGCGCAATGTCGTTGTAGTTACATTTCCCGGTATCAACGAGCGCCTGGATCTGATCTGCAATCCAATCAACCTCAGTCACATTACTCCTCATCTCCGCCAGATACACTCCGCCCTGGTCAGAGCGAACTGGGGCCATGTGGTCGTAGTGCTGCCCCTCAAATGTATCCGAGAACCGGTTTGCTGTCTCTATCACCGCTACGGTCGAACGACGGTTCTCAGGGATATGAATGGTAGCCGCACCTGGATACTTTGTAGCGAACTCCTCGAAACACCGCTCATCGGAGCCACGCCACTGGTAAATCGTCTGCCGGGGATCGCCGACTACGAATATGTTCCCCTCCAGGCCAATCAGCCGGATAAGTTCTTCCTGTGCGCGGTTTATGTCCTGATATTCGTCAACGATGAGATGTTTGACGTGTTCGACCACCTCAGGACGTTGTTGCAGGTTCTCCACCGCAAGTTGCACCATGCGGTTGAAGGTGAGCCGCTTATGTTTGTCCAGTGACGCCTCGTAATGGCGAAGTTTCTCAAGAAACTTTTTGTCTTTCTTTTTTCGCAGGGCTTCCCCAGGGATCATCTCGCCATAGTAAACATTCTGGGTGTTGAGAAAGTCCTCGCAATTAGTGGCATAGTAGCCGGACCTCCCGAGCCCTATAGACCACCCGACCCGCATAAGGTACGCCATCTCTTGTTTCTCGTCGAGCACGCCCCAGTCCCCATACCCAAAGAACCCCTCCAGAAGGCGATAACAGTAGCCGTGAATGGTGCCGATGAACATCTCCCCGAGTCGGGCACAGATCTCATCTCCGCCAAGATGTTTTACACGCTCGTACACCCGGCTTTTCATGCTCTCCGCTGCTTTTTCTGTGAACGTGAAAGCGACAATGGCGGAAGGCTCCACGTTTTTCACAAGGAGAAGGTAGACAATCCGCCGGGTCAGAGTCTCGGTCTTTCCGGCCCCTGCACCTGCGATGATGCGGATTCGAGAGTGATCACAGAGGACAGCACGCCGTTGCTGCTCAGAAAGAGGTTTGGGTTCGTTGAGAATTTTTTCGGCGAGTGCGTCTAGGGAAAGGGGCATAGTACATCGTATGAGGAATAGCCGATCGCACTATTTATTTGTGCTGATTTTCTTTTTGAGGGCTTAGTAGCCATTACTGAGATATGTGGTGACATACCCGCTTTCAAAAGAATATGCATTAATATAGAGTTGTCCCTAACACCAAATCATGTCCAACATCACCGGCGTCACCTTCCCGGTCCCCAAATCCCTCATGCCCCGGTTCTTCGCCGAAGGAAAAACCGTCTTCATCAAACCCGCCACCGTCTTCAAAGAACTCCGGAGCGGCATGAAACTCGTCTTCTACCAGTCCCGGGAGGATACCGGCTACGTCGGGGAGGCGACGATCAGGCGGATCGTTATCAACGATAACCCCCTCGCGTTCTTCGAGACCTTTGGGGATGCGGTCTTCCTCACCCGGGATGAGGTCAAAGCCTACTTGGAGAGCCAGGGGCGGTGGCAGGGGATCCGGGTCAGGAAGGGCAAACCCAAAAAACGACCCTGGATGGCGCTCGAACTCGAGGATATCCGCCGCTACGACAGACCCCGGAAACCCGAGCGGTTCGTCCCGGTCGGGGGGAAGTATCTCCGGGGGTAAGTCCATGGGTGACATCCGCATCTTCCGCATCGACGGCACGGAAGCCCGTGAACTCAAAGGATCTTCAGTCGCACTCGAGAAGTCTCTCCAGATCTACATCGAGAA
>JGI24709J26583_10000988_pt1 | contig 24070 bp, 20 predicted proteins | sample BioPla2DNA1_FD_26583 | JGI IMG/M metagenome (IMG submission 26583) | reverse complement strand
GGAGCTGCAAGTATATCATAGACCTGCTTTCTGGGATTAAGAGAAGAGGTTGAATCCTGAAACACCATCTGTATATGAGTTCTTATCTTGCGAAGGCGCCCGAAAGGCATGTCGGAAAGCGTTTCTCCCTGATATATAACACGCCCTGAAGTAGGCTTCTCCAGGGCTACAATCTGACGTCCGATAGTAGACTTTCCACAACCGGATTCACCAACAATACCAAGTGTTTCTCCTTCATATATCTCCAAATTCACGCCATCCACTGCATGAATGACGGGTGTATTCTTACCTATATTCAAACCCTTTACCGGGTAGTATTTTTTCAATTCACTAACAACAACCAGAGGCTTTCTCTCTCCATTATTATCTTCATTGTTATACAAAAGGAATCTCCCCCTTTTCTGCACGGTGACATCTTACGAAATGTCCTTCTTTGAATTCAGAATAGGTCTGTTCCTGTTTACAGGCTAAAACGGAATATTTGCAACGCTCATAGAATCTGCATCCTTCGATATCCTGATAATACTCCGGAACAGTACCGGGGATGGATGTAAGCTTCTTATACGGATCATCATATATACACGGAACCGATTCAAGAAGAGCCCTGGTATACGGATGTGCAGGATGCTCAAAAAGCCTGTATACAGAAGTCTCCTCGACGAATTGTCCGGCATACATTATTATTACTTTGTCTGCAAGCTCTGCCACAAGCCCTATATCATGGGTAATTAATACAATTGACATATGAAATTCCTTCTGAAGCTCCACCAAAAGCTTCATAATCTGCAGTTGAATGGTAACATCCAAGGCAGTAGTAGGTTCATCTGCAATAATTAGCTTTGGTCCACAGGCTAATGCCATGGCTATCATGACTCTTTGCTGCATTCCGCCTGAAAGCATGTGAGGGTATTTCTTCATGACAGCCTCTGCATCCGGCAGCCCTACTTTTTTAAGCATTTTTACGGCATATTCACCTGCTCTTTTCTTATCATATCCCATATGGATATGAATTACTTCAGTCAGCTGATTACCAATAGTAAGTACGGGATTTAAACTGTTCATTACATCCTGAAATACCATGGTTACTTCATTGCCTCTGATTTTATCTATTTCTTTTTCACTCATTTTCAGAAGATCTTTTCCATCTAATATGATACTTCCTTCAATAATATGGGCATTAGGACCAAGTAAACCAAGGATTGATAAAGCAGTCACACTTTTACCACAGCCGGATTCGCCTACAATACACAGAACTTCTCCGGACTTTACAGAGAAGTTGACTTTATCTACTACGACATTCTGCTTCTTTTCCTCAACAAATGCTATTGAAAGATTCTCTACACGTAATAAGTGTTCCATCTGCCAACTCTCCGTCATTTTGCAATTTCCCATTCATGGACATTGATAAATGTTCCGTATACATCCGGCACAGCATTCTTAAGCCGGTTATTTACCGCACCCAAAGCACTGATAACATAAGCAGAAATCATAGGTACATCCTGCTGAGTATACTCTGTAACTGTTCTGTATTGTTTAATAATCTCATCAAGGTCGGTTGATTTCTGTGTTATATCAAGAGCTTTGGCAACTTCTTCATTATAGTATCTTGTCCATCCCCCCTCTGATAACAGCCAGCTGATATCAGTATAAGGGTCTACAGGTGTAAAGGTATACTGTACGGCCAACATATCAAACTCACCTGTTCCTGCTACAGACAGCAATGTTGAAATATCTACCGTATTTATCTGTATATTAAGACCCAGTTCACCAAGCTGGGCGGCTATAAAGCTTGCTATCTGTACAAAGGTGGTGTCACCGCTGTTCACATAGAATGTATATTGAGTGGATTTGTCCCATCCATCGGCCTCTGCTTCACTAAGAAGCTGCCTGGCCATATCAGGATCATAAGCTGCCGGTGTCACATCATCATAAAACGGTCCTGCACTGGCTAAGAAACCATCCACTATTTCACCATCGCTCTTTACCAAATCACTCAGAATTGTCTGCCTATCTATTCCGTACAAAATTGCCTGACGAATCCTTCTGTCCGTGACACGTTCAGTATTAAAGAAAACAGATTGTATCGTCACCGGTGTTCCGTCATATACTGTGATGTTGTCAAGTTTTCTTACAGAATCGTAATCCTCCTGCAAAATTGCTCCCATAGTCTGCTGAACAAGGTCAATTTCACCTGATTTTAGTCCGGCAAGAAGCTGACTTGCCGTTACAACCTTAATATTAAGATTCTTAATTTTTGGTGCACCCATAAAGAAATTCTCATTAGCTTCCAAGGTTACATAATGATTCAAATCAACATCCCTGATAAAATACGGTCCGCTGACAACAGTCGGTGCATTAAACCAGTCATAGGACAAAAGGTCTTTTCTTGGCACATCTTTCAGAACATGCTTGGGCAGAGTAAGAATATAGCGACCGAAAATGTTCTTAAATGAATGCAATGCCATTTCAGATTTCGTGGTTATCTGTACTGTCTTCTCATCTAAAGCCACAACTCCGCTTAATGAAGTGGCACCCTGCTCTGCATATCCATCGTCCCCTGTTCCCACAATCTTCTCCATAGACATACCTACGCTGCCAATTTCGGGGCTGGTCCAAAGCAAATACGTAAATACTACATCTTCGGAGGTAACAGGCTCACCATCAGACCAAACCGCATTTTCATCTAAATGAATTGTAAATGTCTTATTGTCCTGTGTAGTAATATCTTTTGCCAGTTGACCTACGAATTCCATATCTTTATTAAGTTCCATCAATGGCAAAAATACCAGTGATGTGGTATATTTTACCACCTCTGTCCCGTCCTGCAGCAGAGGATTCACCGAACTGAGAGAATCTGTTACACCTATATTAACAATATCATTATCTGTGTTTTTTTTGCCGCATGCAATTAAGGATATTGCTGCTATAACTGTTATTACTCCAATAAGCATAAGCTTCTTTATCTTTTTCATACAATCACCAATCCTTTTTTTATTNATAAGCTGATACATTCTTCATAATACACTGAAGTATCTAATTATCATAACATGAATAATAGTATGTTTCCATACCATTTTAATAAGCTTACAATATAATATAACCAATCTAAAAATACAATGCTATTTTCAATTCATTTATATCATGACCTGTTTTGTCCTCGAATAAGCCGGTTCCTTTATATTACTTTCCCGCCATGAAAATAGCATTCATAAATTTTCTCATTGAGATATAATATTTCTTCATATCCCTGAAACCACTCTATTGCTCCCTCAACCTTACATACATACACATAATCTCTGTCCTGAAAATATGCGGGTCCCCGATAAGGCTTATCATATGGTACCTTGTACAGAGCTGATTTTAAAAAGTCACCACAAAAATTCTCTCTTATAACTCTTCCGCAATAATTCATTCCCCAGATCGGAGCATTGTTTTTCCATACGGCTTCTTCTCCTATAAAACACTCACCTCCGAGATAAGTATCAATATAAATAAAATCGTTCTCCTTATATCTAAAATCATGTGAACATGGTCTGGACGGAGTGCTTTCGGCACCTTTTCCGGCATAAGTTTTCTTTTTTGCTTTAAGCAGGAATTCCCGCAGCTCTACTGAATTTATCATATGGATACCTCCAAGACAATAAAATTTTTATTGTTTTATCGGGTATAGGCATACCAAAGTGTTATCCATCGGTTGTATTATGCAGTCACTGATATCTATTCACATATAAATATAATAAATCATCGTCTTACATAAATCAACATCTATATATGTCTATAATGTTAATACTCTATTAATTACACAAAACAACTATAAAATACTACATTGTTATAGATGTAAGTTTATGTTATACTCATCCTAATCTATGGATGATTTATCTTCTTAAGACATTAAGAAGAAAATCCTCTCATAATGTAAGGAGGACTAAAATGAGCAAAAATTCGAAGGCATATTACGTGAATATGGGCTCGGCTAAATGCAGCGTAGACTTGGGTGTGGGCAGTGAGCGTGGCAGCTATGTGAACCAGGATTATATTTTACACAGGCTTGGCAGACCGCATAGAGCGATAAATCTAATGTATTGTTATTATCCTTTGGATGAAGGCTGGCCTGTTCGCGCGAGTATAGCCCATGCCAGTGATGATGTATCTTTTGCATGGGATTACCCTTATGATGATTACTTCCCATATAAGGGTGGTCTAAACGGAGACCTTAATGATGAGCCCTTTATCTTTATGAGGGATATAAGAAGGCATGGTCAGGATGTTATTCTTACCTTAACTATTGACCCTAATGTGTCAGATGACCATCTGATCGCTATTGCAAATGATCTGAGAACCTTTGGACGAATGTTTCTGCGCATTAACCATGAAGCAACCGGGAATTGGTTTTCCTTTAATAAGCGTTGTACATATCAGGAAGTAGCAGATTTCTTTGTACGTTTCCATAAAATTATAAAGGAATATGCTCCTAATGTTAAAACCATTCTCTGTATCGGGGGAGTTGAAGATCCCGAGAAGGAGGAAATAGAAAAAGAAGCTGAATTCACAGAAGCCGTACGCCAGACTGATATATGGTCAATAGACAAATATTTGGCACTCCATTGGGGATGGCCTTATGATGTCGCCGAACGGGGAGGAAAAACTCATAGAAGAGAAACTGTACAGGATATTTATGATCTGACTAAACGCAGCTATGAGCGATTCAGTTATCTGTGCGGAGGAATACAGAAGCCACTGCTTATGTCGGAATTTAATGCAGATGGTGATGTTACCGGTCCTTATGATCAGGCAAAAATGGTTCGGGAATTCTGTGATATGATAAAAGAAGAAAATGCCACCTGGTTTTCAGGCTTTACATTTTACCAGTTTAGGGATGACGGCAGATTAGGTCTTGAAATCACCGACCCGAACAATAAAGAGGTGGGTATCGAGCAGCCTGTCATGAAAACCTATAAGGAAATTATACACGATGATTATTTCAAATCTGGCATGACACTCGGCGAGGAAGTCTCCTTCCCTGTGACACTCCGCTGGGGCGGTTCGGAAGACTCCACAGGCTTATCCATTCCGCTTCATTTTGAAGGAAACCCACATTTTGCAGAAGTGATATTCGATGATGAAATTAAAGATCTAAATCTTATGATGGAGCTTAATGGATATTGGTTCTACAAGGCTCCGGGAGTTAAGACAATCGATATGATGTCAGCATTCTTTGAGAAGCCGTTATCCGGTCCTTGTGATTTGGACCTGAAAATATTTGCACCTCCTGCAAGCGGCGAAAATGATCCTTCCCAAGGTGAGGACTGGGCTGAGAATTATTATACTCAAATTAAGAAATGTCCTGAGGTTCGCCTGAGATTTGAACCTATTGAACTGTAAGTTACAATAAAAATAATCCCCCATAAAAATATAAGAATTAAGAAATCTCTAATTCAAAACACCATTGTAAGCATTCTCTGCAATACAATGGTGCTTTTCTTATAGCAGATAATCCCGGCTGTCTTAATAAAACCTTTTATTGAAATTACCCTGCTAAAAGTACATATGTTTTACATAAAGTTCATTAAAATCCATATCATTCGATAAGTTGATTTCATGAGATGTATCCAGTATATGAGCAATATGTTTTATCGCATCCTTATCACATATATATCTAACCGTACCACTTAATGAACTGTTACCAACAGCCTGAACCTTTCCGTCAAATTCCTTTGGAAGCAGACCTATCTTCATAGCTTTTCTTACATCCACCTTGTATCCAAATCCACCGGCTAGATATACAGTATCAATATCCTCATACGACACCCCGTATCGTCTTAGCAGTATTTCCACCCCTGCTCTTATGGCTGATTTGGCTAATTGAATCTCCCTTATATCTTTTTGCGTAAAGACTAATTTATCGGAAGAATTGCTATAAACCAAAGGATAACCGTCCTCAAAATACTCCTCCCTAAGTAAACCGGTTTCATCTATAATGCCCTCCTTAAACAGCTCGCAGACAGCTTCTATAACGCCGGTACCACAAATCCCAATCGGAGGCTTGCCTGCAATGGTTTTTACATGGCATTCTCCTTCTGTTATATTTACGTTACAGATTGCACCTGGGATACTCCCAGTACCAAACGTGATATTTCCTCCTTCAAAAACAGGTCCTGCCGCTGTAGAGGCTGCAATGATTTTTCTGCTATTGCCAATTGCCATTTCACCATTTGTTCCAAGATCAATCAGTAATTTTAACTTCTTATCATCAGCAAAATTACATGTCAATAATCCGGCTACAATATCTCCGCCTACAAAGGCTGATATTCCCGGAAAGATTACAATAGGTATATTCCATGTTGAATCTTCCAGCAGCTTGTCATAAGTTGTGTATATCGTCTTAATATTCACCGGGGTAAATGGATATACGCCTAAGGTCTCACAAGAATATCCCATAAGAAGATGTATCATTGTAGTATTGCCGGCAATGACAATATGCTCAATCTGCAAAGCAGTATCAGGATTAATCCATCTGCCGATACCTTCTGTTAAATCTTTAACTATACATTGTCTAAGCTCTTCCTTTTTACCCTTGTTCGAGCTTTCTATACGGCTGATAACATCTGCACCATAGCTTCTTTGCTTATTTATTGTTGAAAAAGTATCTATGATTTCTCCATTTTCTAAATCTGTCAATTGCATTGCTATGGTTGTGGTGCCGATATCTATGCCGATTCCAAATTTCTTCTCTGAAATATCTGTACTCATATATTTTTTATCAAAATCCGGATTGCGTGTCTTATAACCCGTACATGATACATCCAATCCTTTCTCTTCTTTCTCTTCTTTCTTTTCTTTCTTTTCTTTTTTCTCTTTATCTTCTTTTTCTACTTTATCTTTTCTGTCATTTATATTATTAATACGAATATCGGAATCTGTTACGATATAAAAATCCCGTTCTTCATTTATATCATATGATATTGTACAATCCGTTCCCGGATATGCTGTACAAGAGAGTCGATATCCCTCTTCCAGTTCCGTCTTTGAGAAGAATAACTCATCCTCCCTGCTTATTGCGATCTCTCCCTCAAGAACCTTGATTCTACACTTACCACAGGTACCTCTTCCCGCACATACAGCACTTATAAAGATATGATTTTCTGTGAGAGCATCCAAAATCGATTGCTGTTTTTTGCATGGAATTGTCAGTTGTTTATCATTATATTTCACAATAATATTGACCTGTGGTACTGACATCTTGTGTCCTCCTTATCGGATAATAGGCATTACAAAAGCATGTTATGGGATTAATACCCGTAACTGAAACAGGATTTAACTCCTTTTATAACAATTTAAAATGGTCACTTTCTATAACCGACTTCATATTACATAAGCAAAAAGGGTGCCCGGCAGGATCAAACATAACTCTCCAATGATCAGAAAACTGCTTGTCTGCGACTGTTGCACCACACTTTATTGCATATTGAACCGCTTCTTCCAAGTCATTAACGGCCAAGTCAAGATGTGCCATTTGCTGTTGAGCCTCGGGCTCTTCCGGCCATACAGGCGGTTTATACTCAGGATTCTTCTGAAATAAAATACAGGGATATTCTCCCTCATTGGTTCCCGGGGCAGCTACACATGCGTATTCTTCATCATTAAATACTACGTTCCACTTAAGCAGCTTTGCATAGAATTCTGCCAATTCAAGTGGGTTAATACAGTCAATGGTAAATGAGTACATTTTGATTTTCAGTTCATTATTCATAACATTGCTCCCCTCTTATTTTATTTATACGTTTAATAACTCCAATGCCCTTTTATATAGCGGGTCAAATTCACAGCCACAGCTTCCGCATTCCTTGTCTGCCTGTTCAACTGCTTTTATTAATTCTGCCGTTGCATCTGCCAAATTGTTGTCTGCCAGCCATTTTTTCGATGGCACATCAATCAGATCCCATCCGGATTCTGAGAATTTCTCAATGATTTGTATTAGTTCTGGATTTGCCATTTTCATCCCTCTTTTTATTTATCATCTACCTTATCAATTATTCACTGTTGCCTGTGCTGCTCGTAATAAAAACACAGGATTCTCCAGGCTGCATCCTCTCCCCAATTATCTATAATGAAACTGCGGATATTTTGTAAATCCTCCAGTACCAATGGCGAGTATTCCAGTTTAGGCATTGTTATAATCCCAATGTGGCTTCAACATCATCCGCTGAAAGCCATCCTTTCTCTCTTGCTGATTTCTCACCCTCTTCCAGTTTTGCCAACAATCTGATTGTAGCTCTTATCTTATCTAAATCCTCAAGCTTTATAATTGCATATTCTCCTCTGCCATTTCTGGTTAAATAAACCGGGCTGTCCTCCCTAACCTCATTTAGTACCTCTGTATAATTTCTTAAATCTGATATTGGTTTGATATTGGGCATAATCATCATCTCCTTATGTCAATATTATATATGATACAGCAAGAATAATCAATGCATATTTACATGTTAATTTACAGCTATATTTACAGCAATTTTTAAGATTTGGTTTTATACCGGCATAAAAGTAAACTTATAAAGATTAACTAAAAAGCTCATATTAACACTTTCATCATAGCTAATATGGAGCATTAATCTAATATGTCATTAACGTAAAAAACCTTCCCTGTACTTTGGCGAGTCTAGGAAGGTTTTTACTCCTCACTGGTCAACCACTCTCTGGCGATTCCCTTTTATAATTATATTATAGCAAATTTTAAAACATAGCACGAACAATCCTCATTTTAATAATATGGAATTATGACTTGACAAACTTACTCAATGACTATGGAATATATTTCATCTGCAACATCCATCGCTGTTTTATCACTCGTATCAATACAATTGAGCAAAAAAAGAACTCCGCCGCAACCATTATAGTCGAAACGGAGTTCTCAGTATTTAAATTAATTTCGCAATCGTTATGCTAAGAATAGCATTACTTGTTAGCAATAGCTGCCTGTGCTGCTGCAAGTCTTGCTATCGGTACTCTAAACGGTGAGCAGGACACATAGTCCAGTCCGACTTTATGGCAGAACTCGATGGTGGAAGGATCTCCGCCATGCTCACCACAGATACCAAGCTTAAGATTAGGCTTGGTAGCCCGTCCTTTTTGTACAGCCATGCTAACCAACTGTCCTACGCCGTTTTGGTCAAGTCTTGCGAATGGATCTGACTCATAAATCTGATTCTTATAGTAAGAATCCAAGAACTTGCCTGCATCATCACGGGAGAATCCGAAGGTCATCTGTGTAAGGTCATTTGTACCGAAGGAGAAGAAATCAGCCTCCTCTGCAATCTCATTGGCAAGTAAGCACGCACGAGGTATTTCAATCATTGTACCTACATGGTATTCGATATCGGAACCCATTTCCTTCTTTACAGCTTCTGCTGTTTCTACTACAACTTCCTTAACAAATTGCAGTTCCTTCTTCTCTCCAACAAGCGGAATCATGATTTCAGGAACAACATTGAAGCCTTTTTCATTCTTAACCTCAATTGCTGCTTCCATAACCGCTCTGGTCTGCATTCTTGCAATCTCAGGATAAGTAACAGCCAGACGACATCCTCTGTGTCCCATCATAGGGTTGAACTCGTGCAGTTCTTCACAGGTGGCTTTTACCTCTGCTACGGAAAGACCCATTTCCTTAGCCAAATCAGCAATATCCTCAGGATCTGTAGGAACGAACTCATGAAGCGGAGGATCTAAGAAACGGATGGTAACAGGTCTTCCTTCCATTACCTCATATATTCCCTTAAAATCATTCTTCTGATAAGGAATTAATTCATTCAGTGCTGCCTCTCTGGCTTCTTCTGTCTTACTTAATATCATCTTTCTAATCTTGGGAATTCTCTCAGGCTCGAAGAACATATGCTCAGTTCTGGTAAGACCTATCCCCTCTGCACCGAATTTAACCGCATTGGCTGCATCAACCGGTGTATCAGCATTTGTTCTAACCTTAAGTGTTCTGATTTCATCAGCCCACTTCATTATTCTCTCAAAGTTACCACTGATTGAAGCCTCAACAGTCTTCATATCACCAAGATAGATATTACCTGTGGTACCGTCAAGGGAGATATAATCTCCTTCTTTTATTGTATGTCCACCTAAAGTAAAGTATTTTTCTTCTTCATTTATCTTAATTTCACCGCAGCCTGAAACACAGCATGTACCCATACCACGGGCAACAACTGCAGCGTGAGATGTCATACCGCCACGAACTGTCAGGATACCTCTGGAGGCATGCATACCTTCAATATCCTCAGGTGAAGTCTCAAGACGAACAAGTATTACTCTTTCACCCTGCTCATTTGCCTTAACAGCATCCTCAGCAGTAAAGTATACTCTACCGGCTGCTGCTCCGGGTGATGCGGGCAGAGCACTTCCGATAGGCTTAGCAGCCTTTAATGCATCTGCATCAAATGTAGGATGAAGCAATTGATCTAAGGATTTGGCATCGATTCTCATGATGGCTTCTTCTTTAGTGATCTTTCCTTCGTCTACTAAATCACATGCGATCTTAAGAGCTGCTGCTGCTGTTCTCTTACCGCTGCGGGTCTGAAGGAAATAGAGCTTCTTATCCTCTATAGTAAACTCCATATCCTGCATGTCTTTGTANTGTTCCTCAAGAAGATTTGCTATCCTTATGAATTCCTTATATACCTCAGGCATATCCTGTTCAAGCTGACTGATAGGATTTGGTGTCCTTATACCTGCAACAACATCCTCGCCCTGTGCATTGATCAGATATTCACCATAGATTTTAGCTTCTCCTGTAGCAGGATTACGGGTAAATGCAACACCTGTTCCTGATGTATCACCCATATTACCAAAGACCATAGCCTGCACGTTAACTGCCGTACCCCAATCTCCCGGAATGTCGTTCATTCTTCTGTAATAGATAGCACGGGGATTATCCCATGAACGGAATACTGCTGTTACGGCTTCAATTAACTGCTTCTCCGGCTCTTGAGGGAAGTCTGTTCCCTTTTCTTCCTTATATAGTACCTTAAACTTAGCAATTACTTCCTTTAAATCTTCTGCAGACATATCGCTGTCAGATTTTAAGCCCTTAGTCTCCTTGATTTCATCCAAAACTCTTTCAAATTTTGACTTGGGAATCTCCATAACAACATCGGAGAACATCTGAATAAATCTTCTGTAAGAATCATATGCGAATCTCGGATTGCCTGTCTTCTTGGCAAAACCTTCAACAACAACATCTGTAAGACCAAGGTTAAGAATAGTATCCATCATACCGGGCATTGATGCTCTTGCGCCGGAACGGACTGAAACAAGCAGGGGATTCTCGGCATCACCAAACTTCTTGCCCTCTATCTCTTCAAGCTTTCTTAATGCGTCAAAAATCTGATTTTTAACTTCGTCCTGTATCATCTTACCGCTGTTGTAGTAATCTGTACAAGCTTCTGTAGTCACTGTAAATCCTTGGGGAATGGGCAATCCCAAATTCGTCATTTCTGCCAAGTTGGCACCTTTTCCTCCAAGAAGGTTTCTCATATCAGCTTTACCTTCTTTAAACATATAAACCCATTTCGTCATATTGTATAAGCCTCCTATATATATTTTTTTGTATTCATAATCCGTTTAAATTATACGGGTTTCTTTTAGCACGAATACTATTGATAACATTTTCAAAAGTACATTTTTTAGTACCTAATAGAGTCCAGCTAGCATTATAGCACAGGTATCCCGAATAAGGGAAGTACTTTTTCTAAAAAATGAACTTATTCTCAAAATATGCTTTCAAATCTGCTATTTTAACCCTTTCCTGCTTCATTGTATCCCTATCACGTACAGTAACACAGCCATCTGTTTCCGAATCAAAGTCATATGTGATACAATATGGTGTTCCTATTTCATCCTGTCTGCGATAGCGTCTTCCGATATTACCTCTGTCATCATATTCACAATTATAGTATTTGCATAATTCCAAGTATATTTTCTCTGCAGGCTCAGCCAATTTTTTAGACAGAGGAAGAATACCAATCTTTACAGGTGCAATAGCAGGATGGAAACGAAGAACCGTACGCATATCTCCATCTGCAATCTCTTCCTCGTCATAGGCAGAGCATAAAAATGCCAAGGTAACACGATCTGCACCCAGCGACGGTTCTACAACATAAGGAATATACCTTATCTTCTTCTCATCATCATAATAGCTCATATCTTCCTTAGATAAATTTTGGTGCTGAGTCAGGTCATAGTCTGTGCGGTCTGCAATGCCCCATAGCTCACCCCAACCGAATGGGAATAAGAATTCGATGTCTGTGGTAGCTTTACTGTAGAAGGAAAGCTCAGCAGCATCATGGTCTCTTACTCTAAGCTCCTCATCCTTTAAGCCAAGATTCTTAAGCCAATCTATGCAGAATTGCTTCCAATATGCAAACCATTCCAAATCCGTATCCGGCTCACAGAAAAATTCCAGTTCCATCTGTTCGAATTCTCTGGTACGGAATATAAAGTTTCCGGGAGTAATCTCATTACGGAATGACTTACCTATCTGACCTATACCAAACGGTATCTTTTTACGTGAGGTTCTTTGAACATTTTTAAAATTAACGAATATGCCCTGAGCAGTTTCAGGTCTTAAATAAACCACATTTTTAGAGTCCTCAGTAACTCCTTGGAATGTTTTAAACATCAGATTAAAATTACGTATATCCGTAAAATTATGCTTACCACATGTTGGACAGGCTATTTTATTATCATCGATATATTTTTTCATATCATCATGAGTCATGGCATCAACAGAGGATTCCAATTTGATATCATGTTTTTTGATATAATCCTCAATAATCTCGTCAGCACGGAAGCGCTCATGGCACTCCTTACAATCCATAAGCGGATCCGAAAACCCTTTCAGATGACCGGATGCAACCCATGTTTGCGAATTCATAATAATCGCACTGTCAATTCCTACATTATAAGGGTGTTCCTGGATAAATTTCTGCCACCAAGCTCTTTTTATATTATTCTTCAGCTCAACTCCCAGATTGCCGTAATCCCATGAATTAGCCAGTCCACCGTAGATTTCAGAACCGGGATATACAAATCCCCTAGCCTTTGCCAAGGCTACAATCTTGTCCATCGTTTTTTCCATACTATCCTCTCTTTATCCTCTCTTTCATCGCTTATGTCTATACATAATTTAGTATAATAAACCCCATGGCGGGTTCTTTCTTATTTAAACTATAATTTCTCATAAATAATTATTTTCATGAGAAAATACAGTAACTTGCTTCAATACAGCTTATTGTCTGTAGATTACCACCGTCATATCCTCGCTGTTACTCCTAATTTTATTGTCTTCTAGAAGAGTTGCATTTTCGCTGTAAAACCTGATATCACCTTCAACGATTATCTCATAGGGCTCATATAGAACCAAAACCTGATTCTTCTTGTTCTTAAATGCAGCTTCTTTATCAACTGTTGTTTCTTTCCTGGCATCCACATATCGGTCAGGAAGCTCCAGAGCAACATTCTCTGTTTCTGCACTGAAATATGCCGCGGGTATATTGTTAAATACACTGTAATGTGCCATCTTGGTATATCCCAGAATCATTATAGCCTTACCGTTCTTTAACTCCAGTTCTTCTATAGTTACTTCTTTACTTCCGACTTTATCATTATATGCATTTACTTCCTTTGAAACAAATTCATTAAGCTCTCCAAGATTATAATAGCTTTTATCAAAATCTTCAACAATTGCAACATACAGGCTGCCATTTCGTTTTACCAGCATAGTATTACTTGTAATATCATCTGAAGTAATAAATATTTCTTCCTTGGTACAAGCTGTCAGCATAAGAATATATAATATTGAAATCACGCAAAACAATACCCTTTTCATATCAATCCCTCCACAGTGCAGATGAGTTCATACCATTTTAACCTTAAAGGAAGATAATTTCAACTCATAATTATAACATAATCTGCTTAATATTGATTTTTATTACACTATTACTTTCACCTTATCAAGGTCTGAATAAGCTCATTCGATTTGAATTCGTGATCTATATAATGCTTAATATAACGTCCGGCACAGCTTTCAAGCTCATTTAATACCTCATTACTTACTCTGAAGGTATATAGTTTTTCCACATCCTTTGACATTATGTACTGCAGTGTATATACGGAGGAAGTGCAGAGCTTGACAGCTGTATTGTCATCTGATATGCAGTCTTCACACAGCAGACCGCCACTAAAGACAGAAAACGAATAGCTTGTGTCTGTTTTCTCACACCTTACACATTCAAATACCTGAGGTGCAACTCCGCTTAATGCCGCTATCTTAAACTCGAATACCAGACGAATAATTGGAAGTTCAATGGTTCCTTTTGCCACTGCCCGCAGTGTTTGGTACAGGAGCTTTAAAATCTCTTTATCATCGTTATTTTCCTTGGTCATAAAATCTGCAAATTCACAAAAATACATACCATAATATAATCTTTCGATATCCTCACGAAGCTCAGGAAAATAATTTGAAATATCGGCTGATGTAACAGTGTATGATGATTTACCCGTAAATATAGAAAACTGTCCGAAAGAAAACGGCTGACTGCATGCCAACAAGGCGCTGTTTGGTCTTCTGGCGCCTTTAGCAAATGCCGATATTTTCCCAAGCTCCTTGGTTAAAATAACTAAACGCTTATCATATTCTCCAACCGGCATGGCTGATAGAACCATTCCCGTCACGGTTATTGCTGCCGGCATTGAATCCACCTTCCTCTTTACTGTTTACTGACCTGCCATAATCCTTAAAACTCTCTTCCCTTGTACATGCAATATAATTCAGATAGTCATCAATCTTTCCTGTCTTGATAAAATCTCTCCAATAATCATAATTCTTCATAAATGAGCCCCCTAACCATGATAATATGTTTGTCGTTCAGAATGAATGATTTTACCTTCATCCTGTTATAAAAGATAGAAAGATGTTTTGCATCTATCTTTTAGTTTTCCCATCTGGTATTTTTCTAAACTGGTTAGAATATCCCATTTGAATTTTTATACTCAGCCCAAGCAAATATTCCGGCATCAAATATAAATCAGTACTGTGTTGTCTATCTTGTATCCCTAATATTATATCCATAATTTTTTAACAAAAAATCACTGTCTCTCCAATCCTTTTTAACCTTAACCCAAAGCTGGAGATTAACCTGACAGTCAAGGAGATTTTCAATCACTTTTCTTGCCTGAGAACCAATTTTTTTTAGCATGCTGCCGCCTTTACCAATTATTATACCTTTATGACTGTCCTTCTCACATATTATGGTGGCATGAATATCCATAATACCGGATGCATTGCCATCATTTGCAGAATCCGCATTCCTGCTGTGATTTCGTTCTGTCATCTGTTCTATAATTACTGCAATACCATGAGGTATTTCCTCATCCAGAAATCTTAATGCCATCTCTCTGATAAACTCTGCCACAATCTGTCTTTCAGGCTGGTCGGTTATGGTATTCTCGTCATAATACATAGGTCCGTATGGCAGGTAATCAAATATTATATTCATTAGCTTGTCGGTATTTTCACCCTTAAGTGCAGACACCGGAATAATTTCGGCAAATTTCAAAATATCTTTATATGCATCAATAGCCGTAAGAATCTCACTCTTACTAACGGTATCTGTTTTGTTTATAACAAGCATCACCGGTGTCTTAACCTTCGCAAGCTGCTTGGCAATGTGCCTTTCGCCCGCTCCTATGAAAGTACCGGGTTCAACAAGCCAAAGCACAACATCGACTTCCTTAAGTGTTCTTTCAGCTACGCTGACCATATATTGACCCAGCTTATTCTTTGCTTTATGGATACCCGGAGTATCCAAAAATATTACCTGACCCCGTTCGTCCGTATAGACGGTTTGTATTCTGTTTCTCGTAGTCTGAGGTTTGCCGGATGTTATAGCAATCTTTTGTCCAATCAGATGGTTCATCAATGTGGACTTGCCGACATTCGGTCTGCCAATCAGGGTAACAAAGCCGGATTTTATTTTGTTTTCGTACATAATACCTCCATCTGCCGTCTATACGGCAAATCATGCTGCAAATTTATATCATTAAGCTTTTAACTTCAGTAAAAAGGTCTTTGTCCTCTTCAATCTTACTTTCATTTCCTATTACACAGATATTGCCTTCAGCAATAACTGCCTGAACCAATTTATACAGAGAACGTATATCCTCCTGTGTAATATTTATTATGTCTTCTCTTTCCTTAATTAGATCCTCATAGGTTACACCCGAAAGAAGCATGCTTAAAGACCTAGAGCCTTTTGTCTGCGGTGTCATCGGCATATCCAAGGTACTGATGGTTCCAATTATACTCTTTGTAATATCCCGCTCATCCGCTGTATAATTTTTAATAAATTCAGGAATGTTTTCATATACCTGAAGCGTATTTCTTAGGTTGGGGTCACGATAGGATGTAAAATACACATCACCATCCACTCCTGAAAAACCACACATGCATCCATAAGCACCGCCCATTACCCTTACATGCTGCCATAGGTAACCGTAGCTTAAAATCGTCTTTAGAACCTTTAAAGCTCCTGTATATTCATATCCGGCTTTAAAATAATTACCTGCCATTGCAACGTACTGAACCTGCATGGCTGATTTGAAGCCTTCGTTCAAACACCTTGGCTTTAGCGGAATCCTGTCATAGCCTTCAAACTGTCCTTCTGATGTATTTTCACGCAAACCTCTAACAAACGACTTAAAATTATTCGAGAATTTATTATAGCCCTCTATATCTGAAGTAATGCTCACTGTAAGCTTGCTTTTTACAAATACCATATCCAGAAGCTCTTTAAGCTTAGAGATCACCGTATCCTTCATCTGACCGTAATTAGCTGTCAGCTCCTCTAAAAACTTATAGAAGGATATTCCCTGGGTAACCTCCTTAAACATACCGTGTGTTGAGTAATATGATATGGCTCTGTTTGCGGCAACCGAATGCCCGGAGGACTGGAATATCATCTGCATCCTAGATTTCATCTCATCAATAAGCTCCTTAATGCGTTTATAATCCACCAGCCTCGTACGGTAAAGCACCTCTTCTATTAATCTGAATGCTTCCGGCAGCTTATTATACAATACCTTGGTACCGATTTCATATATGGGTAAATACTCATCAGTCCTGCCTTTAACTGAAAAACTTGTAACACTATGATATATACCGCCGGTATTAAGATTTACCTCATTGGAGTATTCCAAATAGCTGTAATTTTCCGTGTCCACAAACCCCAATACAACCGACAGCAAAGACATATAAGGAAGAAGCTCCTTTGGTATATCCTTAACATCGAAAAGCAATCTTATATAGGCGATTTCATTTGTAAATACCTCATGATGCACTACCCTAACGCCCTCTATCATCTTCTCTTCATTGTATAGAGGCTGCGGCTTTGTACCTATGTCATCCCTGTTAAGTAAAGGTATGGTTTCTATTTCCTCCTTTGTTGAAGGCGTTTCCTGATATATTTTTAAATTCTTAGTTTCATCTATTATTTTTTGAATATCTTCATTCGACAGACTGCTTTTATAAGCTGTCAGTTTTTCTTTCATGCTTTTTTCGCGAATCTTATTAAGCCCTGCCTTAGGTTTTAATACAACTAAAGTTGCATGGGTATTATCCAGCAGATGTTTCCTGATTAGCTGTTCATAAAAACCTGTACCGATATAATCTTTCAGTTTGTCATAAAGCATGTTATCCTTTAAGTTCTGGAAAAGGTCATTTTCATCATACAACCAATTCTTTAAAATTCTTAGACCATATATCAGTCCTTTTGGAATACTGCCAAAATCAGCCTCTCTGTATCTGAACTCGAACATATTTATTGCTCCACGAAGAGATTTTTCATTTAATCCTTCGTCGACCAGCTTTTGCAGTGTGTTGCGGATAACCGACATGAATTCCGACTTCTTGGCTTCGTCAGAATTCTTGGCAATTATTGAGTGAAAAGGCTGAAGATAATCACTGCTAAAATGGCTTAGAATATCCTTTCCGATACCGGCATCCAGTAAAGCCTGCTTAACAGGAGCACCCGGAGCCTCAAACAGTACATATTCAAGAATCTGAAAGCCCAGTATAAGCTCCTTGGTTTTATTTTCTGCCAAAGATGTATTAAGGCTAAAATAGGTATTTTCCTTTTGCTCATCTTCCTCACCGAGGGAATAATAAGCTTCAACCTCCTTAAAAGTATCAAAGCTCTTCTGGGTTGCTATCTCAGAATCCACCTTTAAATAATCAAACTTAGACAGGTATTCTTTGTCAAGCCATATAAGCCGTTCATCAAAATCAATATCACCGTACAAATATATATAGCTGTTAGACGGATGATAATAGGTTCTATGGAATTCCAAAAACTCTTCATAAGTAAGCTCCGGGATATACTCCGGATCTCCACCGGATTCCACACCGTATGCAGTGTCCGGATACAAAGTATTCATATTAAGCCTTATCAACTGCTGTTCAGGAGATGAAAAAGCACCCTTCATCTCCGAATAGACCACACCGTTAATATGAAGCTCATCTGCCGGGTTCTCCAAAGCATAATGCCAAGCTTCCTGCTGAAATATTTCTTTTCTGGTATAAATATTAGGAAATAATACCGCATCCATATAAACATGCATTAAATTCTTAAAATCCTTGTCATTTTGGCTGGCAACCGGATATACGGTTCTGTCAGCATAAGTCATAGCGTTTAAGAATGTATTAAGTGAGCCCTTAGCAAGCTCGATAAAAGGATCCTTTGCCGGAAAATTCTTTGATCCGCACAGTACCGAATGCTCAATTATGTGAGCTACACCCGTACTGTTTTTTGGAGGTGTTCTAAAACCAATAGAGAACACCTTATTAGTATCCTCATTTTTAATTAGAGCAATCTTCGCACCGGTTTTTATGTGTACAAGATAAGCTCCCCACCCATTTACATCCTCTAATTTTTCATCAAATACAAATCGGTAGCCAGAAGGTGTATTTAATTTCATCCATTTTCCTCCGTTATAAAATAGAAATATTTCATTGCTTCAGAAATACAATATTATAAGTATATCTTATTCTTATAATTGCTTATTCATAATAACATATATTGCTTTATTTGTCATTTAATATACTCAAAAATTACATCATATCGAAAGCCAAATTATATTATAAATATTAATAAAATATTACAAATAGCAACAAAGAAGGTTTGACTTTTTAATAGACATGTGATAAGTTTAGTCTATAATTACCGAATATGGTAATTGATATTATTTATTTTATTTTATTTAGTTTTAGGAGGCATTTTTTATGAAAAAGGGAACCGTAAAATGGTTTAATGCAAAAAAGGGGTTTGGCTTTTTGTGCGACGAGGAAGGAAATGATGTGTTTGTACACTTTTCCGCATTACTTATGGATGGCTTCAAGGTACTTGAAGAAGGTGACCATGTTGAATTTGAAGTAGTCGAAGGCGAGAAAGGTCCTCAGGCTGCTAACGTAACCAAGTTATAATCGAATACTTAATGTATTGTTTATATATATGTAAACATATTTAAGGGCGGGTTGTAACAAAACAAACGGTGTCAGATATCAATCTGACACCGTTTTGTAATGGTGCCTGTCACCGTTACAAAAATATTACATGTAGTTAACATTTTCGTAATGGTGACAGGCACTGTTAACAAGCTAATGTTTGAAGTGTCTCATGCCCGTAAATACCATGGCTATTCCGTACTCATTACACTTTTTGATGGAATCTGCGTCTCTGATGGAGCCGCCCGGTTGAATAATGGCTGTGATCCCGGCTTGGTGTGCGGCTTCTACGCAGTCATCAAAGGGGAAGAATGCATCGGAAGCCAGAACAGCACCTTTTGTTGCATCGGGATTTATTAATTCCGCAGCATGCTCGATTGCCTGCTTAGTAGCCCATACTCTGTTGACCTGCCCCGGTCCGATTCCTACTGTCTGCTTGTCTTTCGCAAGAGCTATACCGTTAGATTTAACGAATTTAACAACTCTCCATGCAAAGAGCAGATCCTCCATTTCCTTCTCGGAAGGAGCACGGTCTGTCACCACCTTAAGATCCTTCTCTTCAAGAAGCTTGCTGTCTATTGTTTGGACTATAAGTCCACCGTTTACTTTCTTAAGATCGTAAGCATTCTCATCCTGAGGTTTGTCTATGTCAGCCAGCTGCAGTACTCTGACGTTCTTTTTTGTTTGAAGCAGTTTAAGTGCTTCCTCTTCATATGAAGGTGCAACCACGACCTCCAAGAATATATCATTCATCTCTTTAGCAATCTGAAGAGTTACCTCACGGTTTAGTACTACAATTCCTCCAAAGATTGATACCTTGTCCGCAGCGAAGGCTTTCGTCCAAGCATCATTAATATTGTCCGCACTGCCGACTCCACAAGGATTTCCATGCTTACAGGCAACAACAGTAGGCTCCTTAAATTCCTTGAGCAGCTCAAGGGCACCGTTTGTGTCGTTAATATTATTAAATGATAAATCCTTTCCATTCAGTTGTACGGCATCCCTGATAGAACCTTTCCTCTTGCCTATCTCTCCGTAAAATGCGGCACTCTGGTGTGGATTCTCACCATATCTCATGTCCTGTACCTTTTCAAAGGTCATTGTCAAAGTATCCGGTAAGGAGGTATCATTTCGCTCCTTCTTCAGATATTCTGCAATCAGAGCATCATATGCTGATGTATGCATAAATACCTTATGCATCAAATAGAGCTTGGTATCTAAGGTTACCTCCTTATATTCCTTAAGCTCAGACAATACCTTTTCATAATCCTTTGGATCTACAACAACCGCAACATCCTGATAATTCTTTGCAGCCGAGCGAAGCATGGTAGGTCCTCCGATATCAATATTCTCTATTGCCTCGGCTCTTGTTACTCCATCCTTAAGAATAGTAGCTTTAAATGGATAGAGGTTTACTATTACTAAGTCAATAGGTTCTATATTCAGGTCAGCAAGCTGTTTCATGTGAGAAGGATTGCTTCTGATTGCCAGTAATCCTGCATGCACCACCGGATGAAGAGTCTTTACACGCCCGTCCAAGCATTCCGGAAAACCCGTCAGTTCCGATACCTCAACGGCCGGTATATCAGCTCCCTTTAACATTTTATAAGTTCCGCCGGTAGATATAATCTCAATTCCCAGAGACACCAGTTCCTTTGCAAGCTCAACAATTCCGCTTTTATCCGACACACTAATTAACGCTCTCATGACAACACTCCTCTTTTTATATTCTAATAAAATATTAACCCACCTAATTTGTAAATACAATTCATTATTTCTAATCATTCTTATTATATACGCTTATCACTAAAGTCTGTTTGCGGTTGCAATGCCCCTGAAAATATACTATAATTCCTATGAAAATAAACTGAAGGAGAAGGATATGAGAAGGATAAGACGCTTTAAAATATCTGACTTATTCATCGGATTCGTATTTACCATCTTATTCTTATCTTTGGGAGTAGTTTTTACTGTTAATTTCAGACCGTTATATTACCTCGATGTGAAGCTGCTTAATATACCCGAAATATCCGGATATCCTAAAGAAATCATTATTGAAAACTATAATGCATTGATTGATTACTCTTCTCCCTTTTATAAGGGCGATCTTATCTTCCCCTCGCTGGAAGCATCATCATCAGGCATTCAGCATTTCAAAGAGGTAAAGGAAATTTTTATTTATTTTTATTTACTCAGTGCCGTTTCATTAATTGCAGCAACGGCAATAATCATCTATAAATCCCGCAAAAGAGATTTTAATTATCTGGCAGTATCATCAATAACCGCTGTAATACTTCCGGTAATTGCAGGATTATTAGTGTCAATAGATTTTGACACTACCTTTTTGATATTCCATAGATTGTTTTTCGATAATGATTACTGGCTTTTTGATCCTATAACCGATCCGGTGATAAACATCCTGCCCTCTGCTTTTTTCCTGCACTGTGCTATACTTATTATAGCAGTCATACTGCTGGGCAGCTTGGTTATGTATTTAGTATATCTGCATTTAAAAAAGCATTCGGGAATAAAATACCGCAAGATTCGAGGAATTAAAATATAAATAATAATAATAGCGTCAGATAGTGAAAATATAAGCTTATATATTATGGAAATGGAGAAAAAAATGAGAAAAACAAAAATTATTTGCACCTTGGGTCCCTCAACCGATAATGACGAAATTATTAGGGAAATGATATGCCTAGGAATGGATGTTGCAATAAAGATAAGGAGTCTGGCTTATGAAAAGAAAAGACTATATCAACTGGGATGAGTATTTTATGGGTATTGCTCTTTTATCAACAGAGCGCAGCAAGGACCCTAATACAAGAGTAGGTGCTTGTATTGTCAGTAAGGATAATAAAATTCTCTCCGTCGGATATAATGGAATGCCTATTGGATGCTCGGATGATGAATTCCCGTGGAACAGGGAAGGAGACGCTCTGAATACCAAATATTTATATGTATGTCATGCGGAGCTTAATGCTATCCTGAATTATACAGGAGGGAATATGAAAGGTGCAAAGATATATATCACCCTGTTTCCATGTAATGAATGTACGAAAGCAATNATACAGAAGGGGATTAAGGAAATAATCTATAAGAGTGATAAATATGCCGATACCGATACAGTTATTGCTTCAAAGAGAATGTTGGATGCTGCCGGAGTAATCTATAGGAAATATACTCCTATCGGAAGAGATATAACTCTTTCATTATAAAAGGCAATAAATATATAAGTATATTATTACGTCTTGCCATAATGTGAACACAGTTCACATAAAGGTTAAGTATTATCAATACATAATATAATAAATTCCAAGATATGGATATTCATTCGGGCTTAAATTTACCGAAGTTATTATCCATACCTTGGAATCTTCTTAATGTACAGGAAAAACCGACTTTATTTACTCTTCTACGCTGTAGTTTGGTGCTTCCTTTGTTATATGAATATCATGAGGATGACTCTCTCTTAATGATGCCGCTGTAATCTTAACAAATCTGCCTGTTCTTTGCAGTGTCTCTATATCAGCTGCTCCACAGTAGCCCATGCCTGCTCTTAAGCCACCAATTAACTGAAATACCGTATCCTCCACGGTACCTTTGTAAGCTACCCTTCCTTCTACTCCTTCCGGAACAAGCTTCTTTGCATCAGTCTGGAAATAACGGTCCTTGCTTCCCTTNTCCATTGCTGCGATAGAGCCCATGCCGCGATAAACCTTATATTTTCTTCCCTGATACAATTCGTAANTACCCGGACTTTCATCACAGCCTGCGAATATACTTCCCATCATGCACACATTAGCTCCGGCTGCCAGTGCCTTTGTAATATCTCCTGAATATTTTATGCCTCCGTCTGCTATAATTGGTATACCATAAGGTTTGGCCGCTTCATAAGCATTCATTATTGCAGTAACCTGAGGTACCCCAATACCCGCAACAACTCTGGTAGTACAGATTGAACCGGGACCTATTCCAACCTTGACAGCATCTACTCCTGCTTTAATCAATTCCAGCGTTGCTTCTCCCGTCGCTACATTCCCTGCAATTATTTGTATATCTGAATAAGCATCTCTTACCATTTTGACGATTCGAATTACATTCTCCGAATGTCCATGAGCTGTATCAATAACTATAGCATCAACCTTTGCCTTAATAAGTGCATCTACACGATCCATAATATTGCTTGTAACTCCTACTGCTGCCGCACATAGAAGTCTGCCCTGTTCATCCTTTGCCGAATAAGGATACTTTATCTGTTTTTCAATGTCTTTAATTGTAATTAAACCCTTCAGGTTTCCTTCGTCATCTACAATGGGAAGTTTTTCCTTTCTGGCTGCGCTTAATATTCGTTTGGCCTCTTCTAGGGTAATCCCTTCCTTTGCCGTAATCAATCCCTCTGATGTCATAGATTCCTTTATTTTCTTTGTAAAATCTTCTTCGAACTTCAGATCACGGTTAGTAATGATACCAACCAGTTTTTTACCAACAGTAATAGGTACACCGGATATT
>JGI24709J26583_10000986_pt1 | contig 24100 bp, 22 predicted proteins | sample BioPla2DNA1_FD_26583 | JGI IMG/M metagenome (IMG submission 26583) | reverse complement strand
CTCCATTGCGCAATATTCCCCACTGCTGCCTCCCGTAGGAGTCTGGGCCGTGTCTCAGTCCCAATGTGGCCGATCAACCTCTCAGTTCGGCTACCAATCGTTGCCTTGGTAGGCCTTTACCCTACCAACTAGCTAATTGGACGCGAGCTCATCTTGTACCGCCGGAGCTTTGACTATCAGTACATGCGCACTAATAGTATTATGCGGTATTAGCGCCGGTTTCCCGACGTTATCCCCCAGTACAAGGCAGATTACTCACGCGTTACTCACCCGTTCGCCACTTTCCTCAACTCAATCCATCCGAAAACTTCATGAGTTGATTCTCGTTCGACTTGCATGTGTTAGGCACGCCGCCAGCGTTCGTCCTGAGCCAGGATCAAACCCTCAAATTAAATATTTGAGTGTTTGTCTTGCTTTATAAGACAATCACTTGCGTTTTTCCTTAAAATTACTCAAAGTATGCTATTAAGCATTTATTAACGAGTTCCTTATCACTTCGATGTTTAACATCTTGCATGATATTTCGTACACTGTTCAATTTTCAATGTCCAGGTTGCCGTAATTTTTCTTATCCGGCTCACTGTACCGCTTTCGACGTTTTTTTTCTTTCCGCTAGCGGAGACAGCTTTTATATCTTACCACCGACACTTTTTTCTGTCAAGCACTTTTTTCAACTTTTTTCGAGTCAATATTGTGCTCTGAATCGAAATGGTGACGGATTTATATTTTATCACAGTCGCAACATAATGTCAATTACTAATTTCTAGTTATTATTTGTTTATGCGCTTTTCAGCGTTTGCAACTGCGGCTTTATTATATTACATCAAGACCGACCATATTGTCAACACAAAAATTATAATCGTATTTAAACTTGATTTTATCATTTTGCAAACATTCCGATTAAGTTTATAACAACCGGACCTAATAATACTATAAATATAACAGGGAATATAAAAACGACCATCGGAATCAACATCTTTATCGGTGCCTTCATGGCCTTTTCTGAGATACGCTGCTTTCTGTTCTGACGAATCTGTTCCGATTGCAGCCTGAGCACCCTCCCTAAGCTGACACCTAATTGATCTGCCTGTACAACAGCGCCTACAAAACTACGTAAATCTTGAATACCAATACGGTCAGACATCTGATAAAGAGCTTCTTTTTTTGTTTTTCCTACCTTTATCTCCTGCAGTACTGTTTCAAATTCTCTGGCCAGTGGCCCCGGCATCTTTTCTACAACCTTTGAAAGAGCAGAATCAAAAGTTAAACCTGCTTCAACACTGACCGTAAGAAGATCCATTATGTCCGGCAGACTTTTACTGATTTCAGACTGCCGCTTACGAATCTTTGTATTGAGTAACATATTCGGAAAAAGCAGCCCTATTAAAGCCGATGCAAATATAATTAATATAAGATCGCTGACATCCATTCTGAATTGAATATATAACAGCAAAATCAATACCGGAAGCCCCAGTATCATAAAGGCTTGTATTCCTAGCCAGTTCTTTACTCCCCAATTATAGGGCTTTCCTGCCATTATTATTTTACTTTCCATGCCTGCAATCATCTCTTTAGGAGCAAGCCTCAGGACAGCCTTCCCCACACCTTCTAACACAGGCTTAATAATGCGCTCTTTAAATGATGTGCTGAGTTCATCTTCTGGCATACTGTCTTCAGTTTGATGCCTAATATAATTTAGCCGTTGTGAAATTTCTGTTTTTGAACTCTTTCCCAGATTAAGAACATTATATAAAAAGCATGATAATGATATAAGCAATAAGAGTATTATAACTTCCATCAACAGCCTCTCCTAAACCTCAATATTAATAATTTTTCTGACAAAAATAATTCCCAGAAACTCCATAACCAGTGCAATCATGATCATAATAATACCCAATGGATTTGTTATTAATGGTTTTATATGTTCAGGACTTATAACGCTTACCATAATAGCCAGAAAAAACGGCAGCAGTGCGATAATCCAGCCTGACATCCGGCCTTGCGCTGTCAGTGTTCTGATTTCACCTTTAGCCCTGATTCGCTGGCGAATTGTCTCGGAAATATTATCAAGAATCTCAGCAAGATTCCCTCCTATCTGCCTTTGAATCAATACTGCCGTAACCATAAGTTCCAGATCATCGCTGCCTACACGGTTAACCATGTTTTCAAGAGCAGTTTCGGTGCTTACACCAAGGCTGATTTCCTTTTGGAGCTTTGCAAATTCATCTGCCACCGGGCCGGTAAGCTCCCGACTGACAGAGTCCACTGCCTGAAAAAAACTATGGCCGGCTTTTAAGGAATTTGACAGTACTGCTAAAGTATCACCTAATTGATTATTTATTTTTTTTAATCTTTTACTGATATTTCTGTTTAAGATAAGCAAAGGTGTAATCCAGCCTATAGCAGCCATGGCAATAACCATTAAAAAGTTTTTAAAAAGCAATGCTCCTAAAAGGCCAGAAATAACAAAGAGAATCAAACATATGGATAAAAACTCTTCAGGTTTCATTAAAAGATTGGCATTTGTTAGTTTCATTCTTATTCTATTTTTATATTTTGTAAAGAATCCTGTTTTTTCAATACTTTTAGCCAGCAGTCCTAATCCCTGCCGGTAATTGTCCTGCTGTTTCTTAGTCTTTTCATCCTTTACGGTTTCAACCTGATTTGTATATACATCTAAACGACTAATGTAATTATTATTATTAATTAGACCGCATAATAACTGATAAATAAAAGTACTTAATGAGATCCATAAAAATAACAATAGCAAACTCACAAATGCCATTTTCCCACTCTCCAATCGCTAAACAGTAAACAAATCAGTGGGAAGAACTACACCTGTTTTAGCCAGTTTATCCATAAAGCCAGGTTTAAGGCCTGTAGGTACCAATCTTCCTTTTATGCCACCGGTATTATCAAGACCTTCTTCTTTATATACAAATATATCCTGAAGGGTTATAACCTCCCCCTCCATTCCTGATACCTCAGTTATATAAGTAATTCTTCGTGTTCCATCTTTAAGCCGGGTTTGTTGAACAATCAAATCTATAGCTGACGAAATTTGCTCTCGAATAGCCCTGACCGGCAGTTCCATTCCAGACATCAGAACCATGGTTTCAAGACGTGAAAGAATATCTCTGGGCGAATTGGCATGGGCAGTTGTTAAAGATCCATCGTGGCCTGTATTCATTGCCTGAAGCATATCCAGCGCTTCACCCGACCTGACCTCACCTACTACAATGCGGTCAGGGCGCATCCGTAATGAATTTCTGACCAAATCACGTATTGATACAGCACCTTTTCCCTCCACATTAGGAGGTCGAGTTTCCAATCTGACAACATGATCTTGTTTTAGCTGTAATTCGGCAGCATCCTCAATGGTAACTATTCTTTCATCCGATGGAATAAATGAAGATATAACATTAAGGGTTGTGGTCTTACCGCTGCCGGTACCACCTGATACTATTATATTGAGGCGTGCTTCAACGCAAGCCTTCAAAAATTGAGCTACTTCTGCAGTCAAGGTGCCGAAACGTATAAGGTCATTAACTGTATAAGGGTTATCAGAAAACTTTCTTATTGTTATAGTAGGCCCGTTTAATGCCAATGGCGGAATTATTATATTAACACGAGACCCATTAGGCAGCCTTGCGTCAACCATAGGAGAACTTTCATCAATGCGCCTACCCAGAGGAGCTACTATCCTCTCAATAATATGAAAGATGTGATTATTATCTTTGAAAGTTGTATCGCTCAATTCCAGCCTTCCCTGGCGTTCTACGTAGACCTGATTTGGCCCGTTTACCATAACCTCATTTATGTCGGGATCGCTCAAGAGTGGTGTTATAGGTCCAAATCCTATTGTTTCATTGATTATATCCCGGGTTATTATATTACGTTCATTTCGTGTCAAATATTTTGCTTCAGTCTCTATAACTTCATTGGCTATTTTGCGGATTTCATCCTCAATAATCTGCATGTTATCTTCATTCTCTTGTGATATAGTTACCTCTTCCACAACTTTATCAAAGATTCTTACTTTCAGATCTTTATAAATATCTTCCCTGGAGTCATCTTTCTGTCCATGAATAGATACAGGTTTACCTGGTTTTACATCGTCCTGTTTGTCCATTGCTAATCTTTCAAGCAGTCCCACGACTATTCCTCCTTAAAACTGAAAAATCTTCCACAAGGAACGCTTTTCTGCTGCCGGTTCCAAATTGTTGTCATGTATCTTTCCTGCAAGACGAATTACAGATCTGGCCACCCTTGTATCCACTCTTGACATAACAAACGGTATGCCTTTATTAGCACTGGTAATAACCGTATTACTGTCCTCCGGAATAATAACCCATACCGGGTAACCCACCGTTTCTTCGAATTCGCTGCAATTGACGCCATATTGTTCATTAGCTTTGTTAAGTATTACTTGTATTTTTTCTTTATATCTTAAATTCTCCATTAGATTCAATCCCACCCTGATATTCTTTATAGCAGGCAAATCCAGAGTTGAAACAACCAGTATTTTTTCAGAATTATCCAGCGAGGTTAAAACCACATCCTGGAAATTAGCCGGAACATCAATAATCACATAGTGAAAATGACCGTTTAATAAAGCCAGTATTTTCTCTATATGCTTGCTGTCTATAAATTCTGCATATTCTGGCTTTAAAGGTGCCGGCAGAACACTTACTCCGGAAAAATGAGTACACAGATAGTCATTTACAAGGTCTGAATCTACATTGTTCAAATCCTTTACCAGGTCATAAATCGTGTTTTTAACCGATAAATTCATCATAACCGCTACATCACCAAATTGCAGATCCAAATCCAGAAGACATACGCGTTTTTTTGTGTTTCTTGCAAGGGCCACAGCCAAATTTGTGGCTATTGTGGTTTTGCCTACCCCGCCCTTTGTGCTGAACACAGTAATTACCTTAGTCTGAATTACTTGATTTAGCAGTTTAAAATTATGCTTTCTTTTATTTTGAATTTCATATGTCTGTATTATCGAAGATATCAGTTCATCAGCAGAAAATGGCTTTACTAAATACTCTCTGGCGCCGGAAAACATAGCTTTTTTCAAATACTCTTTTTCAGACTGAACTGACATTATAATAACGCCTAAATCCGGTATACTGCATGTTAATATATTTGTGGCAGCTAATCCGTCCATATCGGGCATATTGATGTCCATCAATACAATATCCGGTTTAACCTTCTGGCACAGTTTAATTCCTTCCTTTCCTCCAAAAGCTGTGCCTGCAACCTCTATCTGTCCGTCACATAACTCCAGCAACCTTTTAACATTATTTACAGTGTCATAACTATCATCAATTATTACAACCTTTATTTTTGCCTCATCCATTATTCCTCACCTCCCATATGCTCTGTCAGTTCTTCTATTTTTTTTAATGGCAATAAATCTTCGATTATTACACCAGGTGTTTCAACCAATTCTTCATCCTTATCGCCTCTGAGGGTAATAGCAAAGTCCGCAAAAGCACTGGTATAAGCCAACTTTTCGGCTTCTTTGGGAGAGACACACAGCGTAACTGTCCTGGGTAGTTTGGAATCATCTGAGGATTCGGAGTCTTCACTGGTATTATGTCGGACACGGTCCGGCCCTATGCCCAATACTTCTACATTCTGGATAATGGTGTTGCTGAGCTTGATTTCTTTATCATCATTCGTTTTTATTATGTAGTTACCAATAACATCTACCTTGTCGCCAACTCTTAATTGATTTGAGAAGATGGAACTTTCATTTACAAAAACAGAAAGAGCACGCATATCTTCTGGAATGCTGAATGATAATGTAAGCTCTTCCCACGGCGCCAATCTTTCGGGGCGGAATGGTTCTCCCTTAATTACAGCCTCTTTAATATACATACCTTCAATGCTTTTTCTGTCATTTATAACGCCTTCAGGCAAAGAATCCTCAGGCACATCAATTGTACTGATATCCTCGGGTTTAATCTCTTCACCTACCTTCATATTCCTGGAGGCAACCAGCAGCTTTATAGTCTTTATCTCGGGAACCGGTTTTTCCAGACTATTTATATAACCGAAAACAAACCCGCATGATATTAATGCAAATATTAATGAGATTATAAGTGCTTTTATGTTAATCTTTTTTTCCATGATTCCGCCCCTTTTAAGGTTATTCAACTCGCATTACAGAAGTGGCCGTTAATCTCGCTTCTCCTCCGGGAAAGAACTTCCCGATAACAGGCGTAATCAGACTGGCTCTGTAAACCACTTCTACCTTTGCCTGAGCTCCATGCCTTCTGGAGTTTAAGGGGGGCGAAATAGAAATATCCATACTTGAAAGGTCTAATGTGGTTGTCATATTTTCAACCACTTGGATAATCTCACTGTCAGTTCCGCCTAGTGCGGCTTTTCTGGCACCCTCTCTGGATGCATTGGCAATAATTATATAGTTATTAAAGAGTAGGCCGAACTCAATAATTCCCATGACAATAAGAATCAAAATTGGCAAAACAATGGCTGTTTCAACCAAAGACTGGCCTTTGGAATTTTTTTTGTTAAGCCTTAGTATGGCACTCACCCCCTGTGCCGAAAAAATTAGCCCCTGTTTTTATACAGGGGCAACTATTTTTGCATGCCTTATAATACTATTCTCGTTATGAATCTCCTCCTATAGGTACCTCGGCAAGTTTATCTGTTATTGTATTGAAAATGCCCTCCAGACCGCCGCCAAGAGCTGTCAATGCAACAATAACAACTATAGCAATAAGACCAATAATAAGGCCATATTCAACCATTCCCTGGCCTTTTTTGCTTTTCATCATTTGTGATAATACATTAAACAGATACATCATAGTTTAATCCCCCTGTCAATAATTTGGATTAGTAACATCTCCTTATGATGTTATTATACAGGGGGACAAAACCATTTAACATCAGCCATTCAGCGCATTTTTAGGGGGACTTGCAGATTTAAAAACTAGGGCTTATGACCTATTATTCGACAATTTTATTCTTGATGGCATAGACAGCAGCCTGAGTTCTGTCCTGAACATTAAGTTTACGGAATATGCTGGATATATGGTTTTTTACCGTTTTTTCGCTTATTATAAGAGCATTTGCAATTTCTTTGTTTAACATTCCTTTTGCCAGCAGCCTCAATACTTCAGTTTCTCTTGCTGTAAGGCGGTTTTTAGGATCATCCGCACCACTTTTTATCCTTTTATACTCATTAACCAGTTCTCTTGCCATGACAGGCTGTATGTATGTCTGATTATTATTTACACTTCTAATTGCTTCAATCAGAGCACTGGCTTCTGCGTCCTTTAATATATATCCCAGTGCTCCTAATTCCAGAGCCTTAAGCAGATATTCTCTGTCTTGATGTATGGTAAGCATTACCGCCTTTACTCCGTTATCATATGCTCTTATTTGCTCCAAAGCCTCAAGACCATTTAACACCGGCATGTTAATATCAATCAGAATAACATCCGGATTTACTTCCTTGTATTTTTCAACGGCCATTTTACCGTCAGAACATGCAGCAATAACCTTTATATCGTTTTCCAGCTCAACCAGCTGTTTGAGTCCATCCCTTATCATTGAATGATCTTCCGCAATCATAACCTTAATATAATCGGTCATATAATACCTCCCTGGATTTCATAAGGTAATTTTACCATAACTGTAGTACCTACATTCATCTCAGAACTAATTCTGAATTCTCCTTCCAAAAGCTCGATTCTCTCTTTCATTCCAATTATGCCGAATCCGCCGTCAGCATCCCGGCTTATATCATGCAAAGAATTTATGTCAAAGCCTTCACCATCATCCTTTATTCTGAGTAATATGGATTTTTCAGCACATTCCAGCTGAATGCTGGCGAATGTCGCATTTGCATGCTTATATATATTGTTCAGAGTTTCCTGAACCACTCTGAAGATAGCTAAGGAGATATTACTGTCTTTAATACGGCTATCGTTACCTTTAATCTTTAAATCAACGCTTATAGAGTGTTCATTACTGTAGCTTTCTAAATATTTCTGCAAAGTAATTTTAAGCCCTAAATCATCTATAGACATAGGTCTTAAATCATAGATTACCCTTCTGACATCCTTTAAACATGAGCGAACAACATCTTTAAGGCTTCTTAACTCATCGATGGTTTTCTGCATATCGATGCCGGCCATTTTTTCACATATTTCAGCCTTTAAAACTACATTACTCATAGCTTGTGCCGGCCCGTCATGGATTTCCCGGGCTATACGCCTGCGCTCATTTTCCTGTGCTTTAATAATACGTATAGCTATAAGCCTCTTACTTTCAGCGTTCTCAAAATGCTCATCCAGCTTCTGAAGATCCCCCGAAAGGTAGTTTAATACCGTACCAACCTGAGCTACCAGTTTTTCAGCTTTACCAACAGTCTCAATTGCACTTTTCAGCCGTCTTTCTACATCATTGCGTCTTGAAATTGTATACTTTTCACGCTCCCGACATACAGCCAGTTCTAGCATTAGTTCATTGGCTTCATCATATGCCTGCTTCATTTCCTCTTCGGAATACTTGTCAAAATTACGATTGATTTCAGCCAGCCTTTTTCGGCTCTTAATCACCTTGAGTTCAAGTTTTTGGCACTCATTGATTATCGATGTTGCCTCAGCTTTTAAATACTGGAGTTCCTTTTTTAGATTAAATACTTCTCTTCTGGCACTCTCCGAGATATCAAATATCGCACCCTTGCTCTCTTCAATAACGCTCAATGTACTTTTAACTATGTCATTTATTCTCTTAATGCCGATATTATCCAAGAGCAAACCTCCGGTTTATTTTTCACGCAATAGTTTATTAAGCTCATCCATAAAGGTATTGATGTCCTTGAACTGGCGGTATACAGAGGCAAATCTGACATATGCCACCTCATCAAGCTCCCTGAGTTTCTCCATCACCAATTCTCCAATAAATTCACTGGTAACTTCCCGCTCAAGAGAATTGTTTATATGTCCTTCAATGGCATCAAGAATTCTTTCAACCTGATTTATTGATACAGATCTTTTCTCACAAGCGCGAAGAATACCCTTTCTTACTTTATCTCTGTCGTAAGCCTGACGGGAACCATCCTTCTTGATAACCATGATGGGCATATTTTCCACCTTTTCATAAGTGGTATACCGCTTGCGACAACTTAAACATTCTCTTCTGCGCCTTATTGTGGCACCTTCATCGGTAGGCCTCGAATCAATAACTTTATCTTCATCAAAGGAACAGTAAGGACATTTCATAATCATTCTCCCTACAATTATATATTTTTGGTACTATTTAATCTATCGTCATATTTTCCTATTTACTTTTATATTTTTATTGATATAAAAGACCTATTTCGCAGCATTAGAGCAAACTGTGAAGCAGACTCCAAATAAAAAATGAGGGTTAACCCTCATTTAATTATATCATTTATACATATTTCTGCATATGTTTTAATGCTGATTTTTCCAGTCTTGAGACCTGAGCTTGAGATATTCCGATTTCATCGGCCACCTCCATCTGGGTTCGCCCTTGAAAGAAACGCAAATCTACTATTCTTTTTTCCCTTTCACTGAGCTTGCTCATCGCCTCGCTTATAGAAATACTTTCGAGCCATTTTTCGTCATTATTCTTATTGTCTTTAACCTGGTCCATTACAAAAATTGCATCCCCACCGTCATGATAAACTGACTCGAACAATGAAATCGGTTCCTGTATGGCATCCAGGGCCATAACTACATGCTCCTTAGATATTCCGAGTTCTTTGGATATATCAGTAATATTGGGCTCCCGGGACTCTTTTCCTATTATCTTTTCTCTTGCCTGTAAGGCCTTATACGCTATATCTTTCAAAGAACGGCTTACACGTATCGGATTATTGTCTCTTAAATATCTTCTTATTTCGCCAATTATCATGGGTACTGCATAAGTTGAAAACTTTACATTTTGTGTTACGTCAAAGTTATCAATCGCTTTGATAAGTCCAATGCAACCTACCTGAAAAAGATCATCCGCATTCTCCCCTCTGTTTCCGAATCTTTGAATGACGCTTAAGACTAATCTTAAATTACCTTGTATGAATTCTTCTCTTGCACTTTTGTCACCTTTCTTTATTTTTTTCATAAGCTCATTCATTTTATTGCCTGATAGCAGGGGCAGCTTTGATGTATTGACACCGCAAATCTCTACTTTGTTCATAAAATCAACACACCTCTTTCTGACTGTCATCTATTCTGTACAAATAACAGTCTTATCTTAGAGAGTGTGTTTTATTCTGAATTTTCAGATGAAAATATTTTAATAAGGCCTTGACAAGCGAGTTAGAGCATTCTGCATATCTCTCTTTTAAGACGTCCCAAGATCCTTTTTTCCAGTCTGGAAATGTATGATTGGGATATCCCAAGCATATCAGCCACTTCCTTTTGTGTTTTTTCTAAATGATTGTTCAGCCCAAATCTCAACTCCATAATTTTCTTTTCTCTGCCACTAAGTTTATTCATTGCACTTACCAAAAGTTTCTTATCTGTTTCCTCCTCAATATTTCTTTGGATAATATCGCTGTCAGTTCCTAAAATATCAGAGAGAAGAAGCTCATTTCCGTCCCAGTCAACATTCAAAGGTTCCTCAAATGACACCTCACTTTTTGCTCTGCTGTTTTTCCTGAGGTACATCAAAATTTCATTTTCAATACATCGTGATGCATAGGTAGCAAGTTTTATGTTCCTTCCCGGATTATATGTGTTAATGGCTTTTATAAGACCTATCGTACCGATTGATGTCAGGTCTTCTATATCTACCCCGGTATTTTCAAATTTCCGGGCTATATAGACTACAAGCCTCAGATTTCGCTCAATCAGTGTTCGTTTTACCGACATATCCCCAAACTCCAACTTATTTAAAAGTGCAGCTTCCTCATTTGCCTGCAGCGGCGGTGGAAGTATCTCGTTTCCACCTATATAGAAAATTTCGTTGCCCGCTGCCTGGTTCTGATTTTTTACAAATGTAATAATAAATCCAAACATCCTGTTAAACATGTTATTTCTCCCTTCATCCCCGGCATATTTTAAACCTTCTTACCCTTTTAAGCTAAATTTTAGAAAGCATAGCTGGTCCTACAAGTGCAGAGTATTTTTCGTTTCCGGATAATTTCATGCCACAAATCCCTACAATTACATCATTTATTTCCTTAAGCGATCCCTCTTGCCCAATCCGGATATTATCAGGTCGAAACCCTGTTAGCATACCATTTTCTTTTCCTATAGATTTAAAAGGAATAAGATGAATCCTCTTAGACCAGGGGCTTTTTTCATTGTCAGTGTATAATTCCATATTATTTGACACTACTGATTCATAGATTTCAGCAGGTAAAATAGCTTTTACAGAATCTGCTTCCACCACCATTACCGGATAACCTGTTATTGGGTCAATTAGCGAGTTCCCTGTATCAATCAGTGCATAAAAGCGAACTGATTTATCCCCAACCCTGAGATATACCGGAATTATTGAGCCCTCCTTGAAGGCCTTTCCTGAAAGAATTCTGCCTATGGGTCTGACCAACACAATGCATAATCCTGATGAGAATAAAAACGCCTTAAGTATTCCCCGGGGACTGATATACATAAAGCCTGCCCCAGAAACCGCTCCCCCGTCCATAAAGCTGGACAGAGCATATGTGCACCCGGCAAGTAAAAAAGCCGATATAAGCATCATTCCCCATCTTCGCATGAATTCCGGAATGGTCTTTATTTTAAAGGCTACCAGTGTCATCAGTGTAGATACAATTATCCTGGTTAATAGTGCCGATAAAAAGGCAGTATCCGGTATAGCTACGGTAATAACCGCATATAAGGCTCCAAGAGATGATGCAAATATCATTCTTATGGTTTTTAGGGCAATCCCGGATATAGCACTTGTTAATTTAAGTATTAAACAGTTTGCCAGTAAATTTTCAAAGAACAGAATATCTGCATATATGACCACCTGTGACTCCTCTCTTCTTAATACTTTAATATAATGAGACTAATGCTTTCCTGTCTCATAAGTGATGTCATTCTAAGTGCATTTTGTCATCCTGAGCCCCATCCGAACTCTTCTTTATGTCGTCCTGAGGGTCCCACAGCGGAGTCGAAGGATCTTTAAGTCAACACAAAGATTCTTCGCTTCGCTCAGAATGACAAAAGCAGCTCAGAATGTTATATGAAGTTCGAAATGACATATGTAGCCAGGTTTTCACGGTTGTCCAGAATGTTTTATCACTCCGATTTTGGTTAAGGGTTATGCCTAATAAATAATATTGTTCAACTCCTTTCTTTATGATAAGTAATAACTACCAGGCATATTAGCTTGGTCCGATGCTCAATCACAGGTTATAACCATGGATAAAGCCTATTATAAAGAGAAGATTTATAATTTTATGTCAAATAACGTTATGGCCCGGAATATTTATTGGCGAATCTTATAAAACCGCTTATTAAAAGCATTTTAGTCGCTTTGATTTCCCGTAACAAACATTGGTTACTCCGAATAGTATATGAGTATACACTTTACCTCCGGAGTGGTTTTATGGCTGGAATAGCCGGTATGGTCAGCCCAACTGACGATATCTTACAAAAAAGCGTAAATATATGTGCTATGTCCGAGGCCATTCGTTCCCGGGGAGACAGTGGAGCTGGACATTATATCTCACCGCATGCTGTGTTTTTAAGACGAACAAGCCCTATTGGGCAAACCAGCAAAGGCTCATTTGTCAGCGAGGTTGTATTTGAAGGTAAAACCTATATTCTTGCGCTTGACGGCATCATTTTTAACAGAAATGAAATCAGCTCAGATTTGAACTTTTTGGATACTGATTACAATAATCTTTCCTGCTCTGAACTTCTAATATATGCTTATGTAAAGTGGAAGGAAGATTTTCTAAGAAAACTAAACGGCAGCTTTTCCTTTGCCCTTTGGATACAAGAGGACAATATATTAATTCTGGCCAGAGATCATCATGGGACAAAACCCTTATATTATACAATAAAAGACAGAATGCTTATTTTTGCTTCGGATATAAGAGGAATAACATGTCATCCGTTATTTGAGACTACAATGCTTGATGTTGAAGGGTTATCAGAATTGATATGCTTAAGTCCCCGCTACACCCCAGGATGCGGAATAATCAAGGGCATCCATCAGGTAAGGCCGGGACATTATTTGCATTATTCATCAGATGGTCTAAAAAATAAAAGGTATTGGATAATGGAAAAGCAGTTTCATGAGGATGATCTGGCAAAAACTCTTGAAACTGTCCGGGAACTGGTAATAGATTCGGTAAAAAGGCAAATGATATCCACAGTGCCCCTCTGCGGTCTTTTATCCGGCGGGCTTTATTCAAGCTTGATTACGGCAATCGTTACAGATAACCCGGCACTTTTAAATAATCATACATATAATACATGGTCAGTGGATTTTGAGAGAAGTAACCGCTATTTGCGACACAGAGGAAGCAGCATTGATACTGACACACCATGGATACGGTGGGTTTGCCGGCGGGCAGGAACCCGGCACCATTATATATTTCTGTCACCATCGGATATGATTGAATCTATCCTTGAAGCTGAGGAAGCCAGGGGTATGCCAGGAATGCCTGATTCAGATACCGCCTTACTCCTTTTATGTCACGAAATTCGAAAAGATTTCAGCATTGTTCTTTCAGGAGATTGTTCTGATGAGGTGTTCGGCTCAAACATCAAGGCAAGTGAGCATTTTATATCAGGACGCAAGCGTCTTCCCTGGAGTTCGAATCTGGCTGAGAGAATCTCTGTCTTTAAAAATGATGTTATAGATATGATAAAACCCTATGAATTTATAGAAAAATGTTATGAGGAAGCATTGGCAGACTACCCAAAATTTGCTGTCAATGAAAATCATCTTAGAAAGGAGAATGAATCCCAGTGGTTCAGTCTATATTGGAATCTTCCTTGTTTATTGGATCGGCTCGACAAAATGAGCATGGCTTGCGGTTTAGAAGCCAGAGTTCCCTTTTGTGATGTCAGAATTACCGATTATTTCTGGAATATTCCCCCGGAACTCAAACGACTTAATAGTATGGACAGAGGACTTTTAAGGGAAGCCTTACGTGGATTTCTTCCATCGGATATCCTGGAAAGAAAAAAGTCTCCTTTCCCTCGAACATTAGATCTCGATTATGAAGTAAAACTCAAGAATCTGCTTTTTGAAACGGTATTTGATCCATATTCACCAATTAAATATATGCTGAACCTGAAAACCCTTGAAAGTATGATGAAACAACAACCAAATACAAATAAAAGTTTTCTTTCAAGGACTCAACTGTATGGATGGATTATACAGTTAAATCACTTCTTGAAAACAAATGGCATTACAAATTTTTAATCTCTTCCAAAAGTGCTTCCACAACTTCGCTTTCCGGAACTTTCCTGAGGATTTCGCCTTTTTTAAATATTACTGCCGTATCCTTGCCTCCCGCTATTCCAATATCAGCCTCTCTAGCTTCTCCTGGGCCATTAACAATACATCCCATTACTGCAACTTTTATCGGTTTTTCAATACTCTCAAGGGCTTTTTCTACCTTTTGGGCAATATCTATCAGATTAATCTGAGTCCGCCCACAAGTCGGGCAGGATATCAATACTGCTCCCCTCTTGTAAAGACCGCAGGCCCTTAAAATCTCTTTTGCGGCTTTAATCTCCAGGACAGGATCCCCGGTAAGAGATACCCTTATAGTGTCACCTATTCCTGAAAGCAGCATAGCACCTATTCCTACCGCAGATTTTATTGTTCCGCTGTAGGGGGTTCCGGCCTCTGTCACACCTATATGAAGGGGATAGTCAGTTTTTTGGGATACTAATTTATGAGCTTCAAACAATACTTTTACATCTGAAGCCTTAATAGATATAACAGTATTATAAAAATTCAATTCCTCAAGTATTTTTACATGCCTTAAAGCACTTTCTACAAGAGCTTCTGCACATACCCTCCCATACTTTGTAAGCAAATCCTTTTCCAGTGAGCCGCCATTAACACCTATTCTTATGGGGATCTCTTTTTTACTGGCCATATACACCACTTCTTTTACGCGTTCAACAGAACCTATGTTGCCGGGATTAATACGGATTTTATCGGCTCCATTTTCCATGGCCTTTAAAGCCAGCCTGTAATCAAAATGAATGTCAGCAACAAGGGGAATAGTAATTCTTTCTTTTATTTTTGAAATTGCTTCGGCAGCTTCCATGTCGGGTACCGCCACTCTTACAATGTCGCATCCCTCATTAGCCAATGCCTGAATTTGACTTACAGTAGAATCAATATCACTAGTATTTGTATTTGTCATGGACTGGATGCTTATTGGTGCGTCCCCACCTATAAAAATATTACCAACCCTGATCTTTCTCGTTTCTCTGCGCATATCAAATTCTCCAAATCTATTATATCCTGCATCCTAAGCGTAACCCTGATCACTGTTATGTCATTCTGAGCACCTTTTTGTCATTCTGAGCGAAGCGAAGAATCTTACCACCCTTCTGTCATTCTGAATGGGCGAAGCACAATGAAGAATCTTTTAACGTTGACGTTTAAGATCCTTCGACTCCGCTAACGCTACGCTCAGGATGACTTTGAACGTTAAAGGTACCTGTAGAGTAAATCAAATGCGCCGCTTAAGTGAATCCATCAATTGGGAGGTGCGAGGTACGAGGTTNGAAGTAAGACGTTGTATATAAAGATTATAAACAAATATCTCACTTCTCACATCCCATCTCTCACTTCCAGTATATTGACATCACTCCCGGCACCTTCTAAATGTTTAACTGGTTTTGAACTTCACAGAATGGCATCCCACTGTTATCATTTTACAACAGCCATCTGGGGATGTCATTAAACAGGGTAATAATAAGAATACCAATAAGGAATATAAAACCGATGAAAGAAATCATTCCGACTTTCTCCTGAGGCACAGGTTTTCCCCTGACTTTTTCCACGAGGAGTATAATCAGCATACTGCCGTCCAGTGCCGGAAAAGGTATAAGATTCATGATTCCTAAATTAATGCTGATAAAGCTGCCCATATAAATCAGATTGAGTAGAATCTGGCCGGCAGACTCCTTTGTTTCCACAACACTTCCCACAGCTCCTATGATTCCCACCGGTCCTGACAGTTCCTTAATGGAAATAGTACCGTTAAACAACCATTTAAGTGTCATCAGTACATTACGGGCAGTAGACAGACAAAATTTCGCCGATGCACCCATTACTTCAAATACATTACCCTTTTTATGCTCCAGGTTTATACCAAGAGTATAATTATAATCAGAAAAAGGTTTAATATTCTCAAATACCAGCACATTTCCACTTCTTTCAACTGTAATAGTCAAGGGAGCCAATTTATCTGTTCGTGTATTGTTAAGGTATTTTTGGATATCAGGTGTAGTAAATACTTCGATATCATCAATCTTAATAATCCTGTCTCCACGCTTTATCCCGGCTTTCATCAAAGGAGAATCCGTCTCTATAATATCAATAACATTACTTCCGGTATTTCCCTCAATTTTGGCCGTAAAACCTAGTCTGACCCGGGTTGGCGTTCTTCCGGGAGTAATAATCTTTGTGACCTTTTTGTTTTCACTGACATCATAATAAACCAGTTCTCTTTCCGAACCATCTTCACCGTACATGAAAAGATTTATATCGGACGCCGGTTCATAAAGTCTTTTCCCTCCATAGGAGATGAATCTATCGCCAATCTCGGCTCCGGCATCCTGCACAACCGAATCCTCATAGAATTCTGTAATAGTATTAGTATAAAAACCTGTATTGCCTAAGAATATTGCGGCAAAAATAAATGCTGCCAATAAGTTCATGATTGGCCCAGCTGCTATAACAAGAGCACGCTTTCCCACCGGCTGGTTTGAATAGGCTCTTGCGTCGTCAGAGGATTCTTCCTCTCCCTCCATTTTGACAAAGCCGCCCATAGGTATTAACCTCAACGAATAGGTAGTCTCTCCCTTTGTGAAAGAGAAAATCTTTGGTCCCATAAATAATGAAAACTCCAGAACCTTAATGCCTACTGCTTTAGCCACTAAAAAATGACCCAGCTCATGTATGATAATAAGTATACTTAAAGCAATTAAAGCTACTATTATTCCCATTTATAAACCCCCATTGAAAATATTTCGGGCCAGTTCTCGCGATTTTATGTCCGTTTCTATTATATCATCAAGTACAGGCTCACTATTCACAATATGTTTCTTCATAACCTGACTGATTAGCTCTGTAATTTGAAGAAAAGAAATCTTTCCCTTAAGGAACAGCTCTACAGCTACTTCATTTGCCGCATTCATAGCACATGGCAGCGTCCCGCCGGTTTCTGCTGCTTCATATCCTAGTCTTAAGGCTTGGAAGGTCTCATAATCAGGTTTACTGAAACTGAGTGACTTTAATTTATTAAAATCTACTCTCTTAAATGGATTCTCCAGCCGTTGAGGCCAGGTAAGAGCCAGCTGAATTGGTATACGCATATCCGGCGCACCCATCTGGGCCATTATGGATCCATCCTTAAAAGCCACCATAGAGTGTATTATACTTTCAGGATGCACAATTACTTCTATACTTGAAACCGGAGTATTAAACAGCCACATGGCTTCGATAATCTCCAGTCCTTTATTCATCATGGTAGCCGAGTCAATGGTAATTTTACTGCCCATTGACCAGTTGGGATGCTTAAGAGCCTGTTCTACAGTAACTGTTTCCAGCTGTTTTTTTGTGTAACCTCTGAAAGGGCCTCCTGAAGCAGTCAGTATAATCTTTTCAATATCCCTATCCCTGTTTCCCGCAAGACATTGAAAAATCGCCGAATGTTCGCTGTCAACAGGAAAAATACTTACACCCTTATCTTTTGCTAATTTTGTTATTATTGATCCTGCAGTAACCAATGTCTCTTTATTTGACAGGGCAATATTTTTACCGGCCTTAATTGCAGCTATTGTTGGCAAAAGCCCTGCAATCCCCACAACAGATGTTAATACCGTATCGGCATCATTGTGGGTAACAGCCTCAATAACTCCGTCATCGCCCATTAAAACTTTTGTGTTTGTGTCCTTAACAGCTTGTTTTAACAGGCTTGCAGCGCTTTCATCACGTAAAACAGCAAGTTTCGGCTTATGTCGCCTTATTTGCTCCTCCATTGCCTTTACATTACTGTTGGCAATTAAGGAGACTGCATTGATATTTAGATTTTCACAAACATTAAGGGTCTGAGATCCTATTGAACCGGTCGAACCCAAGATGCATAAACCTTCTGTCATAATATTACCTTCCTAGCATAAAAACAAACTTACATAAATGTAAACCAAGGGGGACACAAAAAGGATACTGTCTACCCTATCCATTATTCCACCGTGTCCGGGTATTAAATTTCCAAAATCTTTTATCCCTGAATACCTTTTTATAGCAGAAGCAGCCCAATCTCCAAACTGAGCAACCACACCGCATAAGAAACCCATAACAGCAAAATGATACAGCGAAATAGGAGCCGCTCCCATCCGGTTCATAATAACTTTTCCGTAAAGCATCATTATAAGCATGCAGCCTATAGCTCCTCCTATTGAACCTTCTATAGTTTTTTTAGGGCTTATATGGGGTATAATCTTATTTTTTCCTAAAGAAACCCCCACAAAATAGGCAAAAACATCAGTCATTATGGACCCTATCAATACAAGCCATATAAACTCAAATCCTCGTTCCAGATTCCTTGTCATAATTGCAAAGGAAAGCAGGAAAGGAATATAAATTATTCCTAACAGTGTATAGGCTATATCCCCGACTTGACATTCCGTTCTGCCAAATATTATTCTGCAGAATAAATATAAAATTAAAATATATAAAAATGCATTCAGATTATTGGCAGCAAAAATCTTTTTAAGGATTCCCGATAATTCCGGGAATAGTTCTGCCGGAATAGTAACTCCATAAGCCTTGCCCATGATAATAACAGCTGAGATTACACTGACCGGCAAATCAATGTTGATATTCCTTTTTTTCATGGCATTTGAAAACTCAAAAAGTCCGATAATACTGGCTGCAAGTGCAGCAATAGCCAATACATATGACGGTAACAGCAACAGAACTATTAGAATTGCCGAGGCAATTATACCGCTTATTATTCTGGTCAGCATTTTACACCTCCGAAACGTCTCTGTCTCCCCTGATATGAAATAATAGCATCTTTTAGATTGGCTACGCTGAAATCAGGCCATAAAACATCACAAAAATAAAATTCTGAATAGCTTGACTGCCAGATTAAAAAATTGCTTATCCTCATTTCACCGCTGGTGCGTATAAGTAAATCCGGGTCAGGAATACCTTTGGTATAAAGTCTTTCAGATATTGTTTTTTCATCTATTTCAGATACCAATCCCGCCTTGACGTCCTCAACCAGTCTTGAAACTGCTTCCACAATCTCCTGGCGTCCTCCGTAATTAAGGGCAATTATAAAATCCAGTCCTTCGATACTTTCAGTGTTTTTTTCTACTCTTTTTATTTCTTTAATTATTTCTTCAGGAAGGTGCTTTTTCTCACCTATAACTCTTATCCGTACCTTTTTGCCTGCCAGCTCCTTTTCTGCATTACGAAGATACTCCAGAAGAAGTTTCATCAGTTCATCCACCTCTTCTTTAGGTCTGGACCAGTTTTCAGTAGAAAAAGCGTAAACAGTAAGATATCTGACCCCTAATTTATAGCATTCCTCCACAATTTTTTTAAGAGTCCTGGAGCCTTCCTTATGCCCCATGCTTCTGGGAAGACCTCTTTTTTTTGCCCATCTGCCGTTTCCATCCATAATAATTGCTATATGTTCCGGAATATTGTTTATATCTATTTTTCGTTTCTTATTAAATGCCATGGCTTTCCCCCATGATTTAATTATGTATCAATATACAACATACTTAATCATCATATCAAATATTATAAACTGTGACCACAAAAAAACATGTACAGCCCTAATTCTGTACATGTTAACTATCCTTTAAACTGCAGCATAATGCTTGCTAATTAATTGGCAGACCTAAAATTCCCGCTGCATTATTGTAAAGTATATTTTCCTTTTCAGTTTCGTTTAAATCTAGCTGATTAAATACCTCTAGCTCACTTTCATGGTAAACAATGGGGTAATCGGTCCCAAAAACAATTTTATCCGTCCCATGTTTTTTAATGAGCTTTACAGCTAAGGTACTATCCATGTATCTGATTGCACTGGAGGTGTCCATATAGACATTTTTGCAAACAAGATATTCTATAGATTCCTGCCACGTCTTATGTCCTCCCAGATGAGCTGCTATAATTGTAAGTCCCGGAAACCTGTCCAGAACATTGGCTATCCTTTTTGGCGAAGAGTTATCAAGTTTTTCATCCCCGCAGTGTATAAGCAACGGCAGTCTGTTTTCAATTAAAGGATATATTTTGTCCATTTTGGGATCGTCAGCATTAAAGCCCTGGAAATCGGGATGAAGTTTAATCCCCTTAAGACCTAATGTAATAATACGTTCAATTTCATCTTCTGCATCGGACATATCAGGGTGAAGGGTACCAAAGCCAATTAATCTTTCAGATACATGGCCTGCAACCCAATCATTGATACTTTTCACCTGCGATGCTTTTGTTGCGGTGGAATGTATTACAATATAATCTATGCAGGATTTATCGGCACTTTGAACCAAATCCGGCAAAACACCTTTGCCCTGCATCTTAATTTTATAATGGTTTCCTATATGATTTACAGCCTTTTGTGCAATTCCTTCCGGAAAAACATGGGCATGAAAATCTATTATCCTGCTTTTCATTTCTCTCCTTATCTAAATCTGTCTTATCAGATAACTCATATAGTGAATATAGTGGGAGAACACTACTCCCGGTTCCTGAAGTTCTGGACACCAACGCTTTAACCATTCCAAAGAGACATACCCTTCAAATCCATTCTTGTTTAGCTGTTTCAGGCAGTCCAAAACCGGCACATCACCGTAACCCAGCATTCTGTAAGATACTTTGCCGTTTTCCATTACCGAATCCTTAATATGAACATACTTAATATAACCATTAAGGTAATTCAGAGTAGTTTCAGGAGTTTCCTTAAAATATCGGTATGGATGGTGGATATCCCACAATATACCAACATTCGGGCGATCTACGGCCTTGATAAACTCAGCCATAACCCCGGAGTCTGCCAACACACCATTTGTTTCAATCAAGGGTATTACGTTTTTATTTATGGCATAATCACATACCATTTGATATCGGGTTTTAACAAAATCTAAATCTCTCTCTTCTCCCGGAGCCCCGTCCTTATCTCCTAAAACTCTGATATAAGGGGTTCCTATTCTTTGAGCAAGATCAATGTATGCTTTAGCCTCGGATATTGCCTCCTCTTGTTTTTCCTTATCAAACAAGTATGCACCGGAGGTAAGCATAGGAATTTCTATATCTAATTTTTTTAACGTCTCCAAAGTTTTATCAATATTTTCTGCCCTGAAAGGTTTGCTGTTGGGGGCATATATTTCCGATTCGATACCTCTTACTTCAATCCCTTTAATTCCCAAATCTTTGCAAGTTGCATAAATCTCTTCCCATGACCATCCCGGGCAGCCTAGTGTAGAAAATGCCAATTTCATCATAATCAACGTCCTTTCTATCCTTATCAATGGATACGACTATTTTTTTAAAGAATAAATATTTCCCAATTATCAGGTGGTGAACAAAGATTTTAAACCATCCACTTTTCGTTTGAACCACACGGGATCCGTTTGAAATCTTTGGTAACGGGTCATATTCTTATAATACCTTACAGGCTTAAGCAGTTTCAATGTCTGCAGCATCTTTCAGATTCAATTCCTCAATTGCCTGTTCCCGCATTTTATACTTCTGGATTTTACCACTGGCCGTCATAGGGAAACTGTCAGTAAACTTCACATATTTAGGCACTTTATGTCTTGCCATATTAGATCTTACAAAATCCTTAATTTCATCTTCTGTAGCAGTTTCTCCCTCTTTCAGAATGATCCAGGCCATGATTTCTTCTCCATATTGCTGGCTGGGCACTCCGATTACCTGAACGTCCTTTACTTTAGAATATGTATATAAAAACTCTTCAATTTCTTTTGGATAAATGTTTTCTCCCCCGCGGATAATCATATCCTTAATTCGGCCGGTAATCTTAAAATATCCGTTTTCATCCACAGTAGCCAAATCTCCGGAGTGAAGCCATCCATCTTCATCTATGGCTTGGGCAGTTGCTTCAGGCATTTTGTAATAACCCTTCATAATATGGTATCCCCTGGTACAAAATTCACCCGGCACATTGGGGGGACATTCTTTGCCTGTCTCAGGGTCTACAATTTTTGCCTCAACATGCGGGAAAACACGGCCAACAGTTGAAACACGGATTTCAAGACTATCGTCTGTGGTTGTTTGGGTACAGCCGGGAGAGGATTCGGTCAAACCGTAAACAATGGTTATTTCCCTGGCTCCCATCACATTTGCAACGTCCTGCATTACCTTAATGGGACAAGGCGAACCGGCCATAATACCTGTTCTTAATTTTGGGAAAGAGTATTTCTTGAAATCCGGGTGTTCAAGAATAGCGATAAACATGGTGGGGACACCGTGAACAGCCGTACATTCCTCATTCTGTAAGGCTTCCATTACTTTTAAAGGTTGATAATACTCCAGCGGAACCATAGCCGTTGCATGAGTAACACATGCTGTAATTGCCAGCACCAACCCGAAACAATGAAAGAATGGAACCGGAATACAAAGTTTATCCTCTTCGGTAAATTTCATTCTGTCGCCAATGCTCTTTCCGTTATTAATGATATTGAAATGGGTCAGCATAACGCCCTTGGGGAATCCCGTTGTTCCCGAAGTATATTGCATATTGATTACATCATGGGGATCAAGACTTCTGTTAATCCTTTCATATTCTTCCTGGGGATATTCATCCCCCATGGTGTAGAGATCTTTGAAATTGTACATCCCAGCATGGTCTTCCTCACCGATATATACCACATGCTTTAAGAATGGCAGCATTGGGTTGTTCAGCTCACCCGGTCTGCTGTCCTTCAGAGTGGGACAAAGTTGGTTGATGATATCCACATAATTTGCATCCTTGAAACCTTTAATCATAACCAGGCATTTTGAATCCGACTGACGTAGCAGGTATTCCAGTTCAAATACCTTATAATTGGTGTTTACCGTAACAAGAACAGCACCAATTTTTGCAGTCGCAAACATAGTAATAAGCCACTCAGGGTAATTGGTAGCCCAGATTGCAACATGATCGCCTTTGGTAATACCCATCTTCAAAAAACCTTTTGCAACACGGGTAACCTCTTCATCAAATTCCTTCCATGTCCTTTCATATGGCCTGTCAATGTATTTGACAGCCAGTCTGTCAGGATACCTTCTTGCAACATCTTCAAGCAGATCTCCAAATGTAATGCTCATGAGTTCGCTCATAATACTTTCCTCCTCAAATAAAAGATAATAATTCCCTTTTGTCAGCACAGCCTGTAATTCAGCAGTATTTATCCGGGTTTTCTGTTTGTGCGTCATTATCCCAAATCCTGCTTTAACCTTGTACACAAGTTTTGGGGTATAAAAAAACCCTCATCTCTTTTTTAAGAGACGAAGGTTATACTCCGCGGTACCACTCTAATTGACACTAAAAGTGTCCCCTCATACCGGCATCTATCAATGCCTGACAGTATAACGGCTGTTTCCGTACCAACCTACAATAAGCATTGCTTACTTCAGCGGTCCGCTCCGGAGCGAGATTCACGTATTTCAAAGTCTGCACTTTCACCTGCCGGCAGCTCTCTTTATCTTTGAAAGATATCGCTACTATTCTCCATCAATGCGTTTCATCATTCATTTCGTTAGTATATTAAAAATATTATATTCATCAATAAGTATATTGTCAAGTTAAAAATTTATGTTGACGGTGTCAAATTGTTGTTGGTTTTTAGGTTGACCAACATGCTTTATCTTTTAAAAGGCATAACCTGTATGGCTAATTCCTTTNNAC
>JGI24709J26583_10000982_pt1 | contig 24109 bp, 25 predicted proteins | sample BioPla2DNA1_FD_26583 | JGI IMG/M metagenome (IMG submission 26583) | reverse complement strand
CCAGGAAAGCCTGCTGCAATATTAGTTGCATCATGACTTCCGTCTTCCAAAACCAAATCTGAATACTCTAAATATTGCTCGCGAGTCCATCCATCAGTAGAAACATGGTTTAAGCCAAATAACTTAAAGGGTTCAGTTTCTTTAATTTGATATTTCATTCCTTCTACTCCTTTTAATAAAAATTGAAAATTAAGCGGAGGATATGCCATTAGGGTTGCACCTTCAGTGCGCGCTTTTGATGGTGTAATACCCTGAATCGTCTGAAAAGCACGTGTGAATGACGAATGTGATTCATAACCGTATTTCATAGCAATGTCAATTATCTTAACATCAGTATTTTGAATCTCTATTGCTGCCAGTGTAATTCTTCTCCTTCGTATATATTCAGACAGCGGTATATTCACTAGAGAAGAAAACATCCTTTGAAAATGATATGATGAGCATTTTGCCCTCTGAGCTACTAGGTTAAAATCTATATCACCAGTCAGATTCTCCTCGATATAATCGATTGCACTTGCAAAATCAGATTGAAATGACATACCTGCATCTCCTTTCATAACGGAGTATAGCAAATGATAAAATTACATGCTGTTCATTTTGTGCCTAGATTTGGATATATTACATCTTACCTTGAAATACTGTATCCGTATCCCTACATAGATATTGAATTGCAGTTCTACCCGTTACTGCTGCTACTGGTAAACCTCCGGGTGGCTGTATACGTTGACCTGCAAAATATAGACTTGCAATCTCTTCAGATGCACCGGGATAGGTAATCATTTTGCTCCCTTTTCCCGTTTCTGTCATCCATGAACCCTTATATGTACCACAATAGCGTTCATAGGTAAGTGGTGTTGCCACATCCCAAACCTCTACCTTATCTTTAATTTGAGGCAATTTAGTTGATAATCTGTCTATAACCGCTTCAGCTAATCTTTTTTTCTCATCATCATATGTACCCTGTTCCTTAGCATTTTTCCAATAATCATATGTATCTCCAATCAATGTTGTCGTAACTGACGTACACCCCTCTGGAGCATAACCCTTGAATGTCGAATAGTTGTTAATTTCTATAGTATATATTTCACTACCGGCATATGAAAATGGTTGGTCAAATGTCATCACCATATTCTCTGGTAAATCAGATAGGTCAGCCTTAATACCTAAGCCTATAAATGAACACATCGAAGGTTTTGCATTCTCTCGCATCATGTCCATCCACTTCTCATGAAGTGGCTCATCAAATAGATTATCTATAGCACTTAATGTATCTACGGTTACAACTACCGCATCTGCTAATATCTCATCACCATCCACAAGGACACCAATAGCTTTATCTTCCTTTACTAAGACTTTTTTGACTAACGTATTATACTTAATTTTACCCCCTAGTCTCTCAAAGTGCTTTGCCATACGAAGTGACATACCTAATGATCCTCCATCTGGATAGCCTCCGTCTCCCATAGCTAGGGTTGCCAGGGTGAACATTAAGGATGTTGCATCATAGCCTTCCGGTATTTCTGCTTTTAAGAGCTCACGTATTGCTATATGACTGAATCGGTCTGCATATTCTCCAGTAGACATTTTATTAAGCGAAATCATACGAGGTATAGCTGTTAGCATCTTAAACAGTTTTGTCAAAGAGCCTTTTTGCTTATCCTTATATTTTACTGTAACACCCTTGATATCCATGATAGGCATGGATATTGTACTAAACTTTTTTATATCCTTGCATAGTGTTTTAATTTCCTTTTTATCAGACGGAGATGTAGCGAGCAAATGCCTCTCTAGCTTATCCACATCACGATATAAGCAAACATTTTGTCCATTGTCTAGATAAGTAAGAAATGGATCTCGGTTGTATACGGATACATCATCATCCAAAGCTCCTAGATTACTCCATACCTTATATATGGGATTCTCCTTACTGGATCCTGTTAACCAATGCATACCTCCTTCAAAGAAATATCCACCTCGTCTCCAGCTGGTGCTATTTCCACCAGGAATATTTTGCTTCTCTAAAATTGTTATATCAAATCCGCTTTGTAAAGCATATATTCCTGCTGATAAACCGCTAATTCCCCCGCCTACAATTATAACCTTATTCATCTAATTACTCCTCCCCCCTTATTCCTTAATAGAAATAGTAATATCTAAAACACCTATCTAATCACCACCCATGTATTGTATTCATCTAGATTAACTAATCCTATATCAAAAACTAGTTAAGTTTATTGTCTATACACATTTGCGTATATGATTGTAATTTTCAGCAATAAATTCATATGATTTATCTAGGAAATCTGCTATGTTTTTTCTATTTTCAAATATCTTGATTATGTAATCAATAATCGGCACTTCATTAAGTGTATTTTCATAGAAACACTTATATGCTTTATGAGGATATGGAGCCACTGACTGTATCTCTTCAGTATTAAGAGTTGGGTCAATAGCCATTTCTTCGAGGAACCATAATACATCAGGATAAGACGGCTGTTCTTTCTTCGTATAACCATGCATAGACTTCCACTTCTCAAATAGAATGAAATGATTAATTTCATGTATAGAAGCGCGTATAACAATATCCTCTGGCGTCTTATAATGTAACCAATATTCTTTTGTTAGGACATCCCTTGGAAAGACTGTATAGAAACCTAAATAGCACGAGATATATTCAATTTCTTTGGGCCACTCAAGCTCAAAAAGATCTAGCATTCTAGCAATTGCTCTATTTAAGACATCCGGAATTGTCTGAAGTAACCCCTCTTTTCTTTCTTCTATAAAAGAATAGTTATTTTGGTATTCATCATATATCACAGCTTTGACCACATCATATATATTTGAATCAGCCATTCCAGGCTTTATTCTTTCAGCCAACTGAGGAAATGTATGATATACACGTTCCTTAAAAGGTAAGCTATTATTCTTGAAATCATTATATAGTAATTCTGCAATCGAACCAATATTATAATCAATATCTGATATTTCAACCCTTATTTTTGGAATAAACATATTAAGTCCTCTCCTACGATTTTATCAAATCCAGCCACTTGTGTCCGTCTGGATATGATGCCTCTAACGCCTTGATAAGCCAACATTTTCTTTCATCTGACAATAGTGGAACCGTTATATCAAAATCAAAGAGCAAATCCACCACAAATAGCATATTTAAAACCTTGATTCTTCAATAATTCATTGCATTCAATAATAAGATGGTTCATAAAATCAACTCCTATGTTCTCTTTGCCATTATATGTCAGGCAATTATCTGTATTATAAGGTATAATTTACAATATATCAATGATAAACATATATCAAGTTACTTTGCTCGATGCAAAATCGGCAGGTAAGTACGCTGGGGCGTTCTTGTTAGAATCTACTCAGTAAAAATTCAGACATGCATTGTGAAGGGAGAAGGATATGAAGAAAAAAATACTGCTAATACTAATATTTCAATTGTTATTAATTTTAGTTGGATGCAGCAGAGAGAAAGCCTCTATTACAGAAGAGGACGACATATTGCAAGGTATAAACTCAGATAAAACTTCTGTAATGAAGGAAGAATCCGATGATACCACTACCGAGAAGGAAGTATCCGAAGAAACTAATCAGACTAAAGATTTAGTATCATCAGCCGATGCTTTAGCTTACAAGATGATATTTGAAGACGATAACCCAATTGCTAAGGATATGGGAACTTATATAGAGACTCTTGATGTCTACGAGTTTGATAATATTCAGTATAAAGGAAAATCAGTGAAGGCTATCCAGTTGCTTTGGCAATGTGAAGGTGGTAAAAGTTTAGACTACGCCTCTTGGTTTGATAAAGAACAATGGGCTGTAATCCTTTACTATGAAAATGAGGAATTGATTGAATTAGATGCATTTCCCTGCGAATACAGTATGATTACTTCCGCATTATCTACAATTAAACTGATGCAGAAGGAAGAAGGAGTTAATCTCCTATACGACATATATTTTGACGATGAATATAGCTCTATAGTGACTAAGGAGGAGCATGTTGATAAATGGAAGAATTACACCCTACAATTGGGGGACTTCCTGCAAGTTAAAACTTTATTCCATCATTACTACACATCATTAACCTACCCTCAAGTTACCATTTTACTAGAATTCGAGAAGGGTGATGCTTACTATACCTTCTATTTTAAGCCAGGTACTATCTATATCTTTAATGTAGAGTCCGGAATATATGACGATTCATTCCAGATTGATATCAACCCAACCCAAACAGCTTATATAGATGAGCAGTATTGGCTTGACGAATTGACTAACTTTAAGGACAGTAATTTTGATCTTACCGAAGCACTGACAGGGCCTTCCTTGAAGAGTAGTAATGGTGAATATTTCAAGCTAGGAGCTGGTATTTATGGGAGTGCTATCGATAATTGTGCTATCAATTCACCTGAATACATGATAGTTACAAAGAAGCATTTTAACAGTGTTACCCTGACAAATCTAATGAAACCAAGCTATGTACTAGATCAAGAGCAAAGTATACTTAATTTATCAAACAATATCAAGGATCCAGCCTTGGCCTTTAACACAATAGACAAAACATTACAATGGTGCCTCGATAATGGTGTTCAAATGCGTGGACATACCCTTGTATGGCATGCTCAGACTCCAGATTGGTTTTTCAAAGAAGGCTATAGGTCTGAAAATGCACTTGTGGATCGAGAAACTATGCAATACCGCCTTGAAAGCTATATTGGGCAGTATTTGACCTATGTACAGAAAAAATACCCTGGAGTAGTTTATTGCTGGGATGTTGTAAATGAAGCTGTAGAGCCCTCCGAGCTCATGGGGGATAAAGATAGTTTCTTCTACTGTAGAACCAAACATGGAGAAGATGAACCAAACCTATGGTATGAGGTTCTTGGCCAAGATTATGTAGAATTGGCTTTTACCTATGCCAGAAAATATGCAGCCGATGGTGTATCTCTCATTTATAATGATTACGGTACCTTTGATACTAAGAAATTAGATAACATCTATAAACTATGTGATTATCTAAATCAAAAAGGCTTAATTGATGGAATAGGTATGCAAGGCTATTGGGGAATCTCATCTCCTAACTTAGGTACCTTAAAAAATGCCATCAATAAGTATGCAGAATTAGGTCTGGAAATCCAGATTACAGAGTTATCTATCGATGCGGGTAACACAACGGAGGAAGCCTATATAGAGCAAGGAAATCGATACGCCTCTATTATGCGTTTATTAAAGGCTTTAGATACTGATGGAGGAGGCAAGGCTAATATTACAAGTGTCACATTCTTTGGCCTAATGGATGGATTTATGTTATATGACAATGATACCAATACCTCTCGTCTATTTGACAAAAACCTGCATAAAAAACCTGCATTTAATCATATTATGGAGACCTTCCGCATATTCTATTAAGGGCTTATTCACATCAAAAAGAAATAAAGAACTCCTCTTCATATAGTCAACATATGAAGAAGAGTTCTTTTATTGTTATAATGCAAACCTATTCTACATTCGCATTAATTTCCTTTACTATTTCCACCACTGTTATCTGTCCATCAACATTTACAATATCAATTTTATCGAATACTCTTCGATATACCCCACTATGATGTGTTTCATCAAAAACAATTTGCTGTCCCACTTGCATAGGTCTATCAGTTACAACATGATACACATACATCATAAGATGATATTCCTCCAATCGAGTATTGCGGCATCGGCCATGTTATCTCAGAGCATCTTCTCCATATAAACTTCTGCCAGGTAGTTATCGTTATAAGGTTCGATCTCGTAAAAGCCTATACTTCTATATAAATTTAGTGCCTTTTCATAACTTTTCATTGTATCTAACCTTAGTAAGCTAAGTGATTTTTCTCTAGCATCAGCTATGAGATTATCAAGTAACAATCTACCATAGCCTTTACCCTGATATTCTGGAAGTACAGCCATTCTTTTAACTTCACCAATGGAATTCGCTCTATCCAATCTGTCTTGCATTTCAGTAGTATAACTAATACATTCCATCTCACGCCCACCTAATTATATTAATCGACTATAAAAATGTTTATATTCCCAACTTCTTGGTAATATCAGAACCATTTGATTCGAGTTGGTGAGGGGATTACCAAAATGTTATGTGATAGTGCTAACTCATCTTCTATGTTTACTTAAAAAACATAACTACTTAAGATAAAATAATTAATAACATCCGTTTACATTAACTTCATAATTTCAGTAATTTCATCAGGTTGATTATCATCAATTGCAACTTTATTCACTCTTACCTCATTGCAGCTAATACATTTGTGAATTAATTGCATACCCTTTTTTGAATTGGTCTTAATACCAATAGGTATCATCAACCCTTTACAAGAACTGCTTCTATCTCCCATCAAGATATCTACATGTAGAGAATGTAGACATTTTGGACAATGGTTTCTATAACTACCATTATTAAGTGGTAATACACTTGCTCCACAGTATAAGCAAATAAAACCTTGATTTTCACTTTTTCTACTCAAAGACCTAGGCTCCCCTTTCTTGATTATTAAAATCAAGAATAATGGGTTCCGTTTGGTTCTTATAAATTAGGCTTGAATCAACCAGTGACAAATTCACCGCCTGTTCCTTTAGGGTCAGCGATTACTTCCAGTTCCTACTTCATTACAGCATATTTCATCTATAAATCCGGACTAGGACCAATTTTATATTGTATTGGCCATTGTAAGACAGGATAATTTCTTATTGGGGCCCACCTTCCACTGGTAAGTGTATGTTGATTCTCACTAATAATGCGATCGTCCCCACCTAGGCTTGAGTATTTAATTGTAATATTTTATACATGACTTCACTCCAATTATTTTTCTTTCTTAAGCATTTCTTCAGATACTTATAAATATAATCTTAAAGATGAGTTAGCACTATCACATAACCTTTGGCATTGTCTTCATTTGTATAAAAACATGTTATCTAATGTATCGTATTCTACATGTCATTTATCTATTGTTTCTCAATACAATATATTAATCTGTTATATGTTATTTCAACTCCACGTTTATATGATTTATGATTATTTTCAGTCTTTATCTTAATCATATTGCATTTTTCCATTACTTTATAAGATGCAATATTCTTATCTGAACATGTTGCAAATATTATATTTACACCTAGGTGATTGAATGCATAGTCTATAAATGAACTTACAGCTTCAGTCATATATCCCTTATTCCAGTATTTTTTATTTGAAATCCATCCAAGCTCCCCCTCTGTTCCTCTGGTCTGTAAAGTGATATTTCCAATAACCTTTTTCTCATTCTTTAACACTAGAACATACTCATACCATGTCAACTCATTTGAACTCATTTTTTCAATACAATTATCTATGAAGGTATCTACTTGCTCCCTGGTTCTAGGCCAATGTAGCATAAACTGTCCAGTCTCTTCATCACACCCATACTCACATATATCATTATAATCTGACTTTTTTATAGGCCGTAAAATCAATCTATTTGTTGTCAACATGATTGCTTTCCTCTCATTTTACTTTAGTTAATTCTAAGATGATATATACCGTACCAATAAAACAGTCTATAGCCTTCTCGGTATCTTAAGCATTCTTATACATATCATATATTACATATCCTGAAATACCATCTAGAGAACCAGGATAAGTCTCTTGATACATCATGCAATTTGGATCTTGCAGGGGATATCCGTTTGTCGGATATATATTAAACTTTGATGATGTTTCAAAACCTAGCGTATTATAAAATGCCGGATTCCCTTCTACTTGAATCCCTTTATAACCCCTCTCCTTAACCCTGTCGATACCAAACTTGATAATCGTAGAACCAATACCCTGTCTCAGATAATCCGCATGTACTGACACTGGCGCAAGCATAACTATATCTGTCTTAGTTATACTCCTATCATAATTTGCCACGTCCTTAGATGCCGAGAGTGGAAAATGCGAGAACATAATATGTCCGACTATCTTACCATCAAGCTCTGCTACAAATGATAGCTCTGGTATATAATATCTTCCTGCTCGTATTTCATCAATTAATGCTACTTCTCCAGTTCCATCAGAATAATCTGTTCCTTCTGAAAAAGAACGTATTACTAATTCTTTTATTTCATCAAAATCTTTCTCAACTTCTGGTCTTATAATTATATCCGTTCTCAATTCATTTCCTCCCACTCTTCATTCAAAACCGCATACTCATATGTATCAGTCCAAATAGGATCGCCCTTCTCAGTAGTTTTAAAATAAATGTTTTTACGTAAACAACCCTCTCGTCTCATCTTCAACCGCTCCAACAACTTCCAAGAAGAAACGTTATCTGGATTACACATGGCAACTACTCTACGTACTTTTAAACTCTTAAATCCATAGTCTATTACTGCTCTGCAGCTTTCAGTTGCATATCCCTTTCCATAATACTTAGGATTAAAGACATAACCAATTTCCCAGTTATCGAACTCCTTGGGTTCCTGTTGTGCAAAATAAATATTACCTATTAATTTATTATTATATTTTAAACATACCGCTAAAAAAGATTCATTTCGAGAGCGTAAGGCAGCCTCCCTTTTACATTCTATATCTGTAAAAGCATCATACGGTTCGTATTTTACAACTTGCTCCTGGGATAAATACTCGTATAAATCCATCCAATCATTACAAGAAAACCGCCGTATTATTAATCTATCTGTTTCAATATTAACCATTTCTATTGTACTCCCATATCAATATATCAGATATTACTAACTCTAGCTTATCTGCTACACCATACTTATCACTATATTCCTTCAATTTTCTTATTGCTGATTACAATAAATCAATACATACTGGTCATTTCCTTTTTCATATTATATATTTATAGGTTTGCTTCGTATATCCTCGAGACCTCACCCCAAGGATGATAACCATCCCCTATGTAGTGGAAACCATATTTCTCATAATAACCAATATGTCCGGTGCAAAGGTATAGGCTTGAAAACCCTCCCTCCTTCGCATCCTTCTTTGCTTTTTCAAGTAATAGCGCCCCGTATGAATTACCACGATAGGCCTCTTCGATATATAAAGCACAAATCCAAGGATAGAGGTCCATCCTGCTAATAAAATCATTGGTTATTAGTCCAGCACAACCTATGATCCCTTCCCCATCCATCAACAGATACCACTGTGGCAAAGGACTTTTAGTTGTAATGCAATGTTTTATACAATCCTCATATATCATAAGACTTTCTTTACTTGCCCATTTTTTTTGAAAATATTCTATTGCCCTATCCTTATATTCTGGGCTTTCTTTCACTGAAATAATTCTCATTATATACCTAACCCCCTTGATAAAATGATACCTTGTATCTTATCTATATTCTTATATAACCAATTAACCATATCAATACAGTTTTTCGAAATATCATACTGTCCTATCTTCGAAAAATAGGCTGCAAATATAAGCTCTATCATAATGAACATCATTGGAATAGCATTCTTTTCATCAGAAGATAATACTGATATTTCTTCATATCCTTCTAGTATACCCGTGAAGATTTTCTTCCATTGACAAAGTTTTTCTACATCCTTATAATTTTCAACCAGTAATCCTGCTCCAAGATAGCAAATATCAAAAATACGGACATTATTCTGGCTTATGTCAAAATCCAGATAGCCGACGAAATTACCCTCTTCAAATAACAGATTTCCCATGTGAACATCTCTATGTATTAGCTGTCGTGGTAATCTTGAATATACCTTCTCAAATTCATAGCACTTATCAATAATTTCTTGACTTATGCTTATGTTCTTTTCTTTAATCTCATGACTTATCCATCCCTTAAGTTCCTTAATCAAATCCGCTTCATGGCATTCAAAAGAAGAGTCAAGCTTTTTTAGAGCTATATGTAAGTTTGCTACAATATTACCAAGTTGCTTCCCCGTCTTATAGTAATCTCCTTTATAAGGATCAATATGTTGCCCTGAAAGCTTACTCATTAAACAATAACAAAAATCACCATCAAAGTAAACATATGACTGTCCATCATTCGTCATAAAATACTTAGCAACAGGAATATTCTCATCGGCCAGCCTTTTACTAAGTTCTATGCTCTTCTCTAACTCTGCTAGATTAGCATTTTTCTTTAAGATATATGTATTATCAATACTCCAGGCACTTTCGTATATCTGTACCAGTTCATTTATATTCACAATTCCATATCTTAATAATACATCTTTTATTTTTTTATCCATATTCTATCCCCGTAATCTATTAATCCTATACATCCGTATCTGTTATTTGTTGCATCAGATAAAAAATAGGTACCATTTTGTAATATCACTTATAGGCCGTGATACATTGAACAGTACCTCTGTTTTCTATTTGTACATTCTTAAACCCAATTGACTGCAAAAAGCATATCATAGTTACATCTGTATTATATTCCTTCATATGGTATTGAATTTTATATATCTCTGAAAAAACATACATTATTCCATCCGGCTTTAATGTTCGATATATTTCTGAAAAAGCCGTCTTAAAATCATCCCAAAAATAATGTGTACGTACGGCTAATATTATGTCAAAATAATTTTGTGAATAAGGAAGCCTAGTAATATTGCCCTGTAAAATCTCTGCTCTTCCCTTTTCTATAAAATGTTTGTTTTTATTTTTTGCTACTTTTACTGAATCTATTGAATAATCAATACCTATAATATGCTTTAATTTATTTTCTTCTAGTAATCGAAATAATGTCTCTCCTCCACCACAGCCAATATCCAAAGCACATCCTCGAGGGCAGTCAACTTTATCAACTATCCATTTATTTAATCCTGCATCCATACGATTCATTATTTTGATCATAATTCTTCCAAGTATGCCCGATGGTTTTCCTGATTGATTAACTAATATTTCAACTAATCCCATAAGCACTTCCTTTCGATTACTAAACCAGCATTACCTATCAATTATCATATTTTTTACAATTATATAACAAGAATTATCCTTTTACAACCTCATGATTAACTATAATCAATTATGCTCCATTTAGAACAAAGAATCTATCTTGTAATAGGATAACTTCCTTACTACAAAAACAATACCCTACAAATTTCATGATAGGGTATTGCTCAAATTATAAAACCTCATATCCATTAAGTTTTAAGGCTGCTATAGCCTCATCCAAAACACCTTCACCTACTTCGTATCTAATTATTCTTTCTTATATAAATTTGCAATGCTTTAATTACAAGTATTAGTGCATAAGCAGCAAGAACTATAAGTCCTAATAATAACACCTGTATAAAAAGTGCTATTAAAGATGCTATTGTAAATCCCATCATGGCTCCACCTCCATCTAAATAAGCCCTCAAAAAGATCCTTTTTCAATATAATCAATCACTATTGGTAAATCTTCTACGAATTCTCTTAGTAACAAACATGAACATAATATACGCGATTAAATAGAGAACAAATACAACTCCCCTATATTTTCCTTCATAAGCAAACCTAGATATTGATAATAAGGTTAAGAATACACCAATCATACTATATGTAATGCCATATGCAGCAGTAAATTTCTTAACATCTTCTTCCTTAACCTTATCCCAATTATAGTCTAAAGTAAGTTTAGCCTTTCTTCCTATCCATATAACTAATCCATAAATAATTATTGCAAGACCTAAAGCTAGAATAATATAATCAAATACCTTTGTAAAACCCATTTTATCCTCCTATATATCTAAATCCTACCATTTATTGAAATGTAGCTTACTATATAATATCACACGTGCCATAAAATTACTATATAATACAATATTGACTTTTTCCTTATCTGAACTCTAGCCCATTTTTCGTTGAAGCGCTTAAATTATTAATATATAGATTATCATATTACTATAGGTATATTATGTCAATTTATATTGGGGTACTTTATAAAAAGGTAAAAAAGAAATGCCCCTACAAAAGGACATTTCAGTTTCTGTATGAATATTTACGCTCACTAACCTTAATTAATAAAAAGTTAATTAGACTACTTGCTCTAACTTCTTTCCCATTTTTTTCTCAAAATAATGCTTTAATTCAATATGCTTATCCCATTTGTTCTGAGGATAATGACCATAACGCTCTTTAACATCGCCCATGCGAATCTCGATATCTACAGGTCCATGTGGCATAGAGATACTATCACATACCTGTATTAGCCTATCATAATCATCATACTGATAAGAATTAATCAAATTAACTATTCTTTGCTTGTCATCATCAGATACATCATGCTTTACCATTGATGTATTGATATCCTTAATTGCGAAAGAATGGGTTATGGATATCCTGGCAGCATCATCATAGCCCAAGCTCATTAAGTAATCATAACCGTCGATAACATGTGCTAAACCTGTTACACCAAACCTTCTACCTATATCATGCAGCAAGCCTAATATATAGGCTTTATCTTCATTCATATCAGTACACTCTTTTGCAATCTTAGAGGCGCATTCTGCTACCACAATGGAATGCGCTCTCCAAGGTCCTGGATTCTTCTCATAAGCTTCGTTAAGCAATTTCATTGCTTCGTCTTTTGAAGGAATCATTACTATCTCTACCTCATAATAAAATATTTTTGCAAATCCCTCTTACTTAACTCTTAGACATCTCTTTCAGCTTCTTAATTAATGTTTCTTTCATCTGCCAACATAATACGTTTCTGTTGGTCCTAAATAACTTTCTGCAGGCTTCATGCCCTTAGGATATATAACCAGTTTTTCTAATACAAATCCTGGACTCACAGCATATACGCGAAGTGTGTTTAAGCCTAAGCTGCAATCTACTGTGGTGGTATGTCTATGGATATTATTCAGAACCCTCTTACCCCACAAGCCATCACCTACATAATAACCTTCTGGAATTACATTTACAAGGTCAATCTTATCCTCATTTACTTGAATTCCATAGTACAAAGTATTATCCATACTTACGGGATTTGATGGTTGCATATAGAGCTCCACCTCATATTCTCCTTCTTTCCTTGTAACAAAATGATATTCAACATAAGGCGCATCGTCACCAGCAGTGAAATAGCCTGTAGTTGGAAATGCCTTTATAGCTGATAAGGTCTTTCCATATCCTTCAATTATCTTAAAGCTATTAACTTCATTATTAATAATTGTTTCCTTATTTAGATAATAATGCTCTGCCTCAATGGATATATATCCCTTGGTATCGATAAAGGTCATTTCGGATAAGCCCTCTAAGTCAGGTAAATGCGCAGGCACAATGATTGTGCAGCTACCGCATGGCATTCTCACAACAATACTACCCTCTGTCTCATCCCCCATAGCACTACGGTCAATTCTTACTGTGATATTGTCCGTAGCCTTTTCAATTCCATCCAAGCTTCCCTTCATCTTAGAGCAAGTCAGCCATTTATTGTTACATATTATCTCATACTCAGCTTCCAAATCACTTATACTTGATATAGTGAAAGCCGCCTCCCTGACATCCGGTTGTAAGAAATCATACATATATATCTTATTCTTATGCCATGCCGCCCCCTCAGAGCGCTCTTCTGTTCCATCAATGGAAACTAAAAGTCTTGGCTTGTTGGCAGGCAATACATTGCATAACACTGGGTTCTGGCACTCCTCTTCGTTCCAGTGGACGAAGCCTATATGCTCAGATAGTCCTAGACCGTACCATCTACCATTATCAATGGTATGATACTGCTCTACCAGCTCCCTATCCCTCTGCAGGCATTCAGCGATCTTAACCGATAGCTTGTTAGCCACCATTTTACCAAGCCTAGCATCATAATGATTCTTTCCTGCTAGCAGATGCATTTTCTGTAAATTAAGATTTCCAACAGCCGGATAGTATACCTGTGCAAAATATAAGGATAGTTTATCTGGTGAAAGCTCTTGATATAAACCTTCGGCTAAATCTAAAAGATATTCAATTCTCTGTAAAGTCCTATCTGCTTCTTTATAATTCACTGGATGATATACTTTTGAATTCATATGCTCTGGTCTACGTTTATGGGCAATTTCTGTATAGCCAGTTAACAGTTCAAACACCTTCTGCATTTGCTCTTCACTGAGAAGCCCTGTGAACTGAGTCCTAATCCACTGACTAGTATATATGTCAGTCTTGTTAATAGACTCTGTTCCCCATTTTTCAAAATCATACGCCAAATCAAGGAAATATGATAAGGGGAATTCATTGGTACTTATATCTCCCACATTTACAATCCATAGATCCCTGACACCAAAATCATAGGCCATGCTCATTTGCTCCCAGATCTTTGGTAAATAAGAGCTATTAATCCACTCGTATGAAATCGGTCCCCCATGGTAATCAAAATGATAATACATACCATAACCGCCTCTATGACTCCGCATTTCCTCAGTAGGTAATGTCCTTAAGTTACCATGATTATCATCGCAGAGCATAAGGATAACATCCTCAAGTTCCTCACAGTTTATCAACCCAGGGGTGTCTTTATCACCATAAAAGAATGGCTCAACTTCCTTATATAAGGCTAACATCCTTGGGACTTCTTCTAGATTTGGGTTAACATTATCCTTAATAAGTTGATTTTGTGTTCTAAGAACATCACGAAGTAAATTAATATTATCAGCCAATGTGGCATCATGGCCCATAATAGAGGTATCGGCTTCACCCCTCATACCGACGGTAATTACATTTTCATATTTACCGTTGCGCTTAAGTCCATCCTCCCAGAATTTTATAATGCCTTCTCTATTTGTTATAAAGTTCCAAGCATCTCCATAGATTGAATCTTTTCCTCGAAGATATCTATATTCTTCTCCATTTCTTAAACAAGGCTCATGATGGGAAGCTCCCATAACTACCCCATATTCATCTGCCAGCTCTGCATTGGCTAGACCAGGACCATCTTCACTAAATCTCGCTGACCACATAGCTGGCCACATGTAATTACCTTTTAATCTCAGTAGCAATTCAAATACATGGTCATACATCTTAGCATTAAAGCCACCAAAGCGCTTATTTGTCCATGTTCCAAAAGCTGGCCACTCATCATTGATAAAGAATCCTCTGTAACGAATCGATGGCTCCTTTGATATATATTTTAGATCCTTTTTAAACGAAACCTTATCTTTGTGCTGTGGAGTAATACCACACCAATTCACCAAGGGAGACACCTCAAGCCGTTCTGACAGATGAAAGAGGCCATATATTGTGCCACGCTTATCACTTCCTGCTATAACCAGAGCTGTCTCAACACCTTCACAGGGATGACTAACCACCTGGAACAAATACACTTCTCGCTTTCCTCTAATCTCTGATAGATTAATTAACTTTTTATCATCAAGTTCTTTAAGTATTGGGCTATTATCTACCGTTCCATAAATAACAGCATTTTTCCCAAGTTCTATCTTGTTAGTGGTTGAACCTGGTGAACATCCAAAAACCATCTCTACATCATGCATTACTTTTCCAGCTATTTTATTTACACCGGAAAAGGCTTCATCCTCTCTGTAAAATAAGGCCCCTTCAGCTGATAAATTGACTTTACTTATCACAAAATCCATACAAGCTCTCCTTCTTTAGTATACTGTTAGTACAATCCATCATTCATATATTCCATGAATGTATCAATAACGGTATAATCACCATGTAATTATAGCACAAGTTGCAGATCTTAAGCATCCATTCTCTTCAATAATAAATGCAGAGTATTTTTTATACAACAAAATCTCTTAAATATTTACTACGATTAGGAAGTCTAAGTTTTCTCAAAGCTTTAGCTTCAATCTGTCTAATTCTTTCACGGGTTAGTCCAAAATAATTCCCAACCTGCTCCAAGGTATGTTGTGGCAGATCATTAAGTCCAAAACGCATTTCTATAATCGTTTGCTCACGTTCATTCAAGGTCTGCAATTGCTTATTTATTTCCATCTGTAAAGAATTCTCTATGGCCTTTTCCTCAGGAGAAACATTACCGGTAGCTTCAATAAAATCTCCAAGATATGAATTTCCATCCTCACCAATAGGTGTTTCTAATGATATCGGATGCGCTGCAATTCGAAGTGCACTCTTAACTGTACTTTCTGATATTCCAAGCTCTTTGGCTATCTCTTTATTGTCAGGCCGTTCATCTTTTTCCTGAACCTTATCTTGAACTGCTTTCATTACTTTGCGGACTATTCCACCCATGTGGACAGGAATACGAATTACACGGTCTTGATCATCTATTCCCCTAGTGATCGCTTGTTTGATCCACCATGTCGCATATGTTGAAAATCTAAATCCTTTATCATATTCATATCTTTCCACTGCCTTAATTAAACCTAAATTGCCTTCTTGAATTAAATCCAGAAAAGATAAAGAACGGGTCCGTTGATATTTTTTTGCTATACTTATAACAAGACGAAGATTTGAACATATTAATTTGTCTCTTGCTTCCTGATCACCTTTTTCGATTCTTTTTGCTAATTCGATTTCCTCTTCTGCCGTTAATAGTGGAGCTACTACCGCAGCAGATAAGTAGTCTTTCACAGAATCTATCCCGTACAGAGAACCTGTTGCATTTTCATCCTGCTTATCTATCTTGTTAATTTCATCCATATATCTGTCTCCTTTCTTAATCTATACAAGTGATAAATGGCAATAAAAAAGCCGTTCCATACTCTTCATGCATTTGTTCTGCATAGGAAACTATGGTACGGCTAGGTTTATTATAACACATTTTCAGGTTAACTGCAAATTACATATTGACAACGATGAATTTTGGGCGTATAATATTACGCTTATTTCTCATGATTAATTCTTTTTATTTAAGGGTCAACGAATATCCATGTTTCTTATTTGATATTATCCGCATAGACTGCCATGGCATCACGCATGAATACGGATAAGCCTTCACCGAATTTATCAATATTCTTAGTGAAGCGCTCATCATCTACATACATTTGCCCTAATCCCTTGAATGCCTCAGGTGAGTAATGCCCAATTTTGTTTAATAACTGGTACCATTCGCCTATAGCTTCTTGTGCTTCTTTGGAATCTGGTGATAGGTAGCGAGCCGCTGCAAGCTTTCCGTATACTTCAATCATTTTATCTTGATCAAATGGAGCCATATTTTTTACATTTTCATTCGCCTCATCAACCGCTTTGTCACCCCACCTTTTTCTTGCTTCTTCTTCATAGGGATTTTTAGAAAAGTCAAAACCGTCAAATTTCTCTTGAATAGACATCTGTATTTCTCCTTTCGAATGTTGAATTGTTTTTTCGATAGTCGCTATCATCTTCTCAAGCTGCTTCTTTTTCTCTATAAGCATTTTGTGCTGCATTTCCAGCATTTCTTGATATTCAAATGATGGATTATCAATTATTTCTTTAATCTTTTTTAAAGGGAAACCAANTTCTTTGAAGAACAAAATTTGCTGCAGGGTCTCGAGATTCTTGTCAGAATATATTCGATATCCAGCAGAAGTTGTCTTCTCTGGGGTTAGTAGTCCTATTTCATCATAATGATGTAGCGTGCGCACACTAATACCTACTAAATCTGCAACCTCTTTAACTTTCATATGATATCACTCCCTTCACTCTTACTATAAAGTATAACGCAAGGTGAGAGTCAATAGAAATATATAAAAATAATTAATACAGAAAATATGCTTATATTTTTTAAGTATTTGTCAGCATTACATAGTTGTTTTACAATATTTTCTTTGCATTTGATAAAACCACCTATTTATTAAGTATATTTTATGGATATTTTACACATTATGCATATGGGTATTATAACCATAAACCTGTGCGAATTTGTAAAAAGTTCTGTAATCATGTATAATGATAAATTGTATCAAAAAAATGGAGGATATTAATGATCAAATTTACACACGTAAGCAAGAAATTTAAAGACACTACAGTATTAAAAGACATATCTTTTGAAATAGAAAAAGGTAAGTTAGTTGTCCTGATTGGCTTAAGCGGTTGTGGTAAAACAACAACGTTAAAAATGATTAACAGACTTATCAAAGCGACATCTGGTACTATTACTATTAATAATGAAGATATCGCCAAGAAAGACAAAATTAAGTTAAGAAGGAATATCGGGTATGTCATTCAGCAGACAGGTCTTTTTCCGCACATGACAATCCGCGAAAACATTGAAATAATTGCCCATGCTGAGAAGCTTCCCTTAGACAAAATAAAAAACCGAACTACACAACTAATGGAATTGGTCGGTTTGGACGAATCCTTTCTCGATAGATATCCCAACGAGCTATCAGGAGGACAACAACAAAGAGTCGGTGTAGCCAGGGCCTTTGCTTTGGATCCAGAAATAATTCTAATGGATGAGCCATTTTCTGCTCTTGATCCAATCACAAGAACATCTCTACAGGAAGAATTGGTAAGCCTTCAAGAAAAAGTCAAGAAAACTATAGTCTTCGTAACCCACGATATGAGCGAAGCCATAAAGATTGCAGATAAAATATGCATAATGGATAAGGGCGAAATTGTACAATACGATACCCCTGAAAACATACTGAAGAACCCTGCCAATGATTTTGTAACAGAATTTGTAGGTAAAAATCGCATCTGGGAATCCCCTGAATATATTCGAGCCAAGGATATTATGATTAGCCATATTGTTACTTGTTCAAGTGATTTTTCTCTTTCACGGGCCTTAGAAAAGATGCGTACTAATAAGGTCAATAGTCTAATTGTCATGGATAAAAAGTCAAATAAGATTGAAGGTATAATAAAGCCAAAGCAAATATCTAAAATCAGTGACAGAACAATTAAAGTTGGAGACATCATGATTAAGGACTTTGAATTTGTAGGGCCTGAAGATTCGGTCGTTGACATTCTAAAGGTTGTTGAGGATAATAACATTTCCGAAATACCAGTCATAGACCAACAGAGAAATCTCTTGGGTTTGGTAACAAGAAATACACTCATTACAACATTAAGCGAACAATATCTTGAAGAGGAGGTGGAGTAATTGAACGTACTGGACTATATAACAACAAACTATAATCAAGTTCTAGGCTTGACAAAAGACCATATCATTCTAACAACAATTGCTGTGTGTCTTGCTGTTCTAATTGGTGTTCCACTTGGAATTCTTATTAGTTATTTTCGTAAAGTCAGCGATGCAGTATTGGCTAGTGCCAATCTTGTTCAGGCCATTCCATCAATGGCCCTACTGGGACTAGCAATACCTCTACTGGGAATAGGTTCATTACCTGCTATAGTAATAGTTGTCCTATACTCATTACTACCAATTATTAAGAATACTTATACAGGAATTACAAGTATCGATAAGGATACCCTTGAATCTGCCAAAGCAATCGGACTTACCAGATTTCAGATTCTATTTAAAATTCGTATACCACTGGCACTTCCGATTATTATGGCAGGGGTTAGAATCTCCTCTGTTACAGCAGTGGGCCTGATGACTATGGCAGCTTTTATAGGTGCTGGTGGACTGGGCTTCTTGATATTCTCAGGAATCAGTACCACAAATAATGGGCAGATTCTAGCCGGTGCTATTCCAGCTGCAATACTTGCCTTAATTGTAGACTATATATTCGGGCTAGTCGAAAAACTTGTGACCCCTATCAGCTTACAGGTCTCAGCAAGTCATACAAAAGAATTTATTAAAAAGTCAAGAAGAACTCAAAAAATTATACTGGGTACAGTTGGTGCACTATTAGCTGTAATGTTAATATCTAATTGGGTTGGAGGCTTAGATAAATCAGAGAAGTCTATTGTTGTTGGAGGCAAGGATTATACAGAGCAGTTTGTTGTAGTACATTTGATATCTGATATGATCGAAGATAGAACAGACATAGATGTTATACGTAAGGATAATCTTGGAGGTACTCAGGTCTTATTTAATGCTACAAGAAATGGTGATGTAGACCTATATCTAGAATATACAGGTACTATATACGGAGATACCCTCGGATATTCACCAAATAGCGATATGAATGAGGTATATAATATAAGTAAGAATGATCTTAAGGAGCAATTTGATATCGACCTACTTAAGCAGTTTAAATTTAATAATACCTATATACTGGCAGTACGACCAGACATGGCCAAACAGTATAATCTATCAACAATATCAGACTTGGCGAGGGTAGCTGATAAGCTGACCATAGGGTCTTCACTGGAATTCCTAAACCGTGAAGACGGTATAATCGGTCTAGTAAATCATTATGGCTTTACATTCGGAAATGAAGTAGGGATTAATGGAGCAAACAAGTATCTTGCCATAGACAATGGCGAAACCGATGTAACTGATGCTTTTGCTACAGATGGACTTCTACGAAAATATGAACTGATTGAGCTTGTTGACGATAAGAACTTCTTCCCACCCTATTATGCTGTTCCACTTCTAAGAAGTGGATTGCTTGATGAATATCCGGAAATAGAGGATGTTCTTAATGAACTGGGCGAGGTACTTACTAATGAAGTTATGGTAGAACTAAACTATCAGGTTGATGAGCTTCAAAGACAACCAAGACAAGTAGCAAATGATTTCCTTAAAGAACAGGGACTTATAGACTAAAAGATAACACCCTATCTCAATAGAGATAGGGTGTTATATCTTTATAACTCTTTTGCTCCTTATAAATGGGTGTTCAGTTTCTTTTCTAAGGCCATCGAAAAAAAATTACGTGACATTGGAAACCTTAGTTCATCTGGAAAGGAATCAAATAATTTTATTAATTCCATTTCGCTATCAGATGGTAATTCACTCATAGTATGTACGATTGCAAAATAAACCTGTACATTTCCTTTGAAATACCTACCTTCTATTTCCCCGTTAACATAATAATCACAAAGAGGTTCAATATCGAAATTAATTGCTCCCGTTTCTTCATATAGTTCCCTTTTGGCAGCTTCCAGTGGTGTTTCGCCTTCATCAATATGTCCACCTGGATTTTCCCAGATATCTCTATCTTTATGCTTACAAAATATCCACTTACCCTTATACAATGCCATAATATCCACACAAAAATAATCTTTTAATTTATTAAAAGGATGCATTTTAAACTCCATTATTCTCCTCCAATAATAATTCAAAATAATTAATAATGTTTGATGATGTTCTACAGATAGGTTTCAAATCCTCCTACCAATCCCCATACTATTCATTAGGGCATTCACCTTTTCTTACAGCGATAATAACTGCTAAGTAATCCTGAATTTTATCCCTTGTAACATTCATAAGTGATAAGTACATGTCTGCCAGACCTTTTTTAAATCTGAGAATCAAGTCCTTGTTTGGAACCTCATCAGGCACCGGTGTGTATTCTACCAAAAATACCGTTCTTGCAATATCATATAGATAATTACCTTTACACACATTCATAAAGTCTATGACATAGATATTTCCTTCTGACATCTGTATATTACCGGGATGGAAATCTCCATGACAAAGTGCGTTACCATCTGCCAGATTATCAATCATCTCTAATAACTCTTTTCTTTCACCATCTGGCATCGAACTTGGCATATTATTTCTTAAAAAATCCTTATAGGTAGGTACATCTTGAATTTCGTTCTGAAGAATTTCCTTATGTAATTTTGACATATATTGTGCACACATTGGCATATCACCAGTCCTCACAACCCAGTCCTGCAGGATTTCTCCTTTTACATTATCATATATGATACCCTTTCTGTCATCATAAGAAATAATGTCATAGACCTTGGGTTTTAGAAATTCCATTTCACTTATCGCTATTGCATTGTTATACTCCATTACAATAGCTTCATAAGGGTATCCGTCATGAAAAAGCTTTATAACCTTATCATCATCCCATTCATAGACATTGGCTGTGTTACCCTTACCTATTAGCTGCCCTATTTGCATACTTTCACTCCCATCATAATATCTTACAACAACTTCAACATTCAGTTGCTTTTAATACTTGATTATTAATCACTGATAGTGTTTGAACAGGAGTTATTATATGTCCAGCAAATCTATCAATTGACAGTAATCAGTAATCGTATAATCTGCAATTTCACAAGCATACAATGGATAGCTTTTATAGTAACAACCAGCAATTCCCGCATTCTTAGCTGCTAATATATCTATATCCCTATCACCAATCATAAGAGCTTCACTTTTATTGATATTATACTCTTTTATGAGGAAATTAAGAGCTTCTGGATCAGGCTTTCGCCTAAAATTACTTTCTTTAGTTATAAGCCCACTAAAGTATTCATATAGTCCATATTTCTTCAGATACTCAATAGCTGATTGTCCTCTATGTGTATATAGATGGTTATAGCGCTTACTTTGGTAAATCCTTCTACATACATCCATTACAAAAGGATAAGGCCTCATGTTATCTTCTTCAAGTTCTTTTATATGTCTAATAGATTTAGAGATCAATATGTCGCTGTTATAATAGGTCTCAACAATATAATCATATAAATGTGTTAATGATATTTTCATCATGCTCATTATCTTATCATAGGATTCATAAATACCTTCTTCCTCTAAGACTGTCTTAACAGCGATAGCCATAGTAGGATATGAGTCAAATAATGTTCCGTCAAAATCCCAAATAATATGCTTATACATAGATACACTCCTCTCTTATTAGACTAGAGTATCATTGCCAATCAAACGTTTCTCACCCTAATTTTGAACTATCTATTTCTGTAATACTAATATTATCTATTTTGAATTTACTCATGTCCTTAAATGGAGTATCCGTTATAAAGCATTGTAAACACATAATAACAGCGCTATGAGTCACAATTACAAGATCACTATTACTTGTCGAGATTATTTTATGTAATACTTCAAGAACACGATCTAACATATCTTGATATGATTCACCATTATGAGATCTAGAGTATCTACGATTATGATACCATTCTTCATATTCCTTTGGATATTTATCTCTGGCTTCTTTCCAAGTCAGACCTTCCCAATCACCAAGATTAATTTCCTCTAATCCCTCAACAGGTATATAATCCACTTTAGTATAACCACTTAGAATCTCAGCTGTTTTAAGAGCCCTGGTTTGCTTACTCGAATAAATTTTCAATATTCCAATCCGTTTGCCCATGTCTTATAAAATATAGTTTCATAGAGTCCTCCCCTTATTTCTCTGCTGGTTCCTCAGTTAACTGAAGGATATTGCTCTAATAATTTTCTATTAGTTTCTTCCAGTTGATTATAATATTCCGAATAGGAGCTACTTAATTCTTTCATAGCGGGAATAAATATATCGTAATACCCGTTTGCTCTATTAAATTCTTTAGTTAACTCCATAATCTTACCTATGGGGGAGTTCTTGTAGTCATCTGATTTTCTGTATGCTAAGTATTGCTCCAATACTTCCTTATTACTAGATAAAAAGTCTTCAGGACTTTCTATNGTTTTCTTCATGTTTTTAATTAAATCTGTAATTTGCTCAGTTCCTATATCATTCGTAGCTTCTAATAGATACTCCTTCAATTCCTCTGATAATTCAAGCGAAGGAACATTATCTAAGAACGATATAATTCTCTCATATGCCAACTGCTGCCTGTCTGAAGTAATTGGTTCATCCAAAAAACTTGAAAAATGCAGACAAATATATCTACCATAGTATCCTGGAAATGCATCCAGTAATTTCTCAGTAATTGTCTTATTATTTTCTACAGTAAGTAGTTCTTTGTTCACCTCAGAATAACTTTTACCGCTACTCAGTTTATTAAGAATTTTCTTTTTAGCCTGTTCTCTTTGATAGCTAAGCTCTTTTCTTACTGCTAAGGTTTTCAAAGTATTTCCTGACTCATCAGAAAGAATATTCTTTATATCTTCTGTACTAATATCAAGTTTTCGAAGTATTGATATCTTGTTTAGAACTTCAATATCCTTCTGACTATAATCTCGATATCCGTTTTCTAAAATCTTAGGAGTAACTAATTCTTGCATAGTATAATATTCTATTGCTTTTTTGGTTAAGCCTGTTGATTTGCTTACTTCATTAATTAACATATTCATCACCTCAATTAAAGGATAAGCCAACACCTAAGGTGATAGTCAAGAGTCAGATTATACTTTATAATAACATGTTTTTTTT
>JGI24709J26583_10000968_pt1 | contig 24251 bp, 19 predicted proteins | sample BioPla2DNA1_FD_26583 | JGI IMG/M metagenome (IMG submission 26583) | reverse complement strand
TGGTTTGATGCTGTTATTGTTCGTCATTCAGTAAGGGTTAATGGATTGGACGGACTTGCTATTAACAAGCTTGATACGCTTATGGGCTTGGATACGCTAAAAATTTGTGTTGGATATGAAAAGCCAGATGGTACAATTATTAAGAATTTCCCTGCTACACTTGAGGAGCTTGATGGTTGCAAGCCGATTTATGAGGAAGCAGAGGGCTTTGATGTTGATATTTCGGGTTGCAGAACATTTGAGGAATTGCCTGAAAGCTGTAGGAAATATATTGAAAGGCTTGAGGAGCTTTGCGAGTGTCCGATAGTTATGATTGGTGTAGGTCCAGACAGAGCTCAGATTATTGAAAGAAAGTAATTGAGTAATATATACAATAGGAGATAATCTTGTCAAATAGATTGTTGTATTCAACAAGATTACAATGCAGTACTTGTTTAATTTATGCAAATAAAGNGGTTTACTATTGACTATTTTTATTGAATATGCTATAATTACAACACTGGATTATTCATTTTGACGATGGGGTGATTTCATGGCTGATGAAGAATTATATGGAATAAAGGTTCCGGAGCTTGAGGATGAAGTTCAGGAATATGCAAGAACAAAAGAGTCGAAGCTTGAGGATGTAGTAGCGCCTACCTTAGAAGATGTCTACACACCACCGCCAAGCTCAAAAAAATCTGCATTGGACGATATTGCTGCACCTGTGCTTGAGGATACATATACAGTTAAGGACAAGGGATTAGGTGGACTAGATGATATAAAGGCTCCTACGCTTGAGGATACCTATGTTGAACCAAAGAAGGAAAAACCTGCTGATGAACAGGATTTAGAGGCGGTTAAGGCTGCTTTACTTGAAGATGATGTTAAACCTAACTATCAGCCAAGATTTGTAGATACAAGTGCTGAAGAGGCAAGGAAAGAAGCACTTCATCGTTCTATTAAGAGTTCGTTAAGTGAAAAACCTGCGAGTTATGATGAGAAGAAAAGCCTTGAAATGTATCGCGCTTTGATGGAGGAAAAGCAGATTGAATTGGCTAAAAAGGGTGGTAAAAAGGTAATAGTGCTTATGATTTTGGGCATTATTATGAGTGTGGTGTTCTATTTATTTGCTACAACAAATGATTTGAAGCCTGATAGAGTTGTGGTTGTGGATAAGGTTGCTACTGGAATCACTTACTGCTGTATAGCGTCGGGAGTTACTTCATTTATTATGCTTGCAAGGTCAAGAGCTGCAAAGGGCTTAGCATCATTTGTATTTGGACTTATGACTGCTGTTTCGTTAATTGGTGGGGGGTATATTCTCACTGAAAAAACTAATTTTGCAGTAAATTTAGCTATGATAATTGTAGTTTTCGTATTGAATGTATATATTAGCTTTTCACTTGGCTCAAGTGAGGCGATAGATTTATATTATAAGGGTAAAAATTCATAAAAAATAGGAACACTTCAATTGAAGTGTTCTTTTTTGTGCCATTAATTACAAATTGGTAATAAAATTTAAAATTCGTGTTATTTTGCTTGACATATGGAAATGTATTTGCTATAATTTTATAGCGATGTGTTCTATTACATACAGTACACTAAAGTTATATGGGAAAGGGACGATGGATTTGAATGTAAAGAAAATTCTAAAAAGTGTTAACCGTGGTGTTTTGCTAGGTGCAATTATTTTTTTGGGCTTGGTGATTTATTTAGTTATTGATTCAATAAATTTTAAAAAGGATATTCCAAAGTTTGAACAGTTTATTGAAGATTATTATGCCGAAATGGCTGAGTTTGCAATTACTCCTGAGGAAAATCGTAAGTTAAACGATTTGGGTATAACTAAAAAAGAAATAGAAAGAGTCAAGAAAGATTATACAAACTTTATTAATGAGAATTGGACAAATTATTCTAATGAATTTTATTATAATACAACTAAAGAAGATTTGATTAGTGGTACAGAGTATTATGATAGTTTGAGTGAACGCGTTATAAAATATTTTAACGGATATGTAGTTGACTGGAAATACAGGTTAACTGATATTAAGGTTAGAAAGTCTGGACCTAATATTGTAAGTGTTTCCTTTACTGATGATGTCACAATTGAGGCTGTTGGCAATCCTCTTTTAATGGCTATTGATGGACCACAGCCACCACAATATATGGAATACATTAAAAATTATGAAGAATTAAAAAGTAATAATGAGGTACAGAAATATAACAGATCAATTTCATATACAATTAGGCTTATGAAAATTGATGGCGAATGGAAAATATATGGTTTGGTAAATGACTGGTATAGCTCATTTGAGTTAGTTGGAGGTGATGGGAATGGCAACATCAATTTTGCAGATTGAGAATTTAAATAAATATTTTGGGAAAAGACAGATTTTGCATGACATCTCATTTGAAACCTATGCGGGAGAAGTTTTTGGATTTCTTGGTCCTAATGGTGCGGGAAAAACTACTACTATTAAAATAGCGGTTGGTTTGTTGTCACTTGATGAGGGGGATATAAAAATTAATGGCATCAGTATAAAGAAGGATTTTGAGGGTGCGATAGCCCATGTGGGGGGTATTGTAGAAAATCCTGAGCTTTATAAACATATGTCGGGTATGCAAAATTTAAAGCAGTATGCAAGAATGAGGAATGGTATTGACCAGAAGCGTATAGATGAGGTTGTTGAGCTTGTTGGTTTAAAAAATAGAATTAATGATAGAGTTGGTAAATACTCATTAGGTATGCGTCAGCGTTTAGGTGTTGCACAGGCATTGTTGCATCACCCAAAATTGTTGATTCTTGATGAGCCTACAAACGGACTTGACCCAGCTGGAATCAAGGGTTTGAGGGATATATTAAAGAATCTCGCTCATGAGGAAAACATCAGCGTTCTTGTTTCAAGTCATCTCATGTCGGAAATGGAGCTTATGTGTGATAGAGTTGGTATTATAACTAACGGAAAGTTGATTGGAGTTAAAACCGTTGAGGAGCTTATCTCATCTGTTGCAGGGGATATGCTGACATATAAGATAAAGGTGGATAATTCAGAAAAAGCAATAGCACTTATGGATAATGTGAGTGATGAAAACAAGAAGATTATTGATGAGACTCATATTGAAATTATAGTTGGAAAGGAAATGGTTGACGAAATTGTAAGTGGCATTGCATATAAGTTGGTTACAAATGGAGTTAGGTTGAGTATGTTATGCCCTTCTGAAAACAGAAAGCTTGAGGATGCGTTTATGGAGATTACTAAAAACGGGGGTGGACAGATTGCTTAAATTTTTAAGGCTAATGAAAAATGAATTTATAAAGCTGTCGTTAAAGTTAAGTACCTGGATTATGATAATTATTGTTTTGGCATTATGTATTGGCTATTCTGTACTGTGTTATGCAATACCGAGATATAATGCTGGATATTATACCGTCAATAGTGCATCGGGCTATAAGAGTGAAATTGAGTATTTGGAGGATGTCAAACCAGATGACTGGAAAGAACAGGTTGAAAATTATCAATTCTTGTTAGACAACCAAATTTATGATGGCTGGAGATATGGTGCTGCTCAGGAAATGTTTAGCCTAAAGACAGATAATGCAGATAAAGAAACAGCTGAAAAGATAGGTCTTATAAGGAAAGCAATTGAAAATAACGACTGGAAAATGTATTATCAATATAGAATAGATGAAAATAAAGCGATTTATACTGATGAAGAGGAAAGAGAAGTACAAAACTGGGGTTACAAATATTGCTTGGATAACAATATTGAACCGATTGCTGGTGAATGGAAAACAGAAGTCATTGATGAATTGGCACAAGCAAAGATTTCTGCTTATCAAGCAGAAAATTCGCCCATACCGCTTAAAGGAGATGCTGAGAGGGAATATTCAACCCTTAAAGACCGCATAAAGGTAAACGAATATCGTCTTGAAAATAATATAGAATACATTGTAGAGGATGATGGACTTTCGGCTCTTTTGACTGGAGATTTTACTTTTAATATCTGGATAATGCTAAGCATGGGGGTTCAGTTGGTTTCAACCATAGGACTTATTGTAATTATTATAGCTGGTGGTATTGTTGCAAGTGAATTTTCTGCGGGAACAATTAAATTTTTACTTATCAACCCTGTTACAAGAGGCAAAATACTTGTGTCAAAATATGCAGTAGTAATTTCAATTAGCTTTATACTTCTGCTTTTAATGTATATAATCTTTGGATTTATGGGTGGAATTTTATCTGGGTTTAAAGATATAGGTGCATCTAATTTATCGGTAAGAAACGGCAAGGTTGTTGAAGTTTCGGGATTTTTGTTCATGGCAAAAACATATCTGTTAGCTAGCATTAATATGATTGTTATGGCAACACTTGCATTTACAATTTCATCATTAATGAGAAGCTCAGCAGTTGCAATTGGCGTAAGTATGTTTGCTATGATGGGCGGAAGCCTGATTGACACAATATTGAGCCAAGCTTTAAAGGTTGATTGGGGAAGATATTTGATTTTCTCAAATATAGACATTGTAAATATTTCACAGGGTAACTCATTATATGAAGGGCAGACATTAGGCTTTGCTATTGCGGTTATCGTTGTTCATATGGTAATATTCCTGCTTACTGCATGGGATGGCTTTGTAAGAAGAGAGGTATAAAATAAAAGCGTTCAGTCAAATGGCTGAACGCTTTTTTAATGGGAACCCAGAGGAGGGTATTCCCTTTGGTATGTTTGGTGCAACGCTTTATTATAAAACAATTCTTATACATTAAATCTGAAATGAACAATATCGCCATCCTGCACAACATAGTCCTTGCCCTCAAGACGAACAAGTCCCTTTTCTTTTGCAACAGCCATACTGCCACAGCTTATAAAATCGTCAAATGCGATAACTTCAGCACGGATAAAGCCTTTTTCAAAGTCAGTGTGAATTTTTCCTGCTGCTTGAGGAGCCTTTGTACCTTTTTCGATTGTCCATGCACGAACCTCAGGCTTTCCGGCAGTGAGGTATGAAATCAATCCAAGTAGTGCATAGCCCTCCTTAATAATTCTGTTAAGTCCTGATTCCTCAAGCCCCAGCTCATTTAAGAACAATGCCTTGTCATCATTGCTCATATCGGATATTTCAGCCTCAATTTGCGCACATATAGGCATAACTGCTGAATTTTCTTCTTTAGCAATTTCGCAAACGACCTTATAATTTTCGTTTGTTTCAATATTGTTTATAAAATCATTTTCACAAAGATTTGCTGCATAAATCACAGGTTTTAAGGATAGAAGGGGAGTGGATTTAATTACTTCCCTTTCCTCCTCGTTGAAAGGATAGCTGCGAGCAGATTTGCCTTCCTCAAGATGCAACTTCAGCTTTTCAAGAAATTCAACCTCTGCTAGAAATTTCTTATCACCCTTAGCCAGTTTTTTTGTTCTGTCAATACGGCGTTCAAGCATTTCCACATCAGAAAAAATAAGCTCAAGGTTAATGGTTTCAATATCACGCTTAGGGTTGATTTCCCCATCGACATGGATAACATCGGAATTTTCAAAGCAGCGCACTACATGAACAATAGCATCAACCTCACGAATATCAGCTAAAAATTTATTTCCCAGTCCTTCTCCCTTTGACGCACCTTTTACAAGGCCTGCTATATCCACAAATTCAAGTGTTGCAGGCGTAAATTTATCAGGTTCAAAAATTTCAGCCAGTTTATCAAGTCTTTCATCGGGCACAGATACAACGCCGACATTTTTTTCAATTGTGCAAAACGGATAGTTTGCAGATTCAGCACCAGCATTTGTTAAAGCATTAAACAATGTGCTTTTTCCAACATTAGGAAGTCCAACCATTCCAAGTTTCATATTTTCAAAATCCTTTACTTTAAATTTTACAAAGGCACAAGAAAAATCTTGTTACAAAATCGGTATTAATTATAACATAATTTCAAAACAAAAACAAGTAGAGCATATAAAACTTAAAAAAGTCAATTTTGGACTAATTATTAGTCATAAAAGCGAGTTGTAGGCTATAAATTAATCTGATATAATTTAAGAAAATAAGAAGAATTAGTGAGTTAATGATTTAGTAGTTCCTTCCTTTTTTCGCTTGGAGTACAGCCAAAACGCTTTTTAAAAAGCTTCATAAACATTTTGTAATTGGAAAATCCGTTTCTGCTTAAAATTTCAGATATGCTATAGTTTGTATTAGCAAGGTCATTATAGGCATATTCTAGGCGTATCGAGTTTAGATATTCAAGAAAGGTTATTCCCATATGTTTTTTGAAAAAGCGTGAAAAATATTCTGGATTCAATGATACAACAGCAGAAATATCACTAAGTGATATTTCCTCCATATAATGCTTTTTCACATAATATGTTACCTTGCTCAGCCTATCAATATATTTCTCATGCTTTTGTTGTTCAACGGGGCTGATTTCATTCTTAAAATTGATATTCAAATGAAAAAGTAAATCAAAAACAATGCTGTAAAACCTAAGCAAATAGCCGTTAGGCTTTGCCTGACATAGCGATGCAAGTTCTTTTAAAAGAGTTTTTATATATTCTACATTTGGTTTTTTAGCATCTTTACTGTAATTTACTTTAAACTCAATAAAGTCAATATTAGGTATATGCTTTTTTATAAAGTCATAGGATATCTGAAGCAGAAAGAATTTAGAATAGCAAGCACTGCTGGTTGAGTGTATGTCTCTGGGATTCACCATAATAAAATCACCAGCATTGATGGTGTGGGGCTTATTGTCAATAGTAACAGTGTATTGTCCTTCGATTATATAAAGAAACTCCATGCTATTATGCCAGTGCTTTGCAACAAAGCTCCCGTTGTTTTCGCAAATAAAAAAGTGCATATCAATATTATTTTTGTAAAAGATAATTTCATGAGGATATGCTTCCATAATACACCACCTAATTATATACTGACGCCAGATTTACAATTATCATAACACAATCGTATAGAAAAAACAATAAAGTCTAATTATTTTAAGTAAGGAGGCAAGAATATGGTAAATGATATGACAAAAGGCAGACCAATGAAACTGATATTAACTTTCTGTATACCAATGCTTATGGGTAATATTATTCAGCAGCTTTATAATATGGTAGACTCAATAGTTGTCGGAAGATTTGTTGGAGTTGACGCTTTTGCGGGTGTTTCATCAACGGGCTCATTGACATTCCTTGTTATTGGCTTTGTAATGGGGCTTACCAGTGGCTTTTCAATTAAGGTTGCTCAAAGCTTTGGTGCGGGAGATTATAAGGAGATGCGAAAATATATTGCAAATGCCTTGTATCTATCAGGCGCATTTGCTGTTGTTCTGACAGCTTTGACAGTGCTTTTCACAAGACCTTTGCTTAGAGTGATGCAGACGCCGGAGAATATTATTGATTATGCATATGATTATATAATTATTCTTTTTGCGGGAATATCAGTGACAATATTGTATAATATACTTGCCAGCATTTTAAGAGCAGTTGGTGATAGCAAGACACCGCTTATATTCTTAGGTGTTGCAGCAATGGTAAATATTGTTTTAGATTTATTGTTTGTAATATCCTTTAATATGGGCGTAAAGGGTGTTGGGTATGCAACAATAATTGCACAGATAGTTTCGGCTGTTTTAGGTATAATTTACATAAAAAAGCGTTACTATATTCTGCACATTCAAATGGACGAACTTAGGATGGATCTTGAAAAATGCAAGGAGCTTGCTTATATAGGAGTGCCGATGGCATTACAATATTCCATTACTGCTGTAGGAACAATAATATTGCAATTTGCAGTAAATTCGCTTGGTTCAGCGACAGTTGCAGCAGTTGGTGCAGCAACAAAGGTGCAGTCATTTGCAATTTTACCGATGGAAACATGGGGCTTGGCTGTGGCGACATATGCAGGACAGAATTTTGGCGCAAGAGAGTATAACAGAATTAGGGATGGCGTTAATAAGAGCCTTGTACTAGGCGTTGTATATAGCGTGTTTATATATGTAATTATAGCAGTTTTTGGTGGCTATATATCACTTTTATTTATCAAGAAAGAGGAAATAGCTATTTTAGGTGATGTTGTAAGGTTTTTGAGAATAAGTGGTGCGTTCTATCCAACTCTTGCTGTTTTGTTTGTTGTAAGAAATGTGTTGCAGGGCTTGGGATATAGTATGATAACTATACTTGCAGGAGTAAGCGAGCTTATAGCTAGGGCTGTTATAGCAATTGTGTTTGTTAGGATATTCGGATATGATGCAGTTATACTAGCTGGACCTGTTGCATGGATTTGCGCTGATATGATTGTAATAATAACATATATTGTAAAACAAAATGATTTAAGGCGAATATGCATAGAGCAGTCCGATGTTGTTAAGGTATGTGATACAATTTAATATTAAAACAGAATCATGATTATAATATGAAGTGCCTCGTTAGAATACAACAAAACCCTGAAAATAGCTGTAAACACGCTGTTTTCAGGGTGAACTTTTTTATGTTTTATTATTTCCCTTATTTCTGATGAATTGATATTTCTGCAAACATTTTATGGATAACTAAAAAACATATCCCAAAGTACCTCATCCACAAACAATGTTAGGTAACTAAATTAACACTAAAAGACAATACAATGGGATATTTATATGTGTTCAATTTTGTTTATTTACTTGTATAAATAAAAAAAGGGGTCATAATCAAAATCTACAAATATGCTCATTTTATTTTGGAAGGAAATGAACTTTTAAGAGAAACATTAGGTGCATAAGAGCGTTTGATATACATAATAAGATTTAAAAATGCTTTTCCTGTTTATTCTGTGAAAACAAAACGCCCAACGCATTTGCGTTGGGCGTTTGTATATTTGGCGGAGAAGGAGGGATTTGAACCCTCGCGCCGGTTACCCGACCTACGCCCTTAGCAGGGGCGCCTCGTCACCACTTGAGTACTTCTCCAGAGCAACTTATAAATATATATAATGATAATAATTGGCGGAGAGGGTGGGATTCGAACCCACGGTTCCTTTCAGAATCACTAGTTTTCAAGACTAGCTCCTTAAACCTCTCGGACACCTCTCCGCATTTAATCAGCTTTATTATTTTATCATATGTTTTTTTATTTGTCAAGGGGTTAAATAAATTTTTATATAAAATTTTTGTTGTAATTTTATTTGAATATAAAATTATACTAACTTGTTCTAATTGAAAGATATGATAAAGTGCAGAGGGAAATTTTGCAGGATGCAAATTGATAAATATATAAGAACTCCGTCATATGGGCTCATGACATTGATAACCATAGCATTTAAAGGCTGTTTTTAGAAGAAAGGGATTGAAAAAAGTTTTGTTTGTAGGAGAGTATTTTTGGCAAAAAAGCGTTCGAGGTGCTTTAAAGAAGGAATTGGGAAATCTAAAAGCAATATAATAATAAAGTAAAGGCATTAGCTAGCAGTTTAAGCTCTTAGCTATGCTTATTTTAAACAATAAAAAAAGACGGTCACCGACCGCCTAATTAAGTACATTATAAAGAGATTAAGTACATTATTGATTTAATAATAAGCTATCTTTGTTCACAAATAAGCTTAATAGCTGTTCTTTCTTCGCCATCAATTTCAATGTTAGCAAAAGCAGGGGTGCAGATTAAGTCGATACCAATAGGAGCAAGGTAACCACGAGCAATCGCAATTGCTTTTATGGATTGATTAGCAGCACCTGCACCAATTGCTTGGACTTCAACAGCAGATTTTTCTCTAATTACTCCTGCAATTGCTCCTGCAACTGAATTTGGTGAAGAATGTGATGAGACCTTTAAAACTTCCATTGTCGAAACCTCCTGAATAAATTTAAAAAGGTACTTAGTGATAGTTATTATACAACATAATGAACCTTTTTGCAATACTTTTTCAAATTTTTGTTCATTATCTCTCAATAATTTTGTTAATTTTAGTACATCTTCCAATTTGTTCGGAAAATTCTACCAAAACCGAGTTTAAAAAACAGCTAGTATTTGCCTCGGAGAATTGCACAGGATATTTATATTTCAGCTTATTTACAGCAGGGTCAATCGCAACTCCAAGAACGGATAGCTCAGGTCCAGTCATTCCGACATCAGTAATATATCCAGTATGGTTGTTAAGTATAATTTCATCATTTGTCTGAACATGGGTATGAGTTCCCATTACAGCAGTCACCTTTCCAGCGAGATAATGCCCCATAGCTTTCTTTTCAGCAGTTGCTTCAGCATGAAAATCAACAAAAATATTAGGCGTTTTAAGTTCCTTTAAAATTTTATCCATTGTGCTGAAAGGATTATCAAGTGCGTCCATATACACAGTTCCCATCAGATTAACTATTGCTACTGAATATTTACCATAATCCAGTACGCATACTCCTTTTCCGATAACTCCATCAGGGTAGTTTGCAGGTCTTAGTATGGTATCACTTTCAAATATTTGAACAGCATCACGGCGTTTAAACGCATGATTCCCGGTGGTAATTACATCTACACCGCAATTAAAAAGCATTTCAGCTGACGCCTTTGTTATTCCGTTTCCTACGGCGGAGTTTTCTCCGTTTGCTACTATAATATCTACAGAATATTTTTGCTTTAATGAGTATAGTTTTTGTTGCAAAAATTCACATCCGTGTTTTCCAACAACATCTCCGATAAATAATAGTTTCATTTTTACTCCTATAATTTTTACAATTTAAATAGAATTTTTATACCATTTATATTTTACCATATTCTTTAAAAAATGCAAGAGGACATAAAAAACTTTATTATTTTCATAAATTATAGTATTGTAATGGAGGGATAAATATGATATAATAATTGCAATATTATTGCAATTATTGTGATGCAAAGAAAACATTATAAGCTTAAATTAAAAAATATTACATTATTTGACTGAGTATTCATGTTCAGATAATGCACACTATATAGTATTAGGGAGTGATGTTTGTGCTTATCATAGAAAACCATATTGGTAAAATAACCATTTCTGAAAAATTTCTTTCTGACTTGATTGGATATACCATAACAAACTGCTTTGGCGTTGCTGACATGAATTCAAGCAGTCCTATTGATACTTTATATGCACTCTTTAAGAAAAAAAATAAAGATAATAAAATCAGTAAGGGTGTAAAGGTTACATCAAAGGATAATAAGCTTATTGTTGATTTGCATATTACTGTTGCTTTTGGAACAAATATTTCAGTTGTTACTAAAAGTATATCCGATAAGGTTCAGTTTGCGGTTGAGGAAGCAACTGGTATGGAAGTTTCAAAGGTAAATGTTTTTATTGATAATATGAATGTATAAAAATATTTTCATATACAGTTAAGTGTTTAATAATGTTGGGCGTTTCTCCGCAGAGGAATAGCTTGGCTTATGAAAATATATAATATTATAACATATAAATAACAACATTACAAAAGATTTATCTGCGGGGGAGAGAGGGATATAGTGATTAATGGTAGCTTATTAAGAGATGCGATGATTTCGGGTGCTATTAGCATAGCGAATAAAAAACGAGAAGTTGATGAGCTTAATGTATATCCTGTTCCCGATGGGGATACAGGAACAAATATGTCCATGACAATGAGTGCGGCTGCTAAAGAATTAGCTTTGCTTGATGATTCTGTAAGTGTTTCAGAGGTGGCTGAAACTGCAGCTTCAGCACTTTTAAGAGGAGCAAGAGGTAATTCGGGCGTTATTCTGTCCTTGCTCTTCAGAGGCTTTGCAAAAGGTTTGAGTGGACTTAAAACTGCTTCAGGCGAGGATGTTGCAAATGCTCTTGAATTAGGGGTTTCTGCAGCATATAAGGCAGTTATGAAGCCAACGGAGGGAACGATTTTAACAGTTGCAAGACTTGCAAGTGTGAAGGCAAGGGAAAGCTCAAAGTCAACTAATGATGTGGCCTTGCTTTGGCAGGAGGTCTGTGATGAGGCGGCAGCTACACTTGACAAAACTCCGGATATGTTGCCCACGCTAAAAAAAGCAGGAGTTGTTGATGCTGGTGGAAAGGGTCTTCTTGTAATATTTGAGGCAATGCTTGAGGTCTTTAAGGGTGGCGATATTGTAAAGGCAGAAAATGAATCGGATGTCCCTGTTAAAACGCAGGAAAGCTATGGTACCGCTGTTGGAAATGTTGATGATGAGGTAATTACTTTCACATACTGCACCGAGTTTATCGTTAACAAAAAAGAGGATTGTAAGGACGCGTCCGTTCTCAGAGCCTATCTTGAAACAATCGGCGACAGCGTTGTAGTAGTAGATGATGATGACATAATCAAAGTACATGTGCATACTGACCATCCAGGTAAAGCGTTGGAAAGGGGCATGCAATTTGGTGCACTTGTAAATATTAAAATTGAAAATATGCGTGAACAGCACCAGAGTAGGGTTCGCGAAAATAAAATTAAAGCTGTTCAGGAGTTTGTGCCTGTTAAGCCTGAAAAGAAATTTGGATTCGTTGCTGTCGCTATGGGCAGTGGTATTGAGGCGATGTTCAAGGATTTAGGTGTTGATGTTATTGTTACAGGCGGACAGACTATGAACCCTTCAACTGACGATATTTTAAGGGCGATACATTCTACTCCAGCGGAAACTGTATTTGTACTTCCGAATAACAAGAACATAATCATGGCCGCTGAACAGGCAATAAAGCTTGCTGACAGGAGTGTTTGTGTTTTGCAAACAAGAACTATTCCCCAAGGCATTTCAGCTATGCTTGCGTTTGATGAAACGCTCGACTTTATTGAAAATAGAATTGCTATGACTAAGGCTATTGAGAAGGTTTCTACTGGTTTGATTACATTTGCTGCAAGGGATTCCGAATATGAGGGATATTCCATTAAGAAGGGCGAAATTCTTGCACTTGACAATAATAAGCTAGCGTTTACTGCCAAAGATGTCACAAAGGCTGCTATAAAATTGACAAGAAGGCTTATCAAGAGTGATACAAGCTATATTACATTGATTTATGGTGCTGATGTTACGGATGAGAATGCTGAAAACCTTCAGTCAATGCTGCAGGCTAAAGTAGGCGATAAGATAGAGGTTATGCTTTTAAATGGTGGACAGTCAATCTATTACTACATTATTTCCGTAGAATAGTGGAAAACTATTGCTTGCGTTTTGTTGTTTTGATTATATTTAAAGTATTTAATTTAAGATTTTTTTATAAAAGATTTAACGGAGCTTGAGGCAGTGGTCTCATAAGCTGAGATGCTTGATAGGTAGCGGTCAAGTAAATAATTGAAAGGGTAGGTTTAAAAGGATGAGCAAAATTCCGTATAAGATTTATTTATCAGAAGATGAGATGCCTAAGCAGTGGCATAATATCAGAGCGGAGATGAAGACACCGCCTGAACCATTTATTAATCCAGCGACAGGAAAATACTGTACTCCTGAGGATTTGGAGCCTGTTTTTTGCAAGGAATTGATTGAACAGGAGTTTAACACCACTGATAAATATATAGATATTCCAGAAGGAATACTGGACTTTTACAAAATGTTTCGTCCATCTCCTTTAATTAGGGCGTATAACTTGGAAAAGGCATTGGATACACCTGCTAAGATATACTATAAATTCGAGGGAACAAATACATCTGGTTCACATAAGCTAAATTCAGCGGCGGCGCAGGTTTATTATGCAAAGAAGCAGGGTTTGACACGCCTTACAACTGAAACAGGTGCTGGTCAATGGGGAACAGCTTTGGCAATGGCTTGTGCTTTTTATGGAGTAGATTTGACTGTATTTATGGTTAAGGTTTCTGCTGAACAAAAGCCATACAGGAAGGGCGTAATTGAAACCTATGGTGGAAAAGTAATTCCTTCTCCATCTGATACAACTGAGGTTGGAAGAAAGATTCTTGCTGAAAACCCCGGAACAGGCGGTTCACTTGGCTGTGCAATTTCTGAGGCTATGGAGGTTGCTGCAAAGACTGATAATTGCCGCTATGTGTTGGGAAGTGTACTTAATCATGTTGTTCTACATCAGTCCATTATCGGTATGGAAACTAAAATAGCTTGTGAAAAATATGATATAAATCCTGATATTATTATTGGTTGTGCTGGTGGCGGTTCAAATCTTGGAGGCTTGATTTCACCATTTATGGGTGATAAGATTAATGGTAAAAATAATATAAGGTTTATTGCTGTTGAGCCTGCATCATGCCCATCGCTTACAAGAGGTAGGTATGCTCTTGATTTTGGTGATACTGGACAGACAACTCCTCTTATGAGAATGTATACTTTAGGAAGTGGATTTATGCCATCTCCAAGCCATGCGGGCGGACTTCGTTTTCATGGTATGTCACCAATTGTTTCACAGCTTTATCATGAGGGTTATATGGAGGCTTTTGCTGTTGAACAGACAAGTGTATTTGAGGCTGCTACCTTGTTTGCAAGAACTGAGGGAACATTGCCAGCACCAGAGTCATCACATGCTATTCGTGTTGCAATTGATGAGGCATTGGAATGTAAGGAAACTGGTGAGGATAAGACAATAATCTTTGGCTTGACAGGCACTGGATACTTTGATTTAGCTGCATATATGGCATATAATAGTGGAACATTGACAGATATTATTCCTACTGATGAGGATTTACAAAAAGGATTTGATAGCTTGCCAAAGTTTGATTTCTAGTTAAAACTTTATGATATGGGGTGGATTGTATCTGCCCCATAAAATATTAATTACAAATGTGAGGTGTTTGTATGACAAGACTTTTTAGTAATATAAATACACTTAAAGGCGTTGGTGAGAAGCGTTCAAGGCTGTATGAAAGGCTTGGTATTACAACACCCTATGAGCTTTTGTATCATTTCCCCAGAAGCTATACTGACTATACTCAGGTTACTGCCGTTATTGATGCACCTATTAATGAATATTGCGTGTTGAAGGGGACAATAGTTAGAAAGCTACCTGAACAGCGTATTCGCATGGGCTTAAATATTTTTAAGGCAATTGCAAATGATGGCACGAATAACTTCTTGGTTGTGTTTTTCAATAATTATTATGCCTTTGATGCGTTAAATGTGGGCTATGAATATTACTTTTACGGCAAGGTTACGGGCGATTTGCTAAAAAAAGAAATTACCTCTCCGCATGTTATAGCAGGTGATTCAAAGGAGCTTTTCCAGCCTGTTTATTCGTTGACAGAGGGCTTGACTGGGGCTATAGTACAAACAAATATAAAAAGTTGCCTGCAGATTCTGGATAGCGAGCCGATTGAAATTCTACCAAAGGATATAATTGAGGAGAATAATCTTTGTGGTCTGACAGAGGCGATAAAGAATATACATTTTCCCCAAAGTAAAGAAATGCTTGATATGGCTAAAAAAAGGCTAGCCTTTGATGAGTTGTTGACCTTGCAGCTGGGTATGCTCATGTTAAAGGGCAGGAATAAGCAGAAAACAGCTATAAAAATGAGCAGTGATACCAATGTGGAAATATTATATCAAACAATTCCGTTTGAGCTTACAAATGCGCAAAAGCAAGCTATATCGGAGATATGTGCTGATTTATGCAGCAGTGTTCCTATGAACAGGCTTTTACAGGGTGATGTTGGAAGCGGAAAGACAGCAGTTGCTGCTGCTGCCTGCTATTTTGCGTATCTAAATGGTTGTCAGAGTGCGCTGATGGCTCCTACAGAAATTCTTGCCATCCAGCATTATAATACACTTTGTGAGTTTTTGGGACCTCTTGGAGTACAGGTTTGTCTGCTTACTGGTTCGCTTACTGCAAAAAAGAAGAATGCTGTCAAAGAGCAGATTCAAAATGGCGAGATAAGCGTTGTTGTGGGCACTCATGCGATAATTCAGAAAAGCACAGTGTTTAAAAAACTTGGACTTGTTATTACAGATGAACAGCACAGATTTGGAGTTGAACAGCGTGCAGCACTTGCTGAAAAGGGTGGCAGCCCTCATAAGCTGGTAATGTCTGCAACGCCGATTCCAAGAACGCTTGCGCTGATTATTTACGGGGATTTAGATATATCAATACTTAATGAATTGCCTAAGGGCAGAGCAAAAATCGAAACCTTTGCAGTAACGGGCAAGCTTAGGGAAAGGGCGTATAATTTCATTAGGGATAGACTTAATGAGAATAAACAGGCATATATCGTCTGTCCTATGATTGATGAGAATGACAATGATTTAATTGCTGTTACTACCTATGCACAGAAATTACAGGAGGGTGCGTTTAGTGGTTATAATGTAGGCTTGTTGCATGGCAGAATGAGTTCAGCTGATAAGGAAAGGGTTATGAATGATTTCCGCAATGGGGATATTGACCTGCTTATCAGCACAACGGTTGTTGAGGTCGGGGTCGATGTGCCGAATGCAGTTGTTATGATGATTGAAAATTCGGACAGATTCGGCCTTTCACAGCTTCATCAGCTTCGTGGTCGTGTTGGCAGGGGCATGGCTCAAAGCTATTGTATTCTTGTGACAGATAATATAAATGATGATGTAAAACATAGACTAAGAATTATGAGTAGTACTACTGATGGGTTTAAAATATCGGAGGAGGATTTAAAGCTGAGGGGTCCTGGTGACTTTTTTGGCAAAAAGCAGCATGGCTTGCCACAGCTTAAAATTGCCGATATTGCAGGTGATATGGAGCTTATGAAGACCACACAGATGGTTGCAAGGAGGATAATAGATGAGGATTCTGAGCTTAAACTACCGAAAAACGGTGGTCTTAGGGTAGAGGTAATAAGGCTTTTTGCAAAGAGTGGGGAGAATAGCTTAAACTAGATTCTTTGTGAAAATTATAAAAAAACACTGGTAAAGTGTTGATTAAATGTGCATTTTGCATAAAATAAGATTTTTTTAATAAAACCTCTTGACTTTTATATGCTTGTATGATAAAATAAACAAGTCGTTGATGAACGCACAAAAAGTTCACAGACAATAAGTAATGATGGGAGCATAGCTCAGCTGGGAGAGCATCTGCCTTACAAGCAGAGGGTCATAGGTTCGAGCCCTATTGTTCCCACCATTTTTGGCCTGGTAGTTCAGTTGGTTAGAACGCTAGCCTGTCACGCTAGAGGTCGTGGGTTCGAGCCCCATTCAGGTCGCCATATCTTTCTCATGTGAGAAAGATGCGCCTCTGTAGCTCAGTCGGTAGAGCAGAGGACTGAAAATCCTCGTGTCGATGGTTCGATTCCATTCGGAGGCACCATTTGCCGACACAATCAAGATATTGGTTGTGACGGCCTGTTTGCGGATTTAGCTCATCTGGTAGAGCGCCACCTTGCCAAGGTGGAGGTAGCGAGTTCGAGCCTCGTAATCCGCTCCATATTGCGCTGGGGAAATATTCTTGGCGTAGCAATCCTAAGATTTTGTCTTAGGATTTTTTTATTTTATAAAAATATAGCGAGATGTTGTAAATACAACAGCTTTTTGCTCTTAATTATGATATATTAGACATAGGGTAAATAGAAATGCCTTAAATTATGACATGAATGCTATTGTTTATTTCAATATTTGCGGGCTATAATAAATGTGAATATAAATAGACTCTGGCAAAGCAAGTCGAGAAAGGGTGGATTATTATGGCTGATAAATTTATTAAAAATATTGATTTTTCAAAGGTTCATACTTTGGCTGAATTGGTTTCATACCAGGAGGGACAGGTTGTCAGCAAAACACTTGCACAGAACAAGGCACTTAGTTTAACACTTTTTGCTTTTGATGCAGAAGAAGAAATTAGTACACATGAGTCCAGTGGAGATGCAATGGTTGTTGTGCTTGACGGTCAGGCTGAAATTACAATAGGCTCTGAAAAATTTACTTTAGGTCAGGGAGAAACAATTGTAATGCCTGCAAGGGTTCCTCACGCTGTATTTGCAAATGAAAAAATGAAAATGTTTTTGATTGTTGTATTTGGTCAGAATGAATAAATATTTCTACTTAAAAGAAAGAGCATCACCTTATAATATAAGATGATGCTCTTTCTTTTGCTATAAAATGATGTGTTTCAAAGCATATCGGAGTAATTTGTGTAAATCATATAAGAGTATTGTTGAAATTTTGTCATAAAATTTTGGTTTAAATGCTTGTGCTTGTAATAAATATATGCTATAATGTATTAAATGTTTATACATTTGGAGTAATATTTATGGATTGCTAAATACAATGAAAATAATAATTAAGGAGACTTAATATGAAGTTTGGTTTTTTTGATGACGCAAACAAGGAATATGTTATTACATCGCCAAGAACACCTTACCCTTGGATAAATTATCTTGGTACACAGAGCTTTTTCTCACTAATTTCAAATACAGCGGGCGGATATCATTTCTATAAGGATGCACGCTTGAGAAGAATTACTCGTTATCGCTATAATAATGTGCCTGTTGATATGGGCGGACGCTATTTCTATATCAATGATGGCGGAACAATCTGGTCACCTGGCTGGTCACCTGTTAAAACAGAATTGGATAGCTATGAGTGCCGTCACGGTATGGGCTATACTATTATTACTGGTAAGAAAAATGATATTTCAGCAAACGTTACCTTCTTCGTTCCAAAGGATTATAACGGAGAGGTTCAAAAACTTGTTTTGAAGAATGAAGGTAAAGAAAAGAAAACAGTTAAGTTATTTTCGTTTATAGAATTCTGCTTGTGGAATGCTCTTGATGACTCAACTAACTTCCAGAGAAACTTCAATACTGGTGAGGTTGAGATTGAAAACAGCACATTGTATCACAAAACAGAATATAAGGAGCGTCGTGACCACTTTGCATTCTATTCAGTAAATACTAAAATTGATGGTTATGATACAGACAGAGAGAGCTTTTTAGGTCTATATAATGGCTTTGATAATCCACAGGCAGTTCTTGCAGGCAAGGCTACAAACTCTGTTGCTGATGGTTGGTCACCAATTGCTTCTCATTATATCGAGGTTACTCTTGATGCTGGAGAAAGCAAGGATTTCGTGTTTATTCTTGGCTATGTTGAGAATGCACAGGAAGAAAAGTTCAATCCTGATCGCACAATAAATAAGACAAAGGCTTATGCTATGATAGAGCAGTTTAACACATCTGAAAAGGTTGACAAGGCTCTTGTTGAATTGAAGGAAATGTGGAATGATCTGCTATCAAAATATACTGTTGAAACCCCAGATGAGCATATGAACAGAATGGTGAATATCTGGAATCAGTATCAGTGTATGGTTACATTTAATATGTCTCGTTCTGCTTCATATTTTGAGAGTGGTATTGGAAGAGGTATGGGCTTTAGAGATTCAAATCAGGACTTGCTCGGTTTCGTTCATCAGATTCCTGAAAGAGCAAGAGAGAGAATTCTTGACCTTGCTGCTACACAATTTGAAGACGGTGGCTGCTTCCACCAGTATCAACCTTTAACAAAGAAGGGTAATGACGAAGTTGGTGGAGATTTCTCCGATGACCCATTGTGGATGATTTTATCAACTGCTGCTTATATTAAGGAAACAGGAGATTACTCAATTCTTGATGAGATGGTTCCTTATGAGAACAAGGAAGAGCTTGCAAAGCCAATGATGCATCACTTAAAGCAGTCATTCTATAAGGTTTGCACAAATCTTGGTCCTCATGGCCTACCATTGAGCATGAGAGCTGACTGGAACGACTGTCTAAACCTAAGTTGCTTCTCAAATGAGCCTGGCGAGTCATTCCAGACATCAACATCACCTAAATATGGTGAAGATAAATACAGTAAAGTTGCTGAATCAGTAATGGTTGCTACATTATTTACCTTTGCAGGTCCTGAATATGTTGCACTATGCAAGTACAAGGGTGATACAGCTGAGGCTGAAAAGGCACAGGCTGAAATTGATAAAATGGTTGAAAATATTAAGAAGCATGGCTATGATGGCGAATGGTTCTTGAGAGCTTATGATGATTTCGGAAGAAAGGTCGGCTCAAAGGAATGTGAAGAGGGTAAAATCTTCATCGAACCACAAGGTTTTGCAGTTATGTCAGGTGTTGGTAAAGAAGAGGGCCTTGATATCAAGGCTTTGGATTCTGTTGATAAATACTTGAATACAAAATATGGACTTGTTCTTAATAATCCTGCATTTAGCAGATACTATATTGAATACGGTGAGATTTCCACATATCCTGGTGGATATAAGGAGAATGCTGGTATATTCTGTCATAATAACGCATGGATAATCTGTGCTGAAGCAGTTGTGGGCAGAGGTGATAAGGCTTATGAATACTACTCAAAGATTGCTCCATCATATCTTGAGGATATTTCAGATATTCATAGAACAGAGCCTTATGTATATGCACAGATGATTGCTGGTAAGGACGCAAGGCGTCATGGTGAGGCTAAAAATAGCTGGTTGACAGGTACTGCTGCATGGAATTTTGTTGCTGTATCACAATATATTCTTGGAATTATGCCTGATTGGACAGGATTAAAGGTTGACCCATGTATTCCAAAGGAATGGGATGGCTTTAAGGTTAGCAGATATTATCGTGGTGATATTTACGATATTACTGTTAAGAATCCTGACCATGTATATAAGGGTGTTAAGTCAATAACTGTTGATGGAAAAGCTATTGAGGGCAATATTCTTCCAGTATTCGGTGATGGCAAGACTCATACTGTTGAAGTGGTAATGGGTTAATAAAATAAACTTATGTTAAAGCGCATTTAGGATATTACAGCAAAGGGACTTTCTCTTTGCTGTTTCCTATATTTAAAACTAAAAACAAAAAGTTTACTCAATTTTTTCAAAAATTGCGAGGAGTTTGAGGGCGAGCAGCCCTCATAGCCGATAGGCTAAAGGACATAGGGGTGAGTATATGACAAAACGCAGAAAGAAACTAATTTTAATCGTTGTTGGTATTTTGCTTTGGGGTGCTATGTTTAGTACAGATTTTTATAGGCAGTCAAAAGAAAAACCGCCTATATTTTGTATAAGAACAGAATCTTACAAAGATGGGGGTAGCACTGAGTGGGTAGGGGTTGGGTATAAGGTGCAAAAGGTAGTAAATCGTGAGAGATATTGGGAACAAGGAGATACTGAAAATGGTTTCGACTGGTATATAATGCCTTGGTTTATAAATGAGATGTGATTAAAAAAACAAAAAGTTTACTCAATTTTCTCAAAAATTGTGAGGAGTTTGAGGGCGAGCAGTTCTCATAAGCCGCAAGGTTTTAAAAGGAGGTTTAAAAAAATGAATTTCACAAAAATAGTCAATTTTAACGGAACACCATGTGTCCAGATTTCGGCAGGTGGCTATACAGCATTGATTGCCTATGAAATCGGAAGTAATGTTATAAGATTAAGGAACACTAAGGATAGAATAGAATTTTTCAGATTTAAGGACAGTACAACTGCAGAGGAGTTGAAGAAATCAGCAGAGGTTTGGGGTTTGCCTACCTTGTATTTGCCCAATCGTTTTGCTGATGGGGTTCTTAAAACATCAGATGCTGTTTATCAGCTACCTGTTAATGAAAAAGCGCCTTACAACAACCATATTCATGGTTTTGTTCATAAAAGAAAGCATACTCTTGTTGAGCATTATGCAGATGAAAACTGTGCAGTAGTAAAAACAGAGTATCTGTATGATGAAAGAGATGCGTTTTTTGAATATCTGCCTATTAAATTTCTTGCTGAATATACATTTACCTTATCCGAAAATGGGCTTGATTACAGATTTAAATTAACCAATATGTCTGAAAAGATGATGCCGATTTCAGTTGCAACACATACTACAATTAAGACTCCTTTTGTTGAGGGAGCTAAAGAGGGTGATGTAAGAATCACTGTTCCGATTGGCAAGAAGTGCGAGCTTGACGAGAGATGCTTGCCGACTGAAGACTTACTTTCACTTAATGCATGGGATTTAGAGTATAAAAATGGCGAAAAATGCCCTGTATTACAGGACATTTCTAATGATATGTATGAAGCTGAGAAAATGAACCTTGATGGTGAGGATTTTTATGGCATGGTTGTTCTTGATAAGGCAAGTGGAAAGAGAATATGCTATGAGGTTTCAGATGAGTATAAGTTCTGGATTATATGGAATGATAAGGGCTTTAACGGATATTTCTGTCCTGAGCCAATGACTGCTATGATTGATGCACCAAACTTATCACTGCCAAAGGAGGTTACAGGCTATAAGGAAATTGGACCTAATGAAACATATGAGGTTTGGCAGAGGTTCTTTTCAAAGTAGCTGTTAATTTTCAAGCTCCGATAAGATATTAGGGAATACCTGCAGGCTTCTTTTCAAAATTCCGTTCAGATAGGCGAGCAGTATGCCATAATTTACGATAGGGATGTTTTGTTGGATGGCAGATTTTATGCGATATTTCATTTCTTTTTCGTTAAGCATACAGCCACCGCAATGAATTATTAGCTTGTACTTTGATAAATCAGCAGGGAATTCAGTTCCGCTTGTTGTTTCAAAGTCGATTTTAACTCCAGTATGCTTTGATAAAAGTTTTGGAATTTTTACTGTGCCAATATCTTCACATTGCCTGTGATGAGTACACCCTTCAGAAATTAAAACCTTGTCGCCATTTTGCAAAGATTTAACTGCTTTTACGCCTTTGACAAGTTCCGCAAGCTCACCTTTATAGCGTGCAAACAATATTGAAAAGGATGTAAGTAGTATGTCACTCGGAGTATCAGAAGAAACCTGTGCAAAAGCCTGACTATCCGTTATAACAAGCTTTGGCTTTTGGCTCAGGATTGCAAGTGTGTGACGGAGTTCTGTTTCCCTTGTAACAATGGAAATTGCACCTGATTCTAGGATATCCCTTATGGTTTGCTGTTGAGGGAGGATAAGTCTGCCTTTAGGTGCAGATTCATCAATAGGGACAACAAGGACAACTAAATCCAAAGGCTTGATTAAATCCCCGACAATGCGGAATTTTTTTTCATTGTCGGGCTTTTGCTTTGCCAAAAGTTCCTTTAATTCCGTTATTCCATCACCTGTTACAGCACTTACATAGATTTGATTTCCCTGTAATGCAGAACGCTTTTCAAGCAAATCAGCCTTGTTAATCGCAACGACATATGGAATTTTCCTTTCCTCAAACTTCTGTATAAGATTTTTTTCAGTATCGGATATACCTTTTAAAGCATCTACAACTAGAAGTGCGATATCGGTTTTGTTAAGTACCTGTAATGCCTTATGAACCCTTTGGTTTCCAAGCTCGCTGTTGTCGTCAAGCCCGGGCGTGTCAATAATAACCACTGGACCCAAAGGCAAAAGCTCCATTGCCTTTGATACGGGGTCAGTGGTTGTTCCTTTTATTTCAGATACCACAGCAAGCTTTTGACCTGTTATGGCATTTATAATACTTGATTTTCCAGCATTTGTACAGCCGAAAATACCTATATGGATTCTGTCTGCATTTGGTGTATTGTTAAGGTTCATTTTTATTTTACCTCTTTTCAAATTAAACATTTTATATAATTATACTATATTATCAATAATCAGGCAAATAAAAAATGCGATATTTTTAGAATANTTATAAGGAAAAGATTAATAATAAAAGTATAAAGTTTGAAAGGAGATTACTATTATGTCACAGTTAAGCCAAGTAGAGCTACAAAGCTTAAGACATTTAATAAGTTCACATGAGAACTCGGCTCAAAAGTTTGAAACTTATGCACAGCAATCAACAGATCCACAAATTAGGTCATATTTTGAAAAGGCAGCAAGGGAAGCGCAACAGACAAAGCAAAAGCTGATGTCATTTTTAAATTAAAGAGGAGGGGTTAATATGCAAATGCAGGAAAGAGTAATGGTCAATGATGCCTTAGAATCAGTTAAAGGAAGCCTTTCGGTTTATGCAACTACGATTTCAGAATGTGCAAATCAAAGTTTAAGGTCAACTATTCAAGGGATAAGGGATAGTTGCGAGGCGTCTCAATATGAGTTGTATAAAATTGCAGAGCAAAAGGGTTTCTATCAGCCAGCCCAGCAGGCATCTCCAGAGGATATTCAACAAGTAAGAACCAGCTTAATGCAAGGGGGACAACAACAAAGTCAAGGTATGGGTGGACAAGGTATTCCACAGGGAATTCCTCAAGGACAGGGCATGACACAAATCCCACAATCACAAGGCTCATCAATAAGACAGCCACAGGGTGTAAATAAGCCTATGGGGCAGGGAATGCCAAGAGGTTCAATGAGTGTTTCTGAACAGAGCATACCATCAGTACCACAAAGTTCTATGAGTGGCACACAAGGTTCTATAAACAGTTCAGGTTTTGGAATGTCACAAGGCTCAATGAGTGTGCCACCAGTACCACAATT
>JGI24709J26583_10000966_pt1 | contig 24277 bp, 12 predicted proteins | sample BioPla2DNA1_FD_26583 | JGI IMG/M metagenome (IMG submission 26583) | reverse complement strand
AGTAGTATTGTGGATATCCCTATCAAGTATCATCTCAGCCGTTATTTCTTTATATATGGTACCAGCTTCAAATTCAAGTTCAACATAATATCTACCAAACTCTATGGGCTTTCCAGGTAAAGCTTCTCCCAAACTGTATACTTGATGTAAACTAACCACACCATTTTCTTCTACCTTTTCAAAGAACGGATTATCAGTAAATCTTACGAATTTATTTGTTACATCTACATCTATTTCCCTTTGTTCTTCTACAACTACAACCGTGAGCCCCGCATTTTCTACTAGCCCATAGCTACATAGGTATACCTTGATGTCAACAACATTGCCATCTTCATCTAAAACACCATCTATGTTGGTAAAGTTCCATGTTTGCTGGCCTGTTTGCGAATCAATTTGAGGGACTAAGTAATCACATCTAAAACTCCAACCGTCTCTAATGAATGGGCTTTCTATGTTCGCACTATATTGATATTCAACAGGTTCTAAAGTGTCTTCATAATTGACAATGAATTTAAGTCCAGTTGGATCAAATTCTTGATTTAGAATATAATTCGTTTTTTGAGGGGGAGATGTAATGTCTACGCTTGAAATTTTTCTAATTACATTTACCTCTATAATCGCATCAAAGTCACTGATGTAATCATCATTATATACAACCCTCGCTTGTTTAATACCAGGTGTCGCATTATCATCAAGCAAAACATTTTCTGCAAGAAGTGGTATGCCTACAACGCCTACAGCAGGCTCACGAATAGTTCCATTAGTATATGTTACCTGCATAAAGACTCCACTTGTGTCAATATTGCCGCCTACATATACCCCTAAACTATCTATATAATCACCATTTGCATCAACAAACCTAATAGATTCTTCATCTAACTCAAGCGGGAGTATCTGAATGGAATATTCAACTTCTAGAGTCTCGCTAACCTTTACAAGCCAAATAACATCCCCTGCTTCTTCATATTTTAAAACTTGTTCTCCACCCTGCCAATTTACCATACTTAGTGCAAACGGTCTTGGTGTTGAGTGCTCACCATTTGAATATACTATCTGGTATGTCCAGGCCGAAACATCAATCTCTGCTCCTTGATATATAGGGGAGTGGTTGTCATCGATTAAAATCCCCTCGGCTACTCTCGCCTCTATGTTTAAAGTAATTGTCTTTTTAGTGGCAAGTAAAACCAGCCCGTTTTCGGAAGGATACCAAAACTCAACTTCNAAGGTTTTTGTACCAGCTACTGTGCTATTATAATTTAATACATTTACTTTCTCATTAGGCAAGGCAATTGTCTCTACTGTGTTGTTATTATACTCAATACTAACCACACATCCATTTAATTCTAACTGTAGATTTTGTTGTTGAATTGGTGGAGGTGTTAATATTTCAAAACGCTTTATATCCCTATCAGTAACTTTTACCTTAAAACTTGACTCAACCCTATCGTACGTAAACTCCACTTTGCTTTCCGCAGTTTTTATAGAATTATCCCATGATACGATTTCTAAACCTGGTAATATTCTCCCTTCTGCATCTACCATATCCATCTCTACGGAATAGCCATTACTGTACATTACATGAAGTTTTCCACCAAGCAGGCTTAACTCTTCACCAACATAGTAGATTTCTTTAGTAGGTTTTGTTATTACCTCAACGCTAACTACCGATTTTTCTGCAACCTGCACATTGAACTCGCCATAAACTGTTTTGTCGCCGTACTTATATTCTACTGTAATTATCTGCGCTTCGGTCTTACTTGGATCGAAGCCACTGCACATATCTTCCGTTATTGGGATAGTTACAAATTCGCCATCTTCTAATTCTAAATATAGGAAAGCATCACTTAAATTAAGGTTTTGACCTTCAACCAGATTGGAATTTATCTCTGGCAAATCAATACGAGTGGTTGTAACATCTCTAGCAACCACATTAACTTCTATAGTAGCTGTTCTGTCATTGTAGGAAACTACTAAAAACTGTCTACCCCATTTTTTATTATCAAAACTTGACACCATATCAGGGGTAATTTCAATGATACTATCAGTGTTATCTTCATAAATTATTCTAAGTTGGGCGCCAGTCAAGTCTAATGCTTCGCCTTCTTTGTACACCGTTTTAGTGGGAGCATTATATATTTCGACAGTATTTATATTTGCTGGCTTAGAACATGCAAAGAGTATACTCACTGAACCCAGTGCAAGTATAATTATCAAAAGCAAAACCAAAAAAATCTTTTTATTCATAAACCTAAAATGCTTTTTTCTTCCACGCATCATTTTTGATGTTGCGCGCGCGCGGACAGAAACAGAATATGGTACGCACGTGCGCATAATTATATATATTATATACGAACGCGCGTGTATAGTAAATCATTAATATTTGTTAATTTTGTGAAATTACCTGACTTTTAAGTGCATAAACAATTTGTATCTTTAAACTAGAATGACAATGCGCACTAAAAAAAGGCACTGAATTACTCAGCGCCTATATATAAGTCCACATAATTATAATAACTTTAGCCTATTTCTTCTACTCCTTCTACAAGTCTTAAAACATACTCAGGTTCATGATATATCCCTAATTTCTTTATGCAGGAAACAAAACTTAGTCCCTTCATATCACTCATATATCGTATAAGTTCAACTAAAAATCCGTAGTTGGGATAGGCAAGACCTAGTACATTCATTATGTAATCGTAAGAGTATCCAGTACGGTTTGACATCACAACTACTACATCAATTAAAGTGGAACGAGCTTTACTATTGCTTGTAAATTCTATTCCTAGATTACTTATCGATTCATCATAGGTTTGATCAAAGGTAAGAGCTAAATCAACTATAACTTTAATTAGCATTTCATACTTGTTTTCCTCATTTAAGTCCAGACGTTTAGTTATGTAGTCAAACGAATAGCCCCCTCTTTCATTCAATTCGGTAATAGCCCTATGCATAACATCATTAGGCACCCTGTCTCTATCATAATAGCCATAATCAACCATTATATTGTCCATAATTACATCAAACTTATCTAACTCTGGTAAGTTTACAAAATCTGCAGGTAAAAATCTAGGACCCTTGGCGTGAGCAGCGCCTAAAATAGCATCTCCTTCCTCAACTTCTCCTACCATGAAATAAAATGAGTTTAGATTGGCAATTCCAGTGCCTGGTCTTTCGTTATACGAACTAAACTCATAACTATACGAGTCTGATAATCTGGTCGCATAAGGTTGCGAATGTACAATCATAATGCTATCGGCTACGTCTAAAAGATCTTTTATGCGCTTACTTCTAACAGTTGTCTTGAAGACATAACCAGCACCTTTATAATATTTATTGTAGTATTGTGAGTATGCCTTGTTGACAGCTTGCATCATGCGCATATGGGAAACTGTTTGTTGATCAAATGTTGCAACAATAAAGTATGCTCTATTTGTGACAAGCGTGTATGCCAAAATCTCCACAGGAAATGTGGGTAGGATTGTTTTTATGCAATTGAGATAGTATGCCTTTGACTCAGGTGTAGGGAATGCAATACTCCCTCTTTTACCATCTACAACTAATCTGTAAAAGTAAGGTTTTTCACTATTTCTAGCCCCCACTCTTAAGTTTGGATTTTCAGGTCTTCTTTTGAAACGTACTTTAGCCATTTTATAGCCCCCTAGAATTTCTATAATGCATTTATTTAAGCGTTAATCTCGTATTATGAGTATCTATTTATCTTGATTAAGTTACCTAAACTTAAACTTTTATTTCTTTATTTTTTCTTTAAAAGCCTTCTCAAAAGACTCTATCGTCACTTCATTATCGCTAGTAATTTCCTTAACTTTTGAAGTGATGAAATCCTTAGCAGCTCTTTCGACTATCCGGCAAACTTCTAAAGCTTCTTCCATACTTTCGCCACATGCAACTACACCATGACCTGCAAGTAAACATGCCTTTCTACCCTCCAAGGCTGCAAGCGTATTTTTCGTTAAACTTCCAGTACTTGGAAGCCCGTATTTTCCAACCCTAACATCGCCACCAACTATGTTTTTTATTTCATCGTTGATCTCAGGAATGCCAATTCTGGCAGCAGCTAGAGATGAACACCACATAGAGTGAGTGTGTATAACAGCCTTAATTTCGGGACGAAGCGCATATATTGCGGCGTGTATTTTTCTCTCTGTTGTGGGCTTGTGTTTACCATTATATTCTAATGTTCTTACATTAACTATAACTAAATCTTCTGGTGTTAACAGTTCATACGCCAGCCCCTTTGGCGTCACAATCATATGATCTTCATCTATTCTTGTAGATAAATTTCCCCAAGTACCCTGTACTAAATTTTCTTTAACTAAAGTAAGGCTGGTTTCTATTGTCAATTTTCTAATATCTTCATGCGTCATTCTGCCTACTCCTTTACATCTTCCATTAGTGCTGCTTGTGTCTGAATACTATACTTTTTCTTATATATTATGTTCATGATTTTAGCATCTATAAACCCTATTTTTTGAGGATTACCAAGTATTGTTGCTTCCACAAACGCCTTGGCTCCCTTTTCCAAAACTAAAGAACCAGTAAATGCTTCTTCTATAGTTCTGCCCAGTGCTAAAGATTTCCCGGTTTTAATTATGCAAGCATTTCTACTTCCCTGAACACATGATAATACATCCATAACACCATCTGTTTTTGCCACTTTAGCAGTAAGCCCAACTATTTGAGCAAAATCATCAAGTAGTGCGGGGAGTTTTTTTGCATTTCTAGCGACAATACCACAATATGGCGCAGTGTTTAAAATGATAGCATTCCTGTCTGTTTTATACCCGTATATGGCCATATGCAGAGCTTCGTCTGCGTCTAACTCGTCTCCTCTTTGTTTAATGATAAAATCCGCGGCAGTCAAATCAACCAAATTTACGTCAGGTTTATTTATTATTAACCCATCTCTATACCGCTCGCTAACTCGATCGCCCTCACATGAAATATTCTCTGCTACTAGCTTTTTAGCTGTTTCTATCATTTTTTCAATCAGCTTATTTTTATTCATTATCTCTCCTCGTTTAATTATTAGCTAATTCTACTCTCCTTTATTTGGGTTTTCCACTAGATTAACTATTTTCAATCTTCAACCGGATGAGTGTTTGCTTTTTTATATGTCTTTTTTAAATCGTAATAAATATTTTTGTACGTTTTAAACATCCTATCATATACTTCTGCATTAGCAGGGTTTGGCGTGTAAACTTTCGCTACCTTTGCAAACTTATATGAATCTTCAAAACTTTTTAATTCACCTAGCCCTATCATTGCTATAATTGCCGCTCCTAATGCTCCTGCATTTCTTGGGTTTGCAATTACACTAAATTCTGTTTTAGTAATGTCCGCAATCATCTGCATCCATACTTTATCTAATGCCCCACCACCTACAATTCTAAATGTCTGGCAAGAGAATTTATAATCTTTAGCAAAATTTTCCAAAATCCAACGTAAATTAAAACCTATCCCCTCGTATACTGCACGCATTAAATGTTCTCGAGTATGGAATATGCTTATATTAAACAACGTTGCTCTAGTTGTAGTCGTGCTAACAGGACATCTTTCCCCAAGTAGCCAAGGAGTACAAATAAGTCCGTCACATCCTGGTGGAATGTTAATAATGCTTTCGTTCATTTTATCGTATATAGCATCACCATACTTTTCTTTTTCCTCTCTGAAAAACTCATCCATAATCCAGGTAATATTAGCACCAGCAGATTCAGTAATCCCCGTAATCAGATTCATATCAGGATCGGCGCTTTTTATTGCCGCAGCACCGTGGCTAAACTTAGTCTTGTTTTTACTAGATGCACAAACCCAAGCAGACGTTCCTAAATAAATGTGTATATCGCCATCCCTTGTCATGCCGCTTCCTATGCAAGCACTTTGTACATCATCACAACCTCCAAATACTGGCGTGCCTGGCTCTAACCCTAATTCTTCAGCAGCCGTTTCGGTTAATGGGCCCACATTATCAGTAGATTTTACAAGTGGTGGCAATTTTTTCATATCAAGTCCAGTTAATCCAAGGACTGATAACCACTGATTCTTCTTGAGATCTAGTCCATATGCAGAGGCTCCAGACAATTCTGCCACCATCTGCCCCGTACATTTCATCTTCAAATATCCATTGACATCTAAGAAATATTGCGTTCTTTTGTAAATATCAGGTCTTTCTTCTTTAATCCAAATGAGTTTTGCAATAACGTCTTTACCCATAATTGGCGTTCCTGAAAATATCGAAAATATTTTTGGTCCACCTAGTTTATTCATGATGGCATCAGCTTGTTTTTGCGCCCTTCCATCCACCCATGAAATATTCGGGTGTAAAACATTTCCTTCTTTATCTACAGGAATGATTCCCATTGACTGTGTCGCAAAGATAATCCCTTTTACGTCTTTTTTGTCAATACCTGCCTTTTTGATTAATTCCTTAGAACTGGTACATACCCCTGTCCAATAATCTTCCGGATTTTGTTCCGCCCAACCCGGATAAGGGTAATGGATATCATAATCTGCTCTAGTCTGAGCAATTATTTGCCCTGAAAAATCTACTAGTACTGCTTTGTTCGAACTAGTCCCCATATCGAATGCAATTACGTACATACTAAACCTCCACCACAATCTTTAGTAAATATCTAACTCTCGTAGTAGTTTCCCAAAAGTAGAAAACTACCACTTGAGTTTTTTACTATTTTGCTTTTTTATACCTTTTGTTTCAGATATCTCTCCATATCTTTTTTCTTTAAGCCCTTATCGGTTTCAACTACGGTTGAGAACACCTTATCAAATCTGGATAGTGCGTCATCAATAACTTCATCAGTATCCGCAAGTGAGGTATATAGTCTAGAGCCTGCTAGCGTTACTATTCCATTTGCCATATATGCAGCACCCATAACTTCCATAGAAACCTTTCTTTCTACCATTACCTTCTTGTTAGATAGTAGATTTAGGGCTGAACGTATAAAGCTCATTGAGGATGCATCAAAGCTCATAGCGCCAGTACACTCTAAGTGCACAATACTGCCTTGGCTATATGCAACAAACGGAATCTTATATTTAGCAATAAGCTTACGTAGTCCCTCTGTTAACCTTTCTCCTGCCTGACCTGCTTTGACACATGCATTGGTTCTTTCTATTTCTTTTATAGTTAAGTATCCAGCATATGAAGAGAGTGGGTTTGCTGCCAATGTCCCGCCTACGTAGGCACGGTGTTTACCTGTTGCGACACCTGCTGCCATCAAACCTGCATATTCTTTCTTTCCGCCTACTCCACCTGCTGCAGGATATCCCCCTGCGATAACTTTACCAAATATAGTAAGATCGGGCTCTATGCCAAAATATCCTTGTGCTCCACCTAAGCCTACTCTAAATCCAGTAACAACTTCGTCCATAATAAACAATGCACCATATTTATGAGCTAATTTCATTGCCTCTTTATTATAGTCAAAAGAAATTGGTCTTGTTCCACTTTCTGGTCCTACTGGCTCAACAATAACTGCTGCAGTTCCGCCTTTGAATTTGTTCCTAAATAACATACGCTCTAGCATATCTAAGTCATTTGGTCTAACTTCGTCAGTTAATGATAAAACCTTTCTAGGTATACCATGGCTTTCGAGCAAGTTCCTGCTTCCTGGAATCTTCAGTCCGTAAACCATTTGGTCCGACCAGCCATGATAGGCTCCACCTACTTTTATTACTCTTTTATGTCCAGTTTCAATTCTTGCAATTCTTAGTGATGCCATTACACTCTCTGTTCCAGAACCTAACATTCTGAACATTTCAACTGCTGGCATATGCTTGTTAATTTCTTTTGCAAGTAAAAGCTCTGCTTCGTGCAATAGTCCCGTTACTGGACCACAGGTATCTATAAGTTTTTTAACCTCTTCTCTAACCGGAGCGTAGTTTGACCCAAGTATTGTAGGCCCTCCCGCTTGTAAGAAGTCAATATATCTATTGCCATCTACGTCATAAAGATACGCACCCTCTGCGCGTTCAATTGCGAGTGGAAATGGATAATTGAATGCTAAATTGTGTTGTACTCCCCCAGGAATAAATTTCTTTGCTTCAGTTGCTAATGCTTTTGATTTAGTACATTTTGTTTCAAAATATGCCTTTACTTTCTCGTGTTCTTCAGCTGAAATTTCAAAAATTGGAACATGTCTTAAATTTTCAAGCTCCTGATTAATTTTTGCTGGATCATCCCACTTACTAATACTATAAATTTGTTCTGCCATTTTTTCCTCCTTATAAACTTTATAGGTTTTTATGTTTTTTTACTCTAGCAAGGTGTATCTACACACCATGTCGTATCTTTTACTTTGTATTTATATTTCCCTCTAACATTTTCCCCTAGTTATTATAGCTTATTTGTATACATTTCACCAAACAAACAGATTTTCTAATGAAGCATTACTTATTCTAAGGCATAATTGTAAATTTATATCCATCTGCCGGTTGGTCTACTACATTATAATTTCTCCCTATCATAAATAAATAATTCCCAGGTTGTACCGGTCTACTTCCTGGTACATGATACGGATCTTCATGGTATGTTGGTTTCATACTTCCATCCTCTAAAAACTCACCGTCCACGTAATAAGTAAGGTCAGCTTCTTTTATCCTGTGCTGAATATTATTTAATGTGTAGGTAACTTCGTTGCTTAGAGAATTATCTGGTTCTAAATAATTAATTGTAACTCCAGCAGGAATATTTTTAGGCATAATTTTAAACTGCATAGTTTCGTTCACAATTTGATATCTATCAGCCTCCGCTGTGGGCATACTGGGGTCTAATTCTATATATAATCTATAACCTATTATGTTCCCAGAAGTATCAAACATGACGTTTTCACCCGGGTCTCTTCTCACTTTTAGATATATTCTGTCTGATCCTTCTAACTCCTGACCGTCTCCTAAGTTCCACACAAATACGGGGTCTGGAGAACCATATTCTTTTGACACTATCGCACTTTTTACACTAATAACCTTTTTATTCACCTGTAATTTATCAGTAAGCACAAGTTCGCTACTTACAAAATATGCGTTTTCTACTACAACTATCTTTAAGCCGTATTCTCCTGGAAGTAATGGCGGAACATCCGACCATTCATCATTTATCTTGTATTTAATTTGAAACTCAGGAGAAGTGAAACTTGTTACTGTATGTGTAATCTGCGCATTAACAGGAGAGGTAGTCCCGTATCTTTGAGTACGATTACTTACTGTATAAGCACAACCCTCACCGCCTAATTGCACTTTTTTATATGTTCTAACAGAAATTTGAGTTTCTTTGTCTGCAAATCCAAGTTTTACTACTTGAGTAGCATATAAGCCACCCTCTACCACCTTGTTTTCATCATACCTTGGAGATTTAAGATACATCTCAGACATTGAAACGATTGCATAGGTGTTACCGAGAATGTACGGGTCTGGTGAACTTACTGAATTAGCATATGTTAACTTGGCGATTCCATCCCCTAGCCTGAGCGATTGACCAACCGCATAATTTGTTATACTTGGGAGTTTATATACATCTACCCCTGTCAATATTCTACTGACTATGTAGATATTTAAATCGGCTATTTTATTGCCATACTCTATCTTAGCAGTTCTGAACTTGACTAAATTTCCTTCGCTATCATATTCATGATAGTTTTTATCATACGAAGATTTTAAAATGTGATATGGCTGGACATCTACATCATAATAATCACCAGTTTCCGTGTATTTTACCTTAAGCTTTAAGTTTCCTGTAGCGACAGCTGGATTTCCATAAACATCTTCATATTCTACATAATAACGAGTGTTAATGTCTTCCTTGTAGCCTACTACCCAAACTTGATTTCCATTAACTGTTTGCATGCCCATCTGAGTATGATCAACCATTATGTCATACACGCTGGCTTCTGCACCTAAAACTTCTATTTTGTATTTAAACGACAAATCAAAATCCGCAAAATGTCTTGTTACCGTGACTTCCTGCTCGCCTATTGCACTTAAGTCATATCCGCTAAACGACCATTCAGGGCCTGGATTTGCACCGATTTTTTCTTCTTTTGTCTTCCCATCATCAAATACATATTCAACCACCATCTCAGGATTAAAGCCTGCAGTTTGATCTGGACTATTTGTATACACATACTGGTCTGCACTACTTAAACGCACTGATGCTACAAGATTTCTTGTTATTTTTATCTCTATTGTCGCGGTACAACCCTTGTATCTGACTACAACATTTTGTGTACCTGAGTAAAACTCGTCATACTTAAATAAGTGTTCTTCTTTATTGAATTCTATGTTATGCACCACCGATTCTTGTAAATTACTGTGATTTTTGTAGCGTGCAGTCATAGTCAATGTTTCAAAAGGAATATCATTAAAATCTGTATACTCATTATTTGCTAGTGGACTTACTTCTAATTCATATACTTCCGTTTCTTCCACGTTTATAATAGTTTTTTCAACAATTCCTTCGTAGGTAACAACCAGCTTGTATTGTCCTGTCGTATCAAATGAATTGGTAGCCACTCCTTCTGGATTTTCGTATGTTACATATTCTTCTGGTATTGGAGACATGGAAACGCTTGCCCCTCTTCTTCTCTGAATCAGCATTGTTGATCCCTCGAGAGAAAGTGTAGCTGCATACACCCCAACATAATTTCTAGTTGGAGGAATAACTGTAATGCCGACTACATCATTGGGAACAACTTTAACCTTGAAACCAGCCAAAACATCTTGGTACTTAAAATTAATCTCCTGATAGCCTAAAGCATCCGTTCTTGACAGGCTAATACTTAAAGAGCTGCCATCATTGGCGAGCATATTGCTTGTTAGCCTTTTCCAATTAACTGGATCATCAAACTCTTCACCATCAACATCATATGTTTTATTGTTATATAAAATGTTATATCTGAGATGATCGGTAGTTATTTCCTCACCATCAACAAAATCTCTTGCTAGCTTGTTGTTTATATCTGCAAGTTTTAACTCAAATGGTTTTTTAGGTATAACATATATAGGTAATTCAACCATCTTATCCGCATGATTTTCGTATTTTATAAATAGTCTATGAGCGCCAACTATTGTATATTGTAAATTTTTAGATATTGCCTCAGTAGTTGCATCGTTTAGATACACATATACTTCAGGAACTTCCATGGAAACAGTTTTTGTATCTCCATTGTCATAGTCAATTTTAAGTTTTCCATTTGCCCAGTTAATTTTGTCTTTTTCTACAATACTAGTAACAGGCGACTTGTATAAAGTATCTCCAAAAGTGAACCCAATTGTGTCAGGCTGTTCTACCATTGTCACCCTACTCACTTTAGGGTATGACACGATGACACCAAGTTCAGTAGGAAGAGTTTTATATCCTGCATATGCAACCCTAACAGGACTTCCATGTGTTGCTCTCGTAAAATCATAAATATATTCAATTTCGCTTTCTGGGATATTAGATATTGGCACTACACCTTCAGTATCGTTATCGTACTTTAGGTACAATGCAAGACCAGTAGGATCAAACTCCTCTCCTACAAAGTATTGTTGCTTAATTCTCTTTTTAGACTCCGCATCGATTTTGACACCTATGACTGTTTTGGGCAAAACAGTAATTTTTAAAGGCTTTGTGTATCCTGAGTACATAATGTTTATAGTGTGAGCGCCAGGAGGTAACGCATGAGAGTATCCTGAAATCATATTGTTTTCTATAGTTTTTTCCACTATGATTATTCCACTTTCATAGGTGACTTCCAGCTCTATTTTTTCTTTCAAAACCAAGTCCGTTCCTTGAACGACCGTGATTTCATCAACAAGTTTCTTAATTGCTACATCAACTATTGCACTTTCCTGAACTGTAATTTTAAAACTTGTCACAATGCCAGCATATGAAACTGTTATAGTCTGTTCGCCTGCTGCGTTTTTATTAAAACCAGAAACTTCCACCTCGCTAATAGGAATCTCTTTAGTTTTACCAGACCTGGTTCTAACAAACACTGAAACACTATCATACGAAAAATCCTGGCCTAAATACACAGAATTAATACCTACTTCATCTATATATAATTCTTCTATTGGGTCAATATTTGGGATGTCAGTACACGCCACTAAAAACAGGAGTGGAATAACTAAAAGTAAAACTAGAATTAAACTCTTTTTTACTGCTGTCATCGTACACTCCTAAACATTAAATAATGCGCGCGCGGATATGCGCACCCTTAAATTAAATATACACTCATTATACACCGCATATGTTAATTAAAGCAACATACATTATTTGAATATTTAGGAATTTAACGGAAATTTATTGGGGAGTTATGTGAATATAGTGTCATCAGTTTAAAAAAATACACGTACAAACGTTTGTACACAAATCATTATTATACTAGTATTAGAAGAAATTTACGCTCATAGAAAGGATTTATTCATCAAGATTTGCACATCAAATTTATACAAAGTATATACTTTCTCTTTTTGAAAAACTACTTATTAAGGAAACATAATAACGCAAAACAGATACCGTTACTACTAGATATTAACACTTGCTATCTGGCCCAACTGAACAAAAGACTATTGTTATATTTGTATTTTTTCTCTTAATTCTAAGGCTAAAAGAGGCTGGTTAGTAGTGATGTTTTTAACCCCATATTCAAGCAGTCTACGAAGTGTATTTTCATCATCAACAGTATAAACTGAAAGGTTGATTCCTAACTCAAAAGCTTTATTTAAGAAGGATTCGCTAGCAAAAACTTTAGAAATATTTAATCCTTTAATTTCATCATGCCCTAATTCATCTAAACAATTTTTTATTCTTTCAAGAGAAGATACGCTTGGTAATCCACATAATGAACTATAAAAAGTATTATTACAAAAAACGGGTATCCCTTTCAATATTGGTAAATGCTTCCAGTTTACAGCGCCTGTTAAATAAACATTGTCTTTAGCATTACTAGCATGAATTTGCTCACAAGTACGTTTTACCCCACTACGAAGCTTTATATCACAATTAAGTATAAAATCATATTTTTTGCAGTACTCTAAAACCCAATTAAACTCTATGCGTTTTGATGGTAAAAACGGCACAAAAGTATGACCTAAAAAGGGCTTGTTTCCAAGCAATCTAATATCTACTTCTATACCTTCAGTATCAACATTTTGCATTCTCTCGAAGAAGGCATGACTGTTTCTACTTGTACTTAACGCCCCAGTATGAGCTGTAATCATTGTTTTATATCCCATAATTGAGTCTCCTAGCTATATTTAGCACTTAATTAGGTTCTATTATTATATAGAAAATATTGTATTCTTTTCACCTAATATTATGTCGTTAAATCCTCACATTATATCCTACATGATAGTTAAAGCAGTTCGATTATTAACTTACAAAAAACGGCGTACTAAATAATAATGTTGCTTTTTTTCCATTTACTTTACCAAGTAATTCCACCTTTAAAAATCCGGGTTTTAAGGTTAAGAACTTAGCAAAGCCACCAAAACTTACCTTGGTTTCAATCTTTTCCTCTAGTGCGGTTCCAGATAAAAGTATTTTTTCAACAATAACATTTTCAGGCGCAAAACGGGCTAGTTCCTGCTGCAGTCTGCAAACAAGAGTGTAATTACCCGCACGCACTTCACCTCCTAAATCTATGAAGTTACCTAAACTATCCTTTAATTTAATATTTGCCCTCACCCCGATAGAAATATATGTTCTTCTTTCTTTAATTGCCTTCAAGACCGACTTTGCATTAAGTTCTTCAAGCCCAATATATGTAGCTGCCACAAGTTGATCATTACTGCGAGGCCCATGCCAATCTCTACCATACATAACAGCTATCTTGCAGCCTTTTTCACATAACTTATCATACTTAGCTTCTGCGTTTTTATTAATTGTATTCAGGTGAGGATTGAAGCTTGACCAAACCTCAAAACCATCAAAAATGTCATAATCGCTAATATTAAAATCATCATAACAACCCGAACAGAAAGGAGAACCAGGACGACATGGATGAGTTAAAACTGCTATATCTCCACTTTTTTGTATTTTTTTAATTTGCTCTACCACTGTATCTGGGTTAATTTCGCGATAGTCAGAAGTGCTATGTCCCCCTAAAACAGTAATATGACCATGGAAAGTAGTCCACTCTAAACCTTTTAAAAAAATTAAACCTAATTGTTCGCTTGCTTTTTGTGCTTCAGCATTACCTGTTGTCGCATTATGATCGGTTAAACAAAATCCAAAAAGCCCTTCATCTTTTACACTTTCCGCTAAGCTAGAAGGCAAAAAAGAGCCATCGCTATGTCTAGTGTGAGTATGCATTTCAAAGGGATAAAACTCCATTTTGTTCTCCTTTAAGTAGTAAATTTAGTCAACCTTTTGTTATTCCTTAACCTCAATTATAACTTCAAACTCCACTGCATCAGTTACAACAGAGTGTGTACTAACTGCTACAACATACTCTCCCTTTACTACATCAATATTTAAAAATCCATATGAAGATTTCTCTTTATTTATGATATATGCTATGTCGTTTTTTTGGTTATGAGCATTGCCAATGTGCCCAAAAGGTCCATCTAAAGACACTGTTAAAAGGTTTCCTATTGGTAATTTTTTTATGGCATCTTCTCTGGACATACAAACTCCCGCACGCTCAAATTCCGCACATAATAAATCTATAGAAGCCTCTTTGTCATCATAATACTTTGGAAAATACTTGAAGTTAATTACCAATTCAAAGTAGTCTTTGTCTAAAACAAACGGGAAGTAAAAGTGTTTTTTATCATCTTTACGTGTCAGTGTTTTTTTTACTTTAAAAACTTCCATTTCAAAACCTAAACTAATCAGCTATACTTTTCACACGCTTTCTTCTTCTATATTGCATTGCCCTATTGAATTCAAAATGTGCATCTCTTTTTGCAAACTTCAAAGGACTTATAATCTTTTTGATGAAATTAGAGTGCACCATATGCATTGGGCAGTAAATCTTCCCTAACTTATCAAGAGTAGGCAAAAACTTTTCTAATCTTTGTAAAAACTCATCATAATCTTTTTTATTGTCCGGAGTCCAAGCAACTTCAGCAAAAGCTTCTAATCTCGGATACATCTGAAAATCAAGTCTCAATTGTGTAGAAATCCATTCTGTCCAAAGTGTGCACTCTACACCAAGTATAGTGTGCTTATTTTTTGCCATACCATACTTATCAGGCGTAAAATTATATGTATCATTAAGAGGTAGTTGGGCATATGGCATATCAAAATAAAATGCTTGATGTTTACTAATAATTACATTCCCGCCAGAAGCCATCCATTCTACAACATTTCCATCCTCTTTATACGTCCAATATTGTGGAATAACACTTCTTTCTAGATTTTTACCTTTTAAAATCTCATTCCAGCCGATTAGCCTTTTACCTTTGCGTTTTAAGTAGACAGCTATTTTATTGTTCATATACGACTGAAGCTCTTCTTCATCTGTTAAATTTTTATCATCTATGACCTGTTGGCATGATGGGCATTTTTTCCATTCTTTCTTGGGCGCTTCGTCTCCTCCAATGTGGAAATATGGTGCTGGGAAAAGTCTTGATAGCTCATCTATGACATCGTAAACGAATTGAAATGTGGAGTCCTTCCCTGCGCACGCAATTATATTATACTCACCGGGGTTGTTGCCTTTATGAGATGCAAAAGGCTCTATTTCTTTGTTAAAACATCCCAGTTCAGGATAAGCTGCAATAGCAGCGGCAAAGTGTGCAGGAATATCAATTTCTGGAACTATCATTATATTTAGTCTAGCGGCATAAGCGACAATGTCCTTTATCTCTTCTTGCGTGTAAAACCCATCATAGGGCACCCATTCTATATCTTTTTGGCCCCATGCCTTCCATTGTGTGCCTTTACGGACAGAACCAATGCTGGTTAATTTAGGGTATTTTTTAATCTCGATTCGCCATCCTGTATTGTCTGTTAAATGCCAATGAAAAACGTTTAATTTATGAAAAGCCATCATCTCTAAAATGGACTTTACGGCATCTGGTCCAAAGAAGTGCCTGCTTTCATCTAGCATAAGCCCACGCCACTCATACTTAGGATAATCTTCAATATATACGGCATGAATTGATAATGACTCAGGATTGTCTATAAGATCTGAAAGTGCTAGTTGCCTTAAACTTTGTATGGCATAAAGCGCACCAGCTTTTGTTGAAGCATATACATGAATCTTTTCGGTGGTGCAATCTATTATGTACCCTTCTCTAGGTTGCTTTTTATCCACTAAAAAATTGATGTCCGCAGTCGGGCTTAAAATTACATTTAATCTATACCCACACACACTCTCTACCGTTTCTACGAATTTATCGCGAGCAAACGCCAGCGAATCCTCGGCATAAATAGTGGTATTTATGTCTATTACAAAATCCCCATATCTTTCTTCACTTTTAGCAGGTTTTGGAATAATATTAACCATATTCTCTCCTTCTTCTAGTTTTAATTCTCCCTATCATTTTATAAGAACACATGCTTAAAAACGCAATGCTCCCCCACTCACTTATTAATTATTTATCCGACCTTTTGCTTAATTTGGTATATTTATGCATATCCGAAACAGCATTGTATGCCGGTCTTATTATCTTACCCATATTAGAAATTTCTTCTATCCTATGGGCACTCCACCCAGGTATTCTAGCGATTGCAAATAAAGGAGTGTAGAGTTCTATCGGGATATTTAACATCTTGTATATAAACCCGGAATAAAAGTCCACATTTGCACAAACTCCTTTATAGATCTTGCGCTTTTCAGAAATTAGTTGTAATGAAATTTCTTCTACCTTTCTGTATAGTTCATACTCTTCCTCTAACCCCTTCTCCTGCGCTAGCTGTTTTGCAAAACTTTTTAGGATTCTCGCTCTCGGATCGCTTTTAGTATATATTGCATGCCCCATTCCATATATAAGACCCGTTTTATCGTACGCCTTTTTATCCAATATTTTAACCAGAAAATCCCTTAAATCTACATCTTTTTTTATGTTTGGGTTTTCCTTTATAACATTCATCATTTCTACTACTTTAACATTTGCGCCTCCATGTCTTGGCCCTTTTAATGAACCTAATGAAGCTGCTATAGTAGAATACGTATCTGTACCAGTACTAGACACAACATGCGTTGTAAAGGTACTGTTGTTACCACCACCGTGTTCTGCATGTAAGACCAAACATAAGTCTAAGATTTTAGCTTCAAGCGGTGTATATGTTGAATCTTTTCTCAATAAATGTAGTATGTTTTCTGCAGTTGATAGCTCAGGTTTTGGTTGATGAATTACTAAAGTCCCGTCATCATGATAGTGCTTATATACCTGATACCCATAAACAGAAAGAAGTGGAAATCTAGAAACTAATTTAAGTAGTTGTTTTAGGATGTTTTCTATTGAGAGTCCATCAGGATTGTCATCATATGCATAAAGCGTTAGAACGCTTCTAGCAAGGACATTCATCATGTCGACAGAGGGTCTTTTCATTATTACGTCTCTTACAAAACTAAGAGGTAAACTTCTATAACTGCCAAGCAGTGTACAAAAATCATCTAATTCTTGCTTTGTTGGGAGTTTCCCAAAAACCAGAAGATAACTTATCTCTTCAAAGCCAAATCTTCCTTCTGAAACAAAACCTTTAACTAGCGAATCGATGAGATATCCCCTGTAGTATAGTTCTCCATCAATTGGAATCGTTTCCCCTTTAATTTCCTTTTTAGCAAATATTGTAGATATGTTTGTGAGACCAACTACAACGCCCTTTCCATCTAAATCTCTTAGACCTCTTTTAGTATCATGTAAATCATAAAGGCTAGGATCTATAAGTGAATTCTTATAAGCTTCCATCGCTAGCGATTTTATCCTAGTCTTTAATTCTGCTTCTGTAAATATGTTTGGTGTATTATTGCTCATTATTCCTCCTTTTGTATTTAATGCTTTTCACCACTAATTTTGTTTAAACTTTATGATCCTTCGGGCGTTTTTCTTCTTGACAATAATACTAATAACTACTGCTATAACTATTATTGCTCCAACACCGCCAGCTGCAATTGGGATATAACGTTTAAAATCTATTGGTGGAGCAACCTGTTTTAAAAACACAATACTCTCTATATTTTCTATATCAAATTCAACTGCATTTTCTTCGTCAATTTCTGGGCTATTAAGTACAGCAATATCGCCAGAATACGATACGCTTAATATTGTATAGTTTTCAAACTCAGCTAACTGTTCTTCTGATAATGTTATTTTTATCTTTGTAGCCCCAGAATTCACTACAACATCACCTGTGTTTTGATCTACGAATTTTAATAGATATAAACTTGCTATCGCTGTGTTTGTTATTTCTTCGGTCTTTTTCTTCGCTGCTTCAACCTTCCCCGCAATTTTCTTATAATCTAACCCTTCTTCAACTTGTCTTGATTGGCTTACAATATTATCCTTAAATACGCCGTATATTGTTACATCGCCCTCTTCTTCTGGAGGAATTTCCGTCCTCAGCACTGTTACATTAAACGGCTCATATACAATAGTATAGTTTGTAGCAGTTGCATTTTTCGCCCGAACACCCTCTTGTAGTCCAGCAACTTGTTCGTACTCTATTACTGGAGTACTTATTAGTACGGTTTCATCCTCACCAAAGACAAATCCTTCATATGTAAAATTATAATCTATAACCTCACCTAGAGCTACTTCTGTGTCAGGGTGACTAACTGTCAATGTCTTAGGCGTTATTATAATTTTTGTAGTTTTTGTACCAGTTAAGATATAATTACCTTGATTAATTGTCACTGTAACAGTGTATACTCCAACATCTTTAACATCTCCACTGTATGTTATTTGCTCATTTAAAGAATCGGTCCCTCTTACTCCACTAAAGGTACAACTTATGCTCTTATGCGATGAACCATCGTATTCAAACTCTTTTGTACCCTCAAACTCAACCGTTACTTCCAACTTTATTGGAAGCACACTTATTGTGAAAAATGATCTCTTATAATTTCTATCATATGGTCTAAACATTACTTCACATGGCACACTTGCTACATCTTGGAAGTTAGGTTTAAATTCTGGAGTTCTCCACTCGTAAACGCCTGTTAAAGTGATTGTCTCCCACTCATTAGTCTGTACATTCAACCTTTTACCCTTAGCTGTTGCAAGCGCATCTGGCATGGTTTCACTTTTATTTACACCATATCTTGCGTTTGAAAGCGCATCCCCGTATTGAACATATACCTTGACCAAATCGCTAAAGCTTGGAGTTTTAGGCACTATTGTCAACACACTAGGATTTACAAAAACAGTGGCTTCGTAGTTACTTGAATTATGTTTAAAGCGGTTCGCATCATCAGGTTGCACAAAATATGCATATGTTCTGTACTGTGTAGGATCTCCGGATTTAAATGCATCTTCACCTGTTGCTCTTTCTATGACACCATTTAATCCAATTGAACTTATAGTATCACTATATTTTAGCCCTTCTACTGTATATGCTGGAGCAGGATCGGGACTAGCATACTCCTTAGTCTGAGGGGTAATAGATACTGTAAGCTGTGCTTTTGTTATTTTGTATGTAGCGCCAGTAAAAGTAATTTGATAATTTGGATTTTTAGTTACTATATTTCCAACACCTATGTTATACGTGCCAACATTATTGCCTGCAGCCCTTGTAAGACTGCCAGAAAGCAACACGTTTTCAAGTAAAGTATCACTGTTTGAATATACTTTATACGTAAGCGGAGCATTGCTTCCATAAACTAAGTTTTTACTGTCTGCTTTAACTTTTATCTTCATTTTGTTTACAGTAAGCGTAGAAACGGTAGTTGTATCATACTCAAATTCATATCCATATGAACTAGCAGTTGCAGTTTCTGCCTCTATTTCCAGGTTATAAACACCTGCATCATACAAAGTTTCATCGGAATAATACCCACAAAAAACGTCGTTTTTTTCTATCCGTACTTTGGGAGGATTTGTGAACCCAGCAGGTTTTTCTAAAGTATCATTTGCAAAGCTAAACTGCATTTCACTTGAAGAACCATACTCAATTTCAAAAGACTTTATTCCTAATAAAATTGTAACTTTATTTATAGTTAACTCGAATGGAGATGACTGGGTAGCATTATAATTATCACTTTCTGCCTTTACAGCTATTACATACACCTTGCCAGCCTTCACAGTAGTAACTACACCATTTTCTCCTATTAAAACTTCTCCAGTACTGTTATAGGTCGGATTGTCTGAAACAATATTGTATGTAACCACCCCATCCCCACTACCACCAGATGTTCCTAAAGTATATGCTTCGTTAAAATTCATAGATGGATTAGAAATTATGCTAATTGCATCTTGAGTTGCCTTTGAAATAATAAACTCTTTAATTGGATTTTGAATGTAGTATGTTTTTGCCGTTTCAGGAGTTATCCCAAAATTATCACCTTCTACTACCATAGCAGCATATTCTCCTGCCATAGATGGAGTACTTACCATTAATTTATATGAGTTTTCTCCAATTGTTATATCTGCTTCTGAAGGGTCTAGAACTTTTTCATAAAATTGAAAACTTAAAGCGTTACTAACCCCACCTAAGTCATTAAATGTTGCACTATAATTCATGACCCTTGTTGAATTATATACCAGAGTTTCTCCTACCCCACCTTCATAATCACTTTCATTAAACCCAGCATATGTAGCTATTCGAGATCTTGATTTTATTTTATACGTTAAAGACGTTTGATTCCCGACAGGATCGCCTTCAGTAGGATTTTCTATCTTTAGGTACAAATTAAAGAAATCGTTATCTGTAACATCTCTGAATGTAGCAGTAAGAGTATAACTCCCTATATTATGCCCTGCTGGTGAAAAATTAAAGTTTGGTGGAACTTTTGGTAACTTATCATTTAAAACTTCTGGGATATTTTCCCCAGCCCAATAATGATGCGCCACTATTGCGGGTGCTTTAGCATCATACTCTTTTTCCAAATGCGCTCTTTGTATAACTACACTAACTGCCCGTTTTGTAATGTTTCCAAAATTGCCAGATACTTCTGCAGGCAATATATAATTTCGAGCAGAAAGTCCTCTCATACTGAATCTTACAATAACTGGGACATCTGGATTTGCGCTAACATCCGGAGAAGAATAGTGAATCTCTGCAGAAATTACTAGTTTTGCTTCATTATTTGCATCATTTGAAACTATTCCTATAACTTTACTTTGACTGACAACTGTACTTTGATAAATAGGCCTACTATCACCATCTAACCCACCAAGTCCATCATATTCTTTTTCAGTTACAACCACATCATGGTCAGTTGCATTAAAATTAACGCTTAGTTGTTTTTTGGTTATTGTATATTGTCTTTGTAATTTACCCCTCGTAACCCCGTCTTTTGCATAAACTATGGATAGTCTACCATCTTCTATAGCATTAATTGGGCTGGTGCCATGATTATCCAGTGTGAATGTAAATCCGTCGGGGCCACCACCTAATAAATCCCTAGATGGAACCAATGTATATACTTCAGATCCGGTATATTCTTTTGGGCTATTAAACGCATCTCCTATAAGATTTATATCCTCAGCAACTACTTTAATAGTTTCTAGCGCCGCACTCATTATTACTTTGATTTTTAATTCGCTGCTATGACTAAAGTATTCATACTCATGGAAAATGGTAATTAACTGGTTGTCAGCATTATAAAACTTTATGCTATCAATGTACTTACCGTTAGCTTCTATAGTTCCAAGTTTTAATGTAAGTTCAAATGATTGTGCTGACCAAAATTTTGACTCAAGTGTGGGAAGGACGGTGCAAGTTAATCCAGAAACTGCTTGATCTTCACTATCTACAATCATCAAATCTACTATTTTTACAAACCTTCCATAATATCTAAAATTTCTTTGTGCCATGTTTTTATCAGGCTGGTAAACATTGCTTGTAGATAATTTAACTTCTTTATCTGTTCTAAACTCGCCTGACCAACCTGGGTTTGCGTTTAAAGTAAAGGTTATTTGCCCGGTGTTATCTATTGAACTTACGATACTTCCAAGTTCATGATTTATGGTTATTGTATTTCCATATTCATCTGTGCTACTAATGCTTAGTGTCCTTGATGGATTATTCACATACCAAACATTAACAAATGATGTAATTTGAGATTGATATCCGAGTACGCCTTTATGCTTTGGAGCTAACTGTTCGGTAACACCCACAAACGAAACGTCAGATAAAATATTGCTATAATTTCCACCCTCAGCCTCTCCAATAATGCCTCCACCTTTTTCACTCGATGCAAAAACCTTAGCTCTACTATGAATTGTCGAAACAGTTGCGCCGGAGGAATACCCAACCAAACTACCTACCGAACTTCTACCTACGAACGAACAAGTCTCGTCGATAATTATGTTTTTAACTGTGGCGTTGCTAGATAAAAGCCCAAATAAGCCTACTCTATTTTGCGTAGCATACTCCGTTCCTTCAAGATTAAAGTTTTTAATCTTCTTCATATCTCCATCGTATGTACCTGAGAATGGATAATATCTATTATCACCATGCCCTACAATCATTAAGGTTTCCATGTCTGAAAAATCGATATCTTTTGTCTGTTTGAAAAACCTATTTATATATGATTCGGGTGCTACTTGTCTCGTTACATTTTTTGCTAAATTATCAAAATGGGTGGCATTTTCAATCAAAAATGGGTTATCTATACTTCCCCACACTTCATAATTAGTTGGATCATATCCATAGTTTCTAATTGCCACGCTATGTTTGAATTTTACATTTGTATTATGCTCGCCTGTAGTTGGTACCAACTTTTTCAAAACTGGAGCATATACTGCTGAACGATCGCTTACAGTATATTTTCTAGCAAAATGACTTTCATGTACGGTGCTAAACATCTCATTTAAAGGTTTAGTCGCTAGAAGCTCACTCGTTAAACCTACATACTTGTTCGTTGTAGGGTCGTCTTGAACGGCAGTATTATCCATCGATTCCGAACCATATCCAATTGCATTCATATTTGGATTATTAACCGAACGATTAAAGTATACAAATTTAGGTGTAGTAGAAATATCATCAGTCCTGGCTATTCTTCCGCCCAGAACACCACCAATATTACCGCCATAAGTTGTCCCGCCACCAGACCAAAATGCTGCATCTACAATTGATAGAGAGTAGCTAGCAAATATCTGACATTCGTTTCTTCCTACAAGCCCACCAACAAAACTTCCAGAAGCTACAACACTACCAGAACTATACGAATATCTAACTACTGCGGTGTTTAAAAATGTAGATCCGTTTAAACCCACAAGTCCGCCAACGTTAGATATTCCTTTAACTGTACCATTGAAAAACGAATGGGAAATTAAACCCCTGTTTGTTCCGACAAGCCCTCCTACATTAGAAGTTAATGTATCGTCACCAACATTTGCATTAAGAAGTCCCACCCCTTCAATTTTTGCAGAGTTAGCAGTTTGCCCAAAAAGTCCACCCTGAGGAGAAACGAGGTTAGATATAACATGATAATTATATTCATTAACCCCGCCAATAAAATGACCTGCAAACGGTTTAGCGGCCGTCCCTATTGGTCTAAAATTATCAACCCCAGACATATCAATATCTTGTGTCAGGACAAAATACACATTAGCAGTATCAAGCTTATCATCATTCACTTTGACAACAACATCCATCAAATCTAAAGCATCTTCAATTTGATACGGATCTGCCTGAGTACCCGACCCATACAATGCAAATGCCGCCTCAGCATTTAAACCATTTCTGTTTTCCGAAACTGAAAATCCAAAAACAAGCAATAAACAAAGAACAGTTAATAGCATAAAACTAATAACTATCTTCCGAATGTTTATAACCTCTAACCCATTTGACTTTGTGTATACTTTCATATCCTATACTCGAAAATCTTTTAAATCTGAAACTGCACACAGTCTCGATTTTAACATTTTGACTTATACCATTTTAGCACATACGCGCGCGCTAGACAATATTAATAATCAAAGAAGGAAGGCGCATGCGCGCCCTCTTGAAATTAAACATTTAGAGTCTGTACACTAAAATTACAATGTATCGACACTTGTAGTCCAAAATAACCTATTTCATAGCATCACATCAAGAAACACTTACACTCTTGCATCTCTAACTTGTTTTCTAGAACACCTACACTTTTATCTCTTATTTATTTTCTGCAACTTCAAAAAAGCCTATACCTCTTTATCTCTT
>JGI24709J26583_10000965_pt1 | contig 24283 bp, 23 predicted proteins | sample BioPla2DNA1_FD_26583 | JGI IMG/M metagenome (IMG submission 26583) | reverse complement strand
TCTTCTTCGCTCATATTCCAGTATTTGCTGACAGAAGAATAGGTTATCCCCAGTGCTTTTGCGGTTTTTGTCTGAGCAAGTCCAAGTGCTTTGTACTCCTGAATTTTTTGGTATTGCTCGATTCCAATCATTTTTGATTTTCTCCTTTTGTTTTGTTAAAAAATCTATGCTTGTAGCAGTGCAATCATAGGCATCAACTCCTTGTCAAGGATCTGTAGTTTAGAATTAATTATATATAAACAAAAAACACCCATTTAGGTGTTCTTGAAAGTTTAGAAGTTTCAACTGTTATCATAATATTGAAATATAGCATTTTTTGACAGATACATCGATATTTAGAACTTTTCCTGCGCATCATTCCTCTTCAAGGCTATCTTATTTATAAAATGGAAAAACTAATGGTGGAAATACTACGTTTTTAAATGGGATAAATAGCATATCATTTTATTTGCTAGTAATATGTTCATCTTTATATGCTAATCTTAACCTCACGCAAAAAATCCACAAACTTTATAAGGCGGACACCATAAGCTTCACATACATTTGGTATTTTTACGGGTTGCCCATCTCCTGCTCTTGTTTCATCGGAAACCAAAGTACAATTTTTTAGCTTTGCCAACGCTATTACAAATGGATCAGCCCCATTTGATTTACGGCTCCCTGTAACAAGAGACGGATACTTTTGCAATATATCGCGTACTAAGCATTGAATATCGGATCCACTTGAGATAAATGCACTTTTTCGTTGCTTTGACCATTTCATTAAGAAGTCATTTCCAATAGCAAGCTCATCAAATACTTCATCGCACGAAATAACTATCCCTTCATCTATAAGTTCAGCCATTTTTGTCCACAGAGTTACAAACACATCATTGGGGTGATGTCTCTGCATGTTGATAAACACATTGGTATCCATCACATACTTTGGTTCATTCAAGAGAAGCACCACCTTTCAATCTTGTCAAAATGCTGTATTCGTAGTCCGGATAAAAGTTGAGATGCTTCTCTAGGTGTAATTACCTCTTGGTTAAAAGCATTCATAACTGTACGGGCATATAACTTACCGACCTGGGAGCCTATATCTGTACTTGGTGGCAAAAAACCATCTTTATTGTTGTTACGGTTGCGCTCATATTGCTCATATTCTCGGGTATACTGCAAGAGTTTATCATTATAAAAATCAATCCCAATTTTCCCCAAATTCATAAGTCGACCTATAATGACTTCACGGCTTACCGAGAAACTTTTTGAGATTTTTTGTATACCAACATCATCCCATCCAGTTTGCTGCATTCTAACCCATCGGTCATCATATAAGAGTTCATTAGAAGGAACAAGTGCTTCTGCAGCAATATTGTTACACTTAATTTCGATGTCAAACTGACTTAACTTCTCAATGCCAATGGTATCGCATATCCCTGGAGTTCGAGTTAATATATGGACAAATTCATGCATAAGCGTAAAAATACGAGCATTATATTCATCTTTTCGATTAACAACAATAATAGGAAAAATCGGATCATATATAGACATTCCACGCATAATATCCTTACCAACATTAGCAGCTTGAAATACAAGGATACCAATTGCAGATATGGCTTCTCTATAGTAACTAAAGGCTTCAGAACTACTCCTGAATTTTCTTTGCTTTTCAAGTGTAATGCCAAGAAAATCCCTGATTGTTTGAGCAATGGTTGTATTGTCACTGTTCTTGATATTTATATACTGCTCAAATCGGGGAAGTGGTATTTCCATCTCAGTGTACAACTCAATCATGGCATCTCTACGCATAGAAACATCATTAAGAAGATATTGCAATTCTAGAGAGTAATCCGATATTGCTTGATTGAAAAATGTGCGATAATCAGTATTTTGGGGAAGTTTATACTTTAAGGGAGGTTCAGTTAAAAAGAGCCAAGCATAAGGTATTTTTGCTTTTTTGGCGAACTTTTTAGCTTGATTTATTGTAGGCAGTTTTTCTCCCTTTTCCCAACTTTCATATTTGTCTACAGTAACACCAGCAGCTTGTGCAGCTAAAGTTACAGACATTGCAATACGCTCACGTGCCCAAGCAAGCATCTGTGGTGTAATCATAGCATCTCTTTTTGGCATAAGCCTAGACCTCCCTTCCATATTTTATTATACTGCTAACTTAATTAATAGGAAATTAAATACTTGGAAGCAATACTCAAAATAACGTACAGTTTTTCCCAAGAATTATTTTCATAAAATTCTTTCTAACATTAATATACCAATTGTGATCACTCAATCCAATAATAACATGTACAATCAATAAGTGCTTTTATTCTATAAGGTTATTATCCAATAAAATCTTCTCTAAATAATTCATTATTTTTCAAATTCAAAGCATACAATATTTCAAATGGCAAAATATCCTCTATTGATTAACCTCTCCTTCCGCAACTTTGGCAAGGCTAAAATCCGTATTTGTCTTATAAATAGTTTCCGACTTTGTCACGTTGTTTACTTGTTTTCCTGGCAAATCAAACGGTTTTCCTTCGGGATTATATGTCAAATTGAAAACAAGGTCGGAAAGCCATTTTTTAAAAGACATATTATCATTAAATTGCTTGAACAGTTCCATATTGTCTGCCATTATAGAAAGAATGACTTGCTGTAATGCTCGTTCGCTCTCAGTGCGAGCTTCCTGTTTATCAGAGTTCTTCATGGCGTTCTGATACCGCTTATCCTTTGAAACCATTGCTGGTATTTCAAGAATCTGTCTTCGGACGTTATCAGCATCCTTCCAGTCGATATTCCCAAACATATCGTTGAAAGCTGAAAGTATAGAAGATAGCAGGTCCATCTCAGGATCGACAATATGACCAATTTTACCTGTAGGAACAGGAGACACCTCAGCGTCCTCATCTTCTAACTTGATTGACATGACTTCGCGTGCTTCCAGACGATAGCTATCCAAGTCGATTGCATCAAGTATACCTCGTGAAAGATCGTCTTCTCGAGGTGCAGGTAGCTTCGGAATAAGCAGATTTAAGAATATAGATAGCTTTTCCCAGTCAGCATTTCCGTACGGTAAAATTGCTCCAAGAAATCCATATGTACGCACAAAGGATTTTGCAGCACTCTTAAATTTGATCTGATCATCTGTTTCGAGTTCTTTATAAACCGCAGCGCAGGCATCCAGAATCGGGTCGAGTCGATCGCGCTCGGCACCATTCAGATACAAATCAACTAGCTTTTCAACATGTTCTACTGAATAAACCTGATATCCCTCCATAAGTGCAATTAAATCATAAAGTTTATTGGGATCAGACTCACCTGACAGTATGGTTGTACGGTAATAACGTGAAAACGCTTCTTCAATGGTAGACGTTTTATTTGCAAAGTCCAATACAAAAGTGTCGTACTTTTTTGGGCAAGCGCGGTTTAGCCGTGACAATGTTTGTACAGCTTTGATATCATAAAGCACCTTGTCCACATACATAGTATGGAGCAACGGCTCGTCAAACCCAGTCTGGAACATATCCGCCACAATCAGAAGGCGATATGGGTCCTTTTTGAACATTTTCGGAATTGATGCGTCCGGGAAGCCGTTCATTGCTGCTGAAGTTAGTGGCGGCTCCTGATTTTGATACTTATGCTCGCCCGAAAAGGCAATTATCGCTTTATACGGGCTATGCCGATCAGCTAAACACTTGTTGATGGCATAATAGTATTCGATGCAACGCGGAATACTGGCCGTGACTACCATTGCACGGGCTTGTCCGCCGATTTTACCCTTGGCGATAACTTGTTCATGGAAATGGTCAACCATCATTTGTGCTTTCTGAGAAATGGTGTAGCTATCACTCTCAACGAATGAACGCAGCTTCTTTTGTGCGCGCTTTTTATCAAACATCGGGTCGTCCTCGACGGTTTTCATCAGTCGGTAATAACTGTCGATTGGCGTGTAATATTTAAGAACATCAAGGATAAAGCCTTCCTGGATTGCCTGCTTCATCGTATAGACATGGAATGGCCGATGCTTGATTTTGTCTCCATCCTGATAAGGGATACCAAATGTCTCGAGCGTCTTATTCTTAGGTGTAGCAGTAAAGGCAAAGTAGCTGGCATTCTGCAGCAGCTTACGTCCTTCCATCATTGCATTGATTTTATCTTCGTTGTCCATTTCATCGTCTGAGGCAAGACCAGAGAGCGCAAGGTTCATCTGCGCAGAATTTCGTCCGCTTTGCCCGGAATGTGCTTCGTCGATAATTACAGCAAAACGTCTATCCTTATGTTCAGCCCCTATATCAGGAACCACATAAGGAAACTTCTCTATGGTAGTTACAATGATTCGCTTTCCTTCCTGGATAGCTTTACGTAGATCCCCAGAATGCTCAGCCCATGCCACGGTGTTTTGTGCCTGCATAAACTGTTTAATGGTGTCGCGAATCTGCTTGTCCAGAATCCGACGATCGGTAACCACAAGGACAGAGTCGATCATCGGACGACCATCCCTTTCAAGACCAATCAATTGGTGTGCCAACCATGCAATAGAATTGGACTTACCGCTACCAGCACTATGTTGGATTAGATACCGTTTTCCAACACCATAACGTTTTACATCGGCAAGAAGGCTTTCAACCACATCAAACTGGTGATAGCGAGGGAATATCTGTTTTACGGTTTTTTTCTTTGTTTCCTGATCTACCTCTTCAACCACCTGAGCATAGTTTTCAATAATACGGCAGAGCTTCTTTTTTGAGAGTATATCCTTCCACAAATAATCGGTCATAATACCATCGGGGTTGGGTGGGTTTCCCGCTCCGTCTTTATAACCTTTATCAAAAGGCAGAAACCAGCTGTTTTTTCCATCCAGCTTTGTGCAAAACTTAACACGTGCATCATCCAAAGCAAAATGAACCATACAACGCTTAAACTGGAAAAGCAATTCTCGCGGATCACGGTCGTTCTTGTATTGCTCCACCGCATCATCCACGGTCTGCTTTGTCAGCTGGTTCTTCAACTCAAAAGTAATAACCGGCAAACCATTAATGAATACACATAAGTCCAGTGCTAACCTCGTTGTGTCCAGGGAATATTGTAATTGCCTAGTAACGCTAAATATGTTCTTCTCATGCATAACTCTGGCCTTGACATTATTCTCTGTCGGTGTCAGATAGAACATAATAAGGTCAACCGGATATATCTTGATACCATTGCGTAATACATCAATAATACCGCGCTTGGCAATTTCACCCTGCAGGCGGTTAAGGAATTGTTTCTTTTTTAGGTCGGCCTTGAATACACCCAGCTTTTCCATGGCATCCGGCTGTGTGTCCTGAAGGAAACGGAACAGGCGCGTTTCATCAATGGCATATTCGCGGTTATAATCTGCATTAGTTCCTTGCTCGTAGCCGTTGTGATTTACTAGCCAGTCTACAATTAAAGCCTCAAGTCCGCTTTCTCTTGTATTGGTTGTCAACATGATCACCTCTATTCTATATAAGCTCTTCGGGTAACTCGTATATGTATTTCAACAAGTACATTACAAACTTTATTATCTGCTCAGCATCTTTCTTGCCAAGTATTTCAAGGTGATGCGTAGAGTCATTTGCGCTTTGTCGAATTAAATCAACCCATTTGTCTGCGTTTTTTGGCATATAATTATCTACCAGATAATCCACATATGTCTTAAATGATCGATTTTCTGGAGCACCTTTATCAACAGCTACATGATTAAGTAGTGTTCGGGCTAATATAACTGACGCGGTATAACATCCAGTTCCACATGCTTTTCTACATTCATTATAGACAGTCTGAATATCATCTGGAAGATTTTTAACATCGTCAAAAGGAAGCGAAGCAGGGAATGTACTATCAGATTGAATATCATAAATAATAGGTCTCATGCAAACCGGACATTCGGCAACTATATATAACAGCTCAGTTTCAGAAAACTGACCGCGAGTTATTTCGGTGTGTTTTACAGCTGCCACTTCTTTATTACAAAAAGGGCAGATTACTGAGATTGTGGAAAATGGGTAGCTACCGTCGCATTTATTCCACACCAATTCCTCAGATCGGTTATGAGAATAAGCATCTATTGGTATCCGTACAGGATCATTCTTTTTTTTACCCATTTTTAATTCTCCTCCTGTTCTTCAGTTTCCACTTCAACACTTTCTATGTCGTCAGACTCCTCATCTGGTTCTTCTTGCACATGCTCATATTCCGGAATTACAATGTCACGAACATCAATTTGTCCGGTTACTACGTCCGATATTAGGCGAGTACGATATTCAACAAGTAACGCAAGAAGCGAGTTGGGATATGCCTCTAAGTTTTTTGGATCAATATTCACTTTGCCGTGAATCAGCTTAATTAAGCGATTTATTTTAGAAACCTTCCAATCGAGAAAGCGAACAATCTGGTCTTGCTCATCACGTGGGGGAACGGGAATTTGATGATTTTTAAGTTTATTATAATCAATGTTTTGTCCCTCACGTATTCCTGTAACGCAAAGCTGAAGCAATTCTATGAACAACCTTGATTTTGCTAGATACTTAAAATAATGAGGTGCAATCATATCTTTAGGTATCATAATCGTATACGCCGGACTAATTATTCCTTGATAATATGCGTATTCTATTCCACCTTGAAATGAACGCAGACTTATAACAAAATCCCCAACCTTAACTAATTTCAATAAGTGTAAGTCCTTCATCGCTTCAACAGTCCGATTGCCATATATGTGTTTAGGTACAACACCCATGTTTTGAGAAGCAACTAGTAACGGCTCGTCTGGAAAGCCCTTTTCTGAACGTTCTGAAAAAAGATATTTTATCTTTCTTGAGTTCCAATGTGTCGGTATAGCCGAAAGCCATAATTCCGGTAATGGTTTATATGAATCGTATTTCTTCATTCCTTTAACCCTCCAATGATTTCTGCCATCATGCCTTCTGTTTCTTTTTCAAGCGCTTTGAGGTCAGCAAGAATCTCATCTAAAGAACGTAGCTCGACCGGTTTGTAGAAATATTTTGTAAAGCTAATCTCATAACCAATTTGTGTTTTCTTTTCATCTACCCACGCATCTGGCGCATACGGAAGCACTTCATTTCTAATAAAGGCTTCAATACCGCCGTCATAGGCAAACGGCACGATTTCCGTGTCACGCAGATCGGTATCCGGCTCTCCCTCGACAGGTTTTGCAGATGGGTCTTTTTCAGTGATATATGGGCGCACTTTTTTAAGCAGCACCGCTTTCAGCTTTGTCGCCTTAGCGAATGCCGCCCAATCATCCAAAGGAGTATTCTTTGGCAATTTATTTATAGCTTGTTCATATTCCGCGCGTTCATTTTCATTTTTGAAAACAGAATTCGGAACATGTCTTTCCGGATATACTCTCAAGCGGAGAGGTCTTTCGACTGTAATAGCCCAGTAGCCAAATTCTTCGTTGTTGAAAATTCGGCTTACTTCGCTTTCTTCCATTTCCATAAAAATGCGCAGAATCTCTGCACGGATTTCCGCCGTTAATTCACAGTTCTTTTTACCTAAGTTTTTGCGAAGCGGAGATTTCATGGCCGTTGCATCAATCAATTGAATTTTTCCCTTGCGGCGCTCCTCTTTTTTGTTTGACAAAACCCAGATATATGTACTAATGCCTGTGTTGTAAAACATGTTTTCCGGCAAGGCGATAATTGCCTCGACAAGGTCACTTTCAATAAGATATCTGCGCGCATTGCTCTCACCGCTGCCGGCATCGCCCGTAAAGAGCGAGGAGCCGTTATGTACTTCTGCAATACGGCTGCCAAGCGGCGTGTCCTTCTTCATCTTTGCTACATTATTCAGCAGAAAAAGAAGCTGACCGTCACTTGTGCGAGGGATCATAGAAAGCTGTTCGCCGTTTTCAAGATAAACATTAAACCGAGTATCAAGAATATCTTTTTTACCGCCCATTTTCTCTGCGTCGGTTTTCCAGCTCTTACCGTAAGGAGGATTTGAGAGCATAAAATCAAATTGGCGGGTTGCGTTATGATCATTCGACAGAGTGGAACCAAAGCTAATATGATCAGCTTGATCTCCATCTCCTTTCAACAGCATATCCGCTTTTGCTATTGCATATGTTTCAGGGTTGATTTCCTGACCGAAAAGATGAATCGATACTTGCTTGCCAGTCTGCTCTGCAAGGGTCATTAGCCTTTCCTGTGCAACAGTCAACATGCCACCAGTACCGCAAGCACCATCATAACAGGAATAGGTGGCATCCATTATCTTGTCGGCAATAGGCATAAATATAAGATCTGCCATCAGTTCGACAACATCGCGAGGAGTCCAGTGCTCACCAGCCTCTTCGTTGTTTTCCTCGTTGAATCTGCGGATAAGTTCCTCAAAGACTGTGCCCATGCCATGATTGTCAAGTGCCGGAAGCTTAATCTCTGTTTTGCTATCATCTGTATAAATCGGCTTCGGACTCAGGTTAATAGCCGGAGATACAAATTTTTCAATGACTGCACCGAGAATATCGGCGTCAACCATTGTGTCAATCTGATTGCGGAACTTAAATTTATCAAGGATTTCTTGTACGTTTGGCGAGAATCCGTCTAGATAAGCTTCAAAATCCGCTTTCAAAGTTTGTTTTTTTGCACGGCTGGTAAGGTCACGCAGCCGGAATGGAGAAGCATTGCAAAAAGCCTGCCCTGCAGCGTTGCAAAGCGCCGGCCATTGGTTAGTTATACCGGCGGCGTCCAACGTTTTCTTCATATCCAGTACCGCCTGCTTGGTATCTTCAAGCATTGCGTCAAGACGACGTATCACCGTCATCGGCAGAATAACATCGCGGTATTTACCGCGTACATATATATCACGGAGGCAGTCGTCAGCAATTCCCCATATGAAACTAGCAATCGAATTGTAAACCTGGTTATCCATGTTCCAATCGCTCCTTATAACTTATAAATAAATTTAGAAAGTATCTTAATTCTGACTTTGATGCATCTTCTTAGAGTCAACTCGCAAGTCAATGGGCTTCTTCGCATCTTTTGGTATCGCCCATGCCCAGCCTAAGCGTACGGCACCCCGTATCCTACCTTGTACGCATAGTACCTGAACTCTGCGTTGAGAGATATGCCATTTTTCAGCGGCCTGCTTTGCAGTTATGTAATCCATACGATTACCTCTCAAAGTATAAAATTCCAATTTCTATTATATACGAAGAAACGAACAACTTCAACGTATTTCAGTCTACAATAAGATGAAAAGCCTACTCGAGGCATAAGTACCCTTACATAATGCAAACATCCATCATGTCTCCTCAACCTTTGTGTTATCTAACCTGTCAACTCAACCCTACCTATTTTAGGGCTCAAATTATACCCCCAAAATACCCCCTCGATATGTTCCCGTGTACACATTTTTACCCTTTAGATCGAGTAGACAACTTGGATGTAATTCCGGAAACCCAGTAAAATAAAGGCTTACAGCCGCGACATCAATACCACGCACTCAACATGCGCCGTTTGCGGAAACATATCGACCGGTTGCACCTGACTTACGGTATAGCCCCCGTCCGCTAAAATCCGTAAATCACGAGCCAAGGTAGCCGGATTACAGGAAACATAAACGATCCGTTGTGGTTGGACAGTAAGAATACTGGCTAGCAGTTCACGGTCACAGCCTTTGCGGGGTGGGTCAACGACGATAAGCTCCGGTTTTTTTCCCTTAACCTGACCGGCAATTCCCTTCGCCACCATTTCGGGGAGGATTTTTTCCGCTTTTCCCTGCTTAAACTTAACATTACTGACCCCATTTCGCTCCGCATTCTTTTGCGCATCCGCAATAGCCTCCGCGACGATTTCTATCCCTATTACTTTCTTAGCCTTTTGCGACAAGAACAAGCTGATTGTGCCAATTCCGCAATAAGCATCAACTACTTCTTCCACTCCGGTTAAAGCCGCATATTCCAGGACCTTCTCATACAAAACTGCGGTCTGAATGTTATTAATCTGAAAAAAAGAAGCGGGAGAAATCCTAAAGCTAAAAGGACCGATTTTGTCCTCTATCCAATCACGACCATAGATTATCTCCACTCTATTTCCCAATACCGAGCCGCTTTTTCTCTTGTTTTCACACTGACAGATACCGACAACCTCCGGATATTTCCGGGAAATTTCCCGGGAAATATCCTTTATTTGACCACAATATTTCCCAGAATAGATAAAAACAACAAGAATCTCACCATTAGCTTTACTTTCTCGAATTAATAGCTGCCGGAGCCCGGGAGTGAAAGTCCCTGTTCCTGTTTCTTCAACCTTTACTTGAAAAGTGCTTAGCAGGTCTTCTAAAAAAACAACTAACGAAGTTACACGCGGAGAAAATAAGTGACGACAAGATTCTTGTACCAGAGCATGAGAACCTTCTGCAAAAAAACCCAGCTTTACTCTGTTCTCCCGCCGGTCATACCCCAGCTGAAAATGCCCTTTATTGCGATATCCCCAAGGATGTTCCATCCCCAAAACAGGATGCACTTTTATATCCTTAAATCCGCCAATACGTTCTAAGGCTTGTCTGACGATTCCCTCTTTGATTTTCAACTGCGCCGGATAAGAGACATGTTACAGCTGACAGCCGCCGCATTGCGTATAAACCTCGCAAGCCGGAGTTTCTCGTTCTTTAGCGGGTTGGAGCACCTCTTGTACCCTTCCCTTTAAGACTCCCTTACGTTTCTCTATAACTTCAACTAAGACCTTTTCTCCGACTAAGGTCTCCGGTACAAAGACAGCCTGTCCGTTGATTCTGCCTACCCCCGCTCCGTCATGGGCATATCCGGTAATATTCACTTCATACAGCTTCTTTTCTTCTACACAAATCACATTATTTCTCCTCAAAAAATATTACTTCTTAATTCATTCTAATACACATAACGTTGCTAAATAAATAATCCGATGTCGACTCAAAAGTGATAGACGCTCGGATTATTTTAATCTTACTCAGCTTTTACTTGAGATTTTATTACTTCATATCCTAATGCAGTAATGGCATTTTCGATTTTTTCTATTGCTGTTTTTTGCTCATCAAAGTTTAATTTTACTTTACTTGAGTTAAATAATACTTTCACACTCTCTTTATCTACACCTTCTAATGATTTTACTGCATTATCAATTTTTTGCATACATGATGGACAAGATAAGGTTTCTAATTGAATAGTTGCTTTTAGCATTTTCATCTCTCCTTTTCTTTATATTATACTTTATTGTTGCTCAAATAAAATAAATTCACCTTAATTTATACCCAAGGAGTCTCATCCCATTTAAGATTACCACTAAAATACTGGCTTCATGTGCTAACATACCAATGGACATATTCATCCATTCACTGAGGAATACACTGGCCAGCAACACTAAGACAACTCCAACGGCGATAACAATATTTTGCAGCATATTAAGCGCTGTTGCTTTGGTTAGACCCAAGGCATGGGGCAAACGACTGAAATCTGAATTCATTAAGACAATATCTGAAGTCTCCAGTGCTACGTCTGTACCACCGCCCATAGCAATACCGATATCCGCTAAGGCCAGTGAAGGACTATCATTTACTCCATCTCCCACAAAGGCGACAATTTTACCTTTAGCTTGTAATTCGGCAACAAAAGCGGATTTATCTTCCGGTAACATGTTGCCATATGCTTCATTTAAGCCAAGTTCACGTGCTACTAAATCAACTGTTCCTTGATTATCTCCGGAAAGAATTATTAGCCTTTTAACACCTAAAGCCTTGAGCTTTTGCAAATTTTCTTTTACACCCGGACGAATTTGATCACGAATGCCCATTAGTACTTTTAATTCTCCATCAACTGCCGTTAATACAAGGGAGTTACCTTTTTGTTCAAATCCGGCAATATCGGCACGTGCTTTTTCATCTAAATGAACATTTTCTTTTTCTATTAAGGCAACATTGCCTACTGCAACTCTATGTCCGTCTACATAAGCAACAATACCGCCGCCTTTGACAACATCTGTATTTTCCACAGTAGATAATTTAGTATCTCCAATATATTCTACAACTGCTTTAGCCAAAGGATGGTCGGATTCGCTTTCCATACTTGCCAGGTAACCTAAGACTTCATCAACATTAGTTGTATAAATTTTGGTGTCGGCTACTTTAGGATTCCCTACTGTTAATGTGCCTGTTTTGTCAAAGGCGATCACATCAACTTTACTAAAAGATTGAATAACTTCACTGCCCTTCAGGAGAACACCGTTGCGCGCTCCATTCCCAATGCCGGCAACGTTTGATACAGGCACCCCTATAACCAATGCCCCCGGGCATCCTAGCACCAAGATAGTAATGGCCAATTCAATATCCTGTGAAACCAACCAAACCAATGTCGCAAAAACTAACACAGCCGGAGTATAATATTTAGAAAACCGATCAATAAACCGTTCAGCTTCTGACTTAGAATCCTGCGCTTCTTCAACTAATTCAATAATTTTACCAAAAGTAGTATCTTCACCCACACGGTCAGCAACAATTTGAATTGTACCATTTTCTAAAATTGTTCCCGCATAGACTTGAGAACCTTTCTTTTTACTTACCGGAACTGATTCACCGGTAATACTTGCTTCGTTGACATGACCCTCCCCGGTTAAAACTGTACCATCAACAGGCACTTTGGCCCCGGTTTTAACCAATAAAATATCGCCTATATCTACTTCATCTACTTCTACTTCTGCAAACTCACCATTTTCCTTTTGTTTTAAAGCACTTTCCGGCGCCATTTCAGTTAATTCTTTAATGGCAGAACGGGTTTGATTCAGGGTACGTTGTTCCAGGTAGGCTCCGAATAAGAATAAGAAGGTGACAATCGCTGATTCTTCATAGTTATTAATTAAAAACGCCCCGAGAACGGCAATTGTAACTAAAACATCGATACTTACAACTTTAACTTTTAGAGCTTGATAGGCTTGGATAGCAATAGGAGCAACCCCTAAAAGAGAAGCGATAATCAAGGCCCCATTAAACACAACTATATTTTCAAAGCCTATTTTGCTAATAAAGGCAAGGATAATTAAAACTCCGTTGATTAATGTGATCTGGTTTTTCTTGCTTAATATATATCTCTGGACCATGGCATCTCCTTCTTGAGTATCTATTCCCTTATTGCTTTCCGGATTCATTGCGTCTGAAGTTGTTTACAACCATTTCTATTTAAGCTTGATATGCTTTATCTACTTCAGCTAACATTTTATAAACTGCTTCATAACTTTCGCATACATCAGCCGGAACTGTGTAGTTATTGGTAATTTCACGTAACTTAGCAAATTCTTCGTTTAACTGTGGCTTTTCAGAACCAGCTTCTTTAGTTTTCTTATTGATTAGCTCAAATAATTTATGAACTTCATGGAATTCTGGGTGATTATCTCCGTGAACTCGTGCAACAATTGGTACATATTGTTCCAATGTTTTAAAATATTTTTCCTTTACTTCATTAAATGCTAATTGTTTAGACATATAATCTCCTTTCTTCTTTCTTGTTATGTTGTTTTTATTCTATCAAGAAGTTGTCTAAAAGAAAACCATGCCTTGCATTAAGTCTCTTAGATTGAAACAAAATTTTATTTTTATTATAATGATTTTATCAATTTTATATTCTGGAGGGTTTAAAATGGCATGTAACAATACTATCAATTGCACTTGTACATATAGCTCNTGTTCTCGTCATGGCAAATGCTGTGAATGCATTTCATATCATCGCAGAAGTGGCGAAGTACCGGGATGCTTCTTTTCCACATCCNGTGAAAAGACTTATGATAGGTCAATTGAAAATTTCTACAATGATTATAAAAAAAATAAAAGATAATTCGTTTACGATGTAGTCCAATCTATTTCAAGTAGTATTGGGGTGTGATCTTGCCTAGGACCTGAATCAATCATTTCGGATTTAATTACTTTTTCGGCAATCCGCTCACTAACTAACCAGTAATCAATTCTCCAGCCCGAATTATTAATTTTACTTGTTTTAGCACGCTGAGACCACCAAGTATAAACCCCGGTCACATCACCGTGAAGATAACGAAATGTATCCGTAAACCCTTTGGCTAACAAATTAATGAAGCCTTGGCGTTCTTCATCGGTAAAACCGGCTGTATGACGGTTACGATCAGGATGAGCCAAGTCTATTTCTCTATGTGCTACGTTAAAATCTCCTGTTGCCATGACCGGCTTTTTATTATCCAGCTCTACCAGATAATCGGCATATTTCATATCCCAGATCTGGCGTTCTCGCAAACGATTGAGATTCTCCCCCGCATTTGGAGTATAAACCTGTGTTAAGTAAAAATGAGCAAATTCTAAGGTGATCATGCGACCTTCAAGATCCATGGTACTTGGTGCTCCAATTTGGGGAAAAGTAACTGAGGGAGTTAAATCATTTTTATATAAAAACATGGTACCTGCATAACTTTTCCGGGCGGGTTCCACAGAACTATTCCAAACAATTTTATAATCCGGAAACTTATTCCGAAAAAATTCTAAATGCTTTTTTCCAGGACCGTCACTAGGTAATTTTGTTTCTTGTAAAGCAATAACTTCAGGATTATGTTCCCTGATCTTATTTAATACCTGGCGAGATAATTCACTACGTTCTGAAGTTCCAGATATTGCTGCATTTAATGAATCAATATTCCATGAAATAAACTTCAATGTTATTCCTCCCTATCTAATTAGCCACTAATGATTTTCACATAGAATTCCCTGTTTCTAGGTCCGTCAAATTCGCAAAAATAGATCCCCTGCCAGGTACCCAGCAGAAGTTTGCCGTCCTGAATGATCACGGTGCAGGAAGAACCCAGGAGAGAAGCCTTCATATGTGCGTGGGAATTCCCTTCAGAGTGAAAGTATTCTTCCTGTGCGGGACACATTTTGTCCAGGGCAAAAATCATGTCCCGCACAACATCCGGGTCAGCATTTTCATTTATGGTGACCCCAGCTGTTGTGTGGGGCACATAAATAACTGCGATACCATCCCGTACATTGCTGTTTTTGACCTCATCGGCAACTTTATTGGTTATGTCCATGAACTGCTGTTGTTTTATGGTTTGAATTCTATGACGCATAGTGCAGTCCTCCTTTTAGTTTATAAATATATTTATACAATACATATTTGGAGAAAATAATTCAACTAGCTATCTTATTGTCTATAAGGAGTGTGGTCACTAGCTATGTTTTTTGTCGGTATCTTTGGCATCAATCAAACTGAAAAACCAATCGGCACCTGTAATAATACTGTTTGCCCCTCCTGTGGTGCCCTTACCCGTTTAGAAGTATATAAAAGATACTCCTATTTCCATCTATTTTTTATACCTACTTTTAAATGGAACGTCAAGTATTATGCCAAATCAAGTTGCTGTGGTAGTATCTATGAGCTTGACCCTTCAATCGGAGCGCAATACGAAAAAGGAATTAATCCGGAAATCAGAGCTGATGACTTACGACCCGTCCACGAGTACCAGCCTTTTAAAACCTGTCCTAACTGCCGCACGAAAGCAGAATCAGATTACAGTTATTGCCCTTATTGTGGGCAGAAATTCTAAACAAACAGCGTAAAAAAAAGGAAAGCGTAAAAAAAGAAGGGACATCTTCGAGGATGTACCCTTCTTTTTTAATTTTTTCCAATTTTTATCTCTTACTCGATTTGCTTATTCTGCCATAAATTTTTTAATTCTCTCATTAGTTATCTGGTTAAAGAATTCCTCTTTACTACCTTGGGCCATAATCTGCCCGTTCTCCATAAAAATCACCCTTTGGGCGACTCGTTTGGCAAAGACCATATCATGGGTGATTAATAACACGCCCATTCCTTTTGCGGCCAGTTTTTCAATGGTCAAGGCGATGCCTTCACGTAATTCAGGGTCTAAAGCGGAAGTAGGTTCATCGAGACACATTATCAAAGGATTTAAAGCACAAGCTCGCGCAATGGCTACCCTTTGTTTCTGACCACCGGACAGTTCGAAAGGATATGCGGAAACTTTATCTTGAAGATCCAACATTTCCAAAAGCTTTTCAGCTAATTCAATGGCTTCCTGGCGAGAAACACCGAAAACATTAATAGGTGCTTCGATAATATTCTCCAACACTGACATATGGGGAAACAGATTAAAGCTTTGAAAAACCATACCCAGCTTTTTTCTAATCTGCAACATTTCCGCAGACTTGGCATAGACAACCTTTCCATCCTGCTCGTCTTCCTTACAAAGCACCATGCCATCCACAATAATCGTTCCCCGGTCACATCTAACCAAGTTATTTATACATCTTAAAATCGTCGTTTTCCCTGAACCGGAACGCCCGATAATGGCTAAAATCTCCCCGGTCTTTAAAGAAAAACTGACGTTTTGCAAAACCTCTTTCCCATTAAAACTTTTACACAGTCCCTTTACCTGCAATACCATGATCCATCTTCCTCTTCGTTACTCTTTTCTCCAATTGGTACACTAATACACTTCTACTTCTATTGATAATAAGCGAACTTTATTTCTATCCGCTCAAATATTTTGGTTAGAATCCAGGTTATAGCCAGATAGAAAACAGCTACCACTACTAAAGGCACTAAGGAAGCATCCCGATTTGTGGCAATTCTCCCTGCACGTAATAGTTCACCATACCCGACGATATATACTAACGCTGTATCTTTCACCAAGGTAATAATCTCATTCGCTACGGAAGGAAAGACGATTTTAACTACTTGCGGGAGAATAATTCTCATAAAGGTCTGAACCGAATTAAAGCCTAGGACCTTGGCTGCATCATATTGCCCTTGATCAATTGATTCAATCCCACCACGGAAAATTTCCGCAAAATAAGCGGCATAATTCAAAACAAAGGCAATCAATATTGCAAGAAACCGTTCTATAGTAATCCCTACATGTGGCAAACCAAAAAAGATAAAGACAATTTGCAGTAATAAAGGAGTCCCGCGCATAATCCAAATATAGAGATGTAACACGGAAACCAGCGGTTTTATCTTTGATACTCTACCGGCAGCCACCAGTATTCCCAAAGGAAGGGATAAGAGCAGAGTAATGAAAAATATTTTTAGTGTCCCTACCAATCCGGAAAATAATGCCGGTAATAGACCCCAAATATAGTCAATTTGCAAAAGTCCCCAGATATAGTCAATCATCAAAATCAACCTACTAGTCTTTCATTTTTTCAACCATTCTTTCAACAATAGTTATTGTCACTATGTCCGATTATATAACGAGAACAATTATTCAGCAAACCATTTTTCATAGATTTCCTGATATTTTCCGTCTTCTCTCATCTCATCCAAAGTATTATTTACTGCTTCTAATAGTTTAACATCAGTTTTTCTTACGCCAATACCATAATCTTCTTCACCGAAGTCCTCATCTAGAACCTTGTAATTTTCAGGTCCTCTGAGCTTAATATAATATCTGGCTAAAACTTCATCGGCAACCACAGCATCGGATCTGCCTGCCTCTAAATCCATAAAGCATTCGTTATTGGTATCAAACAATACAGGCTCTCCACCCTTAAAACTTGCTACCAATTCCGGCTCAGTATTGACAGCATCAATAGCACTGGATTGGTTCTGAATAGCAACAATCTTACCTGCTAAATCAGCTTTAGTGTTAATGTCAGAATCAGCCATGGTAATAACAATTTGTCTGTTCTTCAGATACGGTTTGGTAAAAGATACTTTTTGTTTCCGTTCTTCGGTAATAGTATAACCGTTCCAAATCAGGTCAATGTTACCGGAATTCAATTCCGTTTCCTTCATGGTCCAATCAATTGGCTGGAATTTAACCTCTAAATCTAAACGAGCAAAAACCTCTTTAGCAAGATCTACGTCAAAACCGACAATCTCATTTTTTTCATCTCTGAAGCCCATAGGCGCAAAAGTGTCATCAAGGCCCATGATTATATAGCCTCTCTCCACTATTTGATCATAAGCATCAGATGTTTGTTCTGCTACCTCATTTTCATTATTATTTTCTCCAGCTACGTCGCTGTTGCCACAGCCCCCTAAACTAAATAAAGCCAACATTAAAATGAGGGCTAAAACAATACTACTGCGTAAACCTTTTTTCATAATCTCCTCTCCTCCACTTAACATTCATTTAATTTTTTTCTTTGTTGTAATAAATAACTAATGCTTTATTACTTTAACATAATAAAGCATTACGAGGATTTTGTCAACTACTTTTCTCTATATTTCTCATGTCTCTGTATAACCTTAAATATAAGAACGATCAATAGTAATAACAGTATTTAAGCTTGGGTTGTTTTCTTTTATTTTCTCGTTAATTTCTTTAATTATCTGGTCTTCACTCTTCTGGCATTGATAAGGTATCACCAGATCAAAAATCAAATTACTGTGCGTATATCCTTTTACCACTCTAAAATCATGCATAGATAAACAGTCATCCACACTGGCCACTACCTGCTCCGTCATTTCTCGCAATTCATAAACAAAAGGATCATCTACAATAATCGGATCCAGATGCACAACCAGTTGGATCCCTAAATCGCGCATAATGTCTTGCTCAATATTATCAATTAAATCATGGCTCTCTAAAATATCCTTTTTCGCATCAACCTCAACATGAATCGAAGCAAAATGTCGCTTAGGACCATAATTATGCACTACAAGGTCATGTGTACCTAAAACCCCTTCATATTTACTAACATAAGTAAAAATCTTGTCGACTAACTCACTGGAAGGGACTTCACCTAATAAGGAATTGATCGTCTCTTTTAGGATATTTATACCGGAAAACATGATGAAAATTGAAACAACCGCACCCATGTACCCATCTAACTGAAAGCCAATCAACGGACTCACCAATGCTGAGATAAATACGGCGGAAGTAGCCAAAGCATCGGAAAGGCTATCTGTTGCTGTTGCCTTTAACATCGAAGAATCAAACTGTTTCGCCCATTTATTATTTAAGCTGTATAAACCTAATTTAGCAATTATAGAAAAGAGTAATACAACCACTATTACAAAGCTAAACTGAATCTCTTCGGGATGTATGATCTTATCATACGATGTTTTTAACAGTTCTACACCTAACAAGAGAATTAATACCGCAACCACAGAAGAAGCAATGTATTCGACCCTTTCATAACCAAAAGGATGTTTCTCGTCGGCGGGTTTAGCGGACAATTTAAAGCTGATTAAAGAAATTACCGAAGAGCCGGCGTCTGTAATACTATTAATGGCATCTGCAACGATCGCTACACTATTAAAGATTGTTCCTACTGCAAACTTTGCAGCAAATAGAACGACATTAACAATAATACCGATAATACTACTGAGATTTCCATATTGTTCACGCTTAGTTTTTTCCTTCATCTTGGGGACTCCTTCTTTGATTAAAATTTAGCTTATTCCAGATATAAATTATTAATTGTCTCCATTACTTGGGGAATAACCTGTTTTTTTCTGGATAATATATCCGGAATAAATACACCCTGCTCGGCTTTAAGATTAAAAATACTGTCAACCAGCCGCGGATCTTTGCTTTTATAAAAAAGATAGGATCCGTTTCGCAAAATATCGGTAATCAATAATAAAATCAAGTAATAGTTGCCCTTTTCCTGTACTGCCTGGAGATATTCAAGAAATTCCACCTTGCGATTAAAGATATCCTCAATATCCAAGGTAAAGACTTGCCCAATTCCGATCTTATGGTCCTTAATCTTAAACTCCTTAAAATCTTTGTAAAATATCTCTTCAATACTTTGCCCTTCTAATGAAGTACCGGCTTTAAACATCTCCAAGGAAAATTGTGCTACATCGATATTTAGCTGTTCTGCTAATTCCTCAACTGCCTGAATGTCTAAAGGCGTAGTTGTCGGTGATTTCAAAGATAGTGTATCGGAAATAATCCCCGAAAGTAGTAACCCGGCAATCTTCCGGTCAATAGATATTTTTGCTTCTTTATAAAGATGAAACACGATTGTGCAGGTGCTTCCTACAGGCATATTTCTGAAATCTATAGGAGTAGTTGTTAAAATATCACCAATTTTATGATGATCAACAACTTCAATGATTTCCGCCTGACTTAAGCCTTCAACACTTTGCGCATACTCATTATGATCAACCAGTATAACTTTTTTCCTGTTAGGACTTAAGATATGTCTCCTGCCAATAAAACCTAAATATTTATTGTCCTCAGTCACTACAGGATAGTTAGAATGTCTGTTATTGATTAGTTCTTCTTTAATCTCATCAAGATATTCATACTGATTAAATTTAACAATATCCTTCTTCTTCATGATTGAAGAAACATAATTACATTGATTAATCAGTTTAGCTGTAGCATAGGTGCTTCTCTTCACCGACAACAAATTTATACCTTGCTCTTTAGCCATAGCAATATATTTTGCAGGCAATTCATTACCACCGGTGACGATGATTAATTGAACATTACTGTTAATAGCATGTTCAATAACATCATATCTATCGCCCACAATGACAATGCTCTCTTCATGAATAATATGCTCTTTAACCATGGTCTCATAATAATAGGAAATTACCGAGATTACACCTTTGATTTTCTGATTATTTCTTCCGGTAAGGAGCAGTCCGTCAAGAGCTTTGATGATGTTGTCTACATCAGTTTCCAGATGATAATAATCCCCTTTAATTAAGCCCATGGCAATATCTTTCATCGTCACAATTCCCAGAAGCATTTTTTCCTTATTTACAATAGGTAGTACTTTGATATTATTTTCCTCCATTAATTTATAAGCATAGAGGATTGATTTTGTTGGTTCAATGCCTTCCACTTGCTCATAATTTAAATCCTTCACTTGTGTTTTTACATTTTCTATATACTGCGGATAAGGCACATTGAAATAATCCAATACATATTTTGTTTCTTTGTTCAGTTGTCCTAAAATACCGGGTTTCGTTGCCAGACCTAATTTGTTTTTTAAAGCAGACAAAGCTATCGCCGCAGTTACTGAATCTGTATCAGGGTTTTTATGTCCAAAAACATAAACCATCGTTCATAGCTCCTTTATCGTAATCATCCCATTACATCATACGATATTACATTAATTAATGGTAACAAATTCTAGAGATTATCCCCAAAATCCTTTCTGAACTGGGCTACTAATTTATTTTGCCAATCAGAGGTCGTGGCTAATCTGCCACAGAAGAAACGTAAGATTTTTGGTTCTTCCACAAAGGTCAAACCACCGATAAGATGACGATTTTCATATAACCAGGCAATGCGGTCCACTGTATATTTGATTTGGGAAAGAGTAAATACTCTGCGCGGTAGAGCTAAACGTAGCAACTCTACATCCGCGAAACATTCTTCCCCATTCTCATCTCTTTGCTCGGACAACGTTCCTCTTTCCATCCCGCGCACCCCGCTTATCAGATAAACTGCAGATGCCAATGCTCCCGCCGGATATTGAGTTTGAGGAAGATGCTCAACAAATTCCATGGCATTAAGATGACAACCTAAACCACCAGGAGGAGTAACGACAGGTACTCCTTTTTTCTGGAATTCTTCTACCATAAAGGCTATAAACTCAGGTCCTTGGTTAATCATTTCTTCATCCATGGTTTCTTCTAAACCCACTGTTATAGCTTCGATCTCCCGTATGGACATTCCACCATATGTTAGAAAACCTTCATAAAGCGGAACCAGTTCACGCATTTTTTNAAATGCTGCTTGATTATTTGTACAAATTCCCCCACCACGTGCACAACCTAATTTACGAGCGGAGAAATAAATAATATCAGACAAATCCGCTATTGCTCTGGTAATCTCACGAATACTCCAATGTTTACATTGTTCTTCCCGTACTTTAATAAAATACAAATTATCCGCCAGCAAGCTTGCATCCAAAACCAGTAAAAGACCGAACTCATCACAAACTTTACGCACTTCGCGCATATTTTCCAAGGAAAAAGGTTGTCCGCCAATTAAATTGGTTCCTGCTTCTAAGCGTACAAAAGCAATCTTCTTAGCACCGTTTTTCTGAATCACTGCTCTGAGTTTATCTATATCCACATTACCCTTAAAAGGATGTGTACTATTTAAAACTAATGCTTCATCAATGACAACTTCCTCGACCGTACCACCGTTTAAAGTAATATGTGCTTTCGTGGTTGTAAAATGATAATTCATCGGCACAATGGAGCCTTTGGTCACAAACACTTGAGAAATAATGTTCTCACAAGCTCTCCCCTGATGAGCTGGTATAAAATATTTCTTCCCAAAAATTTCTTCAACTTTAGCCGCTAGTTTGAAAAAAGATTCAGAACCGGCATAGCTGTCATCAGCGACCATCATCGCTGCTAACTGCTGATCACTCATGGCATTGACTCCGCTATCTGTTAGCATATCCAAAAAGATATCCCGATTGCGCAATAAAAAGGTGTTGTTACCCGCTTCATTAATTGCTTGCAATCGCCTTTCAATCGGTGCCAAATTTAATTTCTGCACAATACGCACCTTGTGCATTTCTAATGGTAAATCTTCTTCATGAAAAAACTTAATTCTCGACATTTATTTTCCCTCCTCTTAAAAAACAAAAACACTCCTGATAGGAGTGTATAGTAATACAAAGGACACCCTTTTTTCTACCATCCTACCTACCTACAACATATATTCTTGTATTCTTGACCCACAAACAACAACTAACTTTTAAAATGCTACCCGCTATCTAAGTCCTACATTAAATACCTACATAATATCTACATTTTCAATTATACTTAAACAAACTACCCTTGTAAAGATTAATTTTATACATTAAACATTAAATATTAAGCCGCAGCGCGATCGGCAGCCAAATGATGGGTTACATTTTTTATCCACAATCCGGATTTTAAGCGCAAGAGGCACAGTAAGCATTTACTAATTTCCTCAATCGTAGCCAGTGCATAGACAATATACACAGGTTGCTGAAAAACAAAGGCACCGACAATCGTTAACGGAACACCAATAAACCACATAGTGAACCCTTCAATAATAAAGGCTTGCTTAGCATCTCCGCCGCCCCTTAATATACCTACAATGAGATTAATATTTAACATCCTGATAAAGAAGATTGCCGAGCAGATATAAATAATATACTGGGAAGCCTGTCTCACCGTATCAGAAACATTAAAAATACTCAGGATTGCCGGCGAAGTTACTGCCAGAAGCAGACCTAAGCCCACCCCCGCTCCCACAGAAAGGAAAGAAAATCTCTGCGCATAATCCTTGCTAAGCTGTTCTTCACCCGCTCCAATAGTATTTCCCACCATGACCGCAGCTGCACTGGCCAGACCAAAAGCAACAATCAGGAATAGATTATTAATCGTAGTACAAATCTGGATGGCAGCTACAGCCTGAGTCCCCATTCTTCCATATACCGCCACATAAACTAGACTGGCAAGTCCCCAACACATTTCATTCAGAACAACCGGGAATATAGTATGGTAGGACTTTTTGACAAATTCAAAATTAAAATCAGTCAATTCTCTAAGGGTAGCGGCCAGTACACCCTTTCGGCTATAAATATAAGCAAGCAGCAGCATGGTCTCCACAACCCTGGCTATAACCGTAGCCAGTGCCGCTCCTTCTACTCCCAGTGCAGGTGCGCCAAATTTCCCGAAAATCAACATATAATTAAAAAAGGTATTAATCAATAAAGCAACTGCACTGATCACCATCGGGGAAATAGCTTGGCCTATAGACCTCAAAGAAAAACTATATACAAAGGTTACGGCTGTGAAGATATAACTCACTAGCACTATCCGCAAATATCCGGCGCCTAAAGTTATTACCTGAGGGTCCTGATTAAATAAAGCTATAACCTCTCTGGGGAAAAGGAGTCCTATTACCGTAAACACCAAGGAAACCAAAATTGCCGAACTTAAGCCCACCCCCATAATTCGCTTTATATTTTCCAGGTCTTTTTTGCCCCAAAATTGGGCAATAAAAACACTGCTTCCTGCACTTAAGCCAATTAATAACATAATAAACAGAAAGAAATACTGATTAGCAATCCCCACGGCAGCTATCTCAGTTTCTCCTAATTTCCCTACCATTACCGTATCAATCATATTTAAAAAAGAGGTAATGAAATTTTGCAGCGTAACCGGTAAAGCAATTACTAACATTTTCTTATAAAATTCTTTATCAGCAAAAAGACCATTAGCTAATTGAGATATTTTCAACATAATGCCCTCCATAGAAGCAATATATTAACAGGTGGCAAGGGGGACGAGGTGGCAGGGGGACATTTCAGCCCTCCAGGTGTGGCAGGGGGACGTTTCATCGTCCCC
>JGI24709J26583_10000963_pt1 | contig 24300 bp, 20 predicted proteins | sample BioPla2DNA1_FD_26583 | JGI IMG/M metagenome (IMG submission 26583) | reverse complement strand
TATAGCTAATAGCAATGTTATAGCTATAAGAGAAAATGACGGGACAACCGAGAATATAACAATAGAAAACAATAAAAATTTTGACGTCTCCAATGATGTTACACCGGATGTTCCCGATCCCGTAACTGAAATTCCGACCGAGTCTGTCGGCGGTAAGCTAATCGTCATAGACGCAGGACATCAGGCTAAGGGGAATTATGAACAGGAGCCTATCGGCCCGGGTGCCAAAGATATGAAGGCTAAGGTTTCATCCGGAACAACCGGTGTAAGTACAGGGCTTAAGGAATATGAACTAAATCTTGCCGTATCCCTAAAATTAAAGGATGAGTTGATAAACAGAGGATATCAGGTAATTATGATTAGGGAGACTCATGATGTGGACATACCCAACTCCGAGAGGGCTGCCATAGCTAATGAGGCTAATGCAGACGCTTTCCTTCGAATCCATGCCAACGGAAGCGACAATCCGAAAGTGAACGGGGTTATGACAATATGCCAAACAAAATCCAATCCCTATAACAGCAGCCTTTATAAGGTGAATCGCAAATTGTCCGATAATATTTTAGAGAATATTGTAGCTCATACCAATGCTAATAATAAGGGTGTCTGGGAAACGGATACCATGAGCGGAATCAATTGGTGCAGCGTACCGGTAACTATTATTGAGATGGGTTATATGTCAAATAAGAAAGAGGACGAGCTTTTAGCCACAGACAGTTACCAGAATAAGATTGTCCTAGGTATTGCCGATGGACTGGATGAGTTTTTTCAGGACGAGCAAAGTACCAATTAGCATATAATAAAACTATTCAATCGGAGGTTATCATTCATGATATTGGGAGCATTAGAAGCCGGTGGAACTAAAATGGTTATGGCAGTCGGAAATAATGAAGGAAGGATTATCGAGAAAAAGACCATACCTACCGAGACTCCTTCAATTATCATGCCCAAAATTATAGATTTCTTTAAAGGCATGGGTGTCGATGCTTTGGGAATCGGTTCGTTCGGACCGATTGATTTAGATAGGAGTTCAGAAACCTATGGTTATATCACGACTACACCTAAGGTGAGTTGGACGAACTATGATTTAGCCGGTACTCTTAAGAGGGCACTTAATATACCCGTCGGTTTTGATACTGATGTAAATGCTGCTGCCCTTGGTGAAGCAATATGGGGATGTCTTAAGGGTCTTTCCACAGGAATTTATATAACAATCGGAACGGGAATCGGTGTAGGTATATATGTTAATGGAGGCCTTCTACATGGCATGCTGCACCCGGAAGGAGGACATATATTATTAAACAGGCATCCAATGGACAGCTTCGAGGGTGTATGTCCTTATCATAGGAATTGCTTCGAAGGTCTTGCATCCGGTCCCTCTATTGAAAAGCGTTGGAATAAGAAGCCCTATGAGCTAAAGGAACGTCCTGAAGTTTGGGAATTAGAGGCGTATTATATCGCACAAGGGCTGGTTAATTTTATACTAACACTGTCTCCGCAAAGAATTGTTTTAGGGGGTGGAGTTATGAACCAAGAGCAGCTCTTTCCTCTAATAAGAAAGCAGGTAGCCGAATTATTAAACGGATACATAAAGACCCCACAGATTGATGACCTTGACAATTATATCGTTCCCACAGCATTACAGGGTGATCAGGGAATTCTGGGCTGCTTTGAGCTTGCCAGGCTGGAGAAACACTTTTAAAATAATTAAATTATTGTACATATAATTGAGAACAACAATATATGAATAGCATTTTTTATTAAAAAAGAGACTGTTCCGAAACAGATGACGGTGTCCGTCACTGTTTTTAAACAGTCTCTTCGTTAATTATTTATATTAGTTAGCTAATATTAATTACTTATTGTTAAGCACCGCCTGTGCTGCCGCCAATCTTGCGATAGGTACTCTAAACGGTGAGCAGGATACATAGTCTAATCCTACATTATGGCAGAACTCGATGGTGGAAGGATCTCCGCCATGCTCGCCACAGATACCAAGCTTAAGATTAGGCTTCGTAGCACGACCCTTTTCTGCTGCCATCTTAACTAACTGACCAACACCACTCTGGTCAAGTCTGGCAAAAGGATCGGACTCATAGATCTTTGTCTTATAGTAAGAATCTAAGAACTTGCCTGCGTCGTCACGGGAGAAACCAAAGGTCATCTGTGTCAGATCGTTTGTACCGAAGGAGAAGAAATCAGCTTCTTCAGCAATCTCGTCAGCCAATAAGCATGCACGAGGGATTTCAATCATTGTGCCTACATGGTACTCGATATCGGAACCCATTTCCTTCTTAACAGCTTCTGCAGTTTCAACCACAACATCCTTTACATATTGCAGCTCTTTTCTCTCGCCTACAAGCGGAATCATGATTTCAGGAACTATGTTATAGCCCTTTTCATTCTTAACTTCGATTGCTGCTTCCATAACGGCCNTGGTCTGCATCTTTGCGATTTCAGGATAGGTTACAGCCAAACGACAGCCTCTGTGACCCATCATAGGGTTGAATTCATGTAATTCATCACAGGTAGCCTTAACTTCTTCTACAGTAAGACCCATATCCTTTGCTAATTCAGCAATATCCTTAGGATCTGTAGGAACGAACTCATGTAACGGCGGATCTAAGAAACGGATTGTAACCGGTCTATCCTGCATGACCTCGTATATTCCCTTGAAGTCGTTCTTCTGATAAGGAATCAATTCATTCAGAGCTGCCTCTCTGGCCTCTACAGTCTTACTAAGAATCATCTTTCTAATCTTAGGAATTCTCTCAGGCTCGAAGAACATATGCTCTGTTCTGGTAAGACCAATACCCTCTGCTCCAAACTTAATTGCATTGGCAGCATCTGTAGGTGTATCAGCATTAGTTCTNACCTTAAGGGTTCTGATCTCATCAGCCCACTTCATTATTCTTTCGAAGTTACCACTGATGGAAGCCTCAACAGTCTTTATATCACCAAGATAAATATTACCAGTAGAACCGTCTAGGGAGATATAATCTCCTTCCTTTATTGTATGACCGCCTAATGTAAAGTATTTTTCTTCTTCGTTAATCTTAATCTCACCACATCCTGATACACAACAGGTACCCATACCACGGGCAACTACTGCAGCGTGAGAGGTCATACCTCCGCGTACTGTAAGAATACCCTTGGATGCATGCATACCTTCGATATCTTCAGGTGAAGTCTCAAGACGAACAAGTATAACTCTGTTGCCTTCTTCATTAGCCTTAACAGCATCTTCAGCGGTAAAGTATACTCTACCTGCTGCCGCACCAGGTGATGCAGGTAGCGCACTGCCAATTGGCTTTGAAGCTTTTAATGCATCCGCATCAAAAGTAGGATGAAGCAGCTGATCTAAGGATTTAGCATCGATTCTCTTAATTGCTTCCTCCTTTGTAATCATACCCTCATCAACTAAATCACAAGCTATCTTAAGAGCGGCATGAGCAGTTCTCTTTCCGCTTCTGGTCTGTAAGATATAAAGCTTTCTGTCTTCAATAGTAAATTCCATATCCTGCATATCCTTGTAATGGCCCTCAAGGAGATGAGCTATTCTCATGAACTCTTTATATGCTTCAGGCATATCCTCTTCGAGCTGAGAAATAGGATTAGGAGTTCTTATACCTGCAACAACGTCCTCACCCTGTGCATTGATTAAATATTCACCATATATCTTAGCCTCACCGGTGGATGGATTACGGGTAAATGCAACTCCTGTACCTGATGTGTCTCCCAGGTTACCGAATACCATTGCCTGAACGTTAACTGCTGTTCCCCAATCACCGGGGATATCATTCATTCTTCTGTAGTAGATAGCACGGGGATTGTCCCATGAACGNAATACCGCTGTTACAGCTTCAATAAGCTGTTGCTCCGGATCCTGAGGGAAATCACTTCCCAACTCTTTCTTATATAAAGCCTTGAACTGAGCTATGACTTCCTTTAAATCATCTGCAGTCATATCACTGTCAGTCTTATAACCCTTCTTTTCCTTGATTTCGTCCAACACTCTTTCGAAATCGGATTTCGGTATCTCCATAACAACGTCGGAGAACATCTGAATGAATCTCCTATAAGAGTCATATGCAAATCTAGGATTGCCGGTCTTTTTTGCAAATCCTTCAACAACTGCGTCTGTTAAGCCAAGGTTAAGAATAGTGTCCATCATACCTGGCATAGATGCTCTTGCTCCTGAACGAACTGAAACAAGTAGGGGGTTTTCTGTATCTCCGAACTTCTTTCCTTCTGTCTCTTCAAGCTTTCTTAAAGCATCAAATATCTGGTCCTTGATTTCTTTCTGTATAGTCTTACCGCTTTTATAGTAATCTGTACAAGCTTCTGTAGTTACTATAAATCCCTGAGGAATAGGTAGCCCAAGATTAGTCATCTCTGCTAAGTTGGCACCTTTTCCGCCAAGAAGGTTTCTCATATCAGCTTTGCCTTCTTTAAACAAATAAACCCATTTTGTCATATTGTAGCCTCCTAAATATTTTTTTGTATTCATAATCCGTATATTGCATACTAAATCTGTATTCTTGACACGGATACGTATGTTGTGTTTTTCCTACTTTTTGAGTCCAAATTGCATTATAGCATAGTTCATGTAAATTAGGGAAGTACTTTTTCTAAAATCTGAACTTATTCTCAAAATATGTCTTAAGATCTGTTATTTTAATTCTTTCTTGTTCCATTGTGTCTCTGTCCCGTACGGTAACACAGCCATCGTTTTCGGATTCAAAGTCATATGTGATGCAGAACGGCGTTCCTATTTCATCCTGTCTGCGATATCTCTTTCCAATATTACCTCTGTCATCATATTCGCAATTATAATATTTACATAATTCCAGATAAATCTTCTCAGCCGGTTCAGCCAGTTTTTTAGAAAGAGGAAGAACACCAATCTTTACCGGTGCTATGGCCGGATGAAAATGAAGGACTGTCCGAACATCACCATCAGGAAGCACTTCCTCATCATAGGCAGAGCATAAGAATGCCAGAGTAACACGGTCGGCACCAAGTGAGGGCTCTACCACATAAGGAATATACTTAATCTTTTTCTCATCATCAAAATAACTCATGTCCTCCTTGGATACGTTTTGATGCTGAGTCAGGTCGTAGTCGGTACGGTCTGCTATACCCCATAGCTCACCCCAACCGAAGGGGAATAAGAATTCAATATCCGTGGTTGCCTTACTATAGAAGGAAAGCTCCGCAGGATCATGGTCTCTTACTCTTAGCTCCTCTTCCTTAATCCCAAGATTCTTGAGCCAGTCTATGCAAAACTGCTTCCAATATGCAAACCACTCTAAATCCGTACCTGGCTCACAAAAGAACTCCAGCTCCATCTGTTCAAATTCTCTTATACGAAAGATAAAGTTACCCGGTGTAATCTCGTTACGGAAGGCCTTTCCTATCTGACCTATTCCAAACGGTATCTTCTTTCGGGAGGTCCTTTGAACATTCTTGAAATTAACGAATATACCCTGTGCTGTCTCAGGTCTTAAGTAAACTACGTTTTTAGAATCCTCGGTTACTCCCTGGAAGGTCTTAAACATTAAATTAAAATACCGTATATCAGTGAAGTTATGCTTACCGCAGGTAGGGCAAGCGATCTTATTGTCCTCAATATATTTTTTCATATCATCATGGGACCATGCATCGATAGAGGTTTCCGGGGTAATTCCCTGCTCACTCGTATAATCCTCAATGATTTTGTCTGCACGGAAACGTTCATGGCACTCCTTACAGTCCATTAACGGATCAGAAAATCCCTTCAAATGACCTGAGGCTTCCCATGTCTGAGTGTTCATTATAATAGCGCTGTCAATACCGACATTATAAGGGTTTTCCTGTATAAACTTCTGCCACCAAGCTTTTTTAACATTATTCTTAAGCTCTACTCCCAAATTGCCATAATCCCAGGAGTTGGCCAAACCTCCGTATATCTCTGATCCCGGATATACAAATCCCCTTGCTTTTGCTAAAGCCACTATTTTTTCCATTGTCTTTTCCATACTTACCTCACAATCTGTCGTAATTTGCGACTTTTATTCTATGAATTAAGCAACCCTTATGGCCTAAAAATTATTACAGCCATGTCCTCACTGTTGCTACTTACCTTGTTTTCATCTATATATTTCGCATTGTCACTGTAGAATTTTATTTTACCCTCAACTATTACCTCATAGGGCTCATAAATTACCAGTACCTTGTTCTTATCATTCTTCATGGCAACATCTTTATCAACCATTATGTCTTTTTTGGCATCCACGTAACTCGTGGGAAGCTCCAGTGCTACATTCTCTGTGTCTGCACTAAAATAAGCCGCCGGCATGTTATTAAAGGCACTATAATGAGCCATCTTGGTATACTTTAATATCAGTACTGCCTTACCGTTCTTTAGTTCAAGNTCCTCAATCGTTACCTCCTCGCTGCCAACCTTATTGTTATATGCATTAACTTCTTTTGTAACAAATTCATTTAACTCTGAAAGATTATAATAGCTTTTATCAAAATCCTCAACGATGGCTACATACATACTGCCGTTTCGTTTTATAAGCATTGTATCGTTTATAATATCATCAGAAGTAATAAAGATTTCTTCCTTGCGACATCCTGCCAGCATCAGAATACTAAGTATTAATATAATACATATTAGCGTTCTTTTCATACTCATCCCTCCATAGCACCAATTGAGTTCATATCATTTTAACCTTAAAGAAAAATAATTTCAACTCATAATTATAAAAACAGAATATTTTACATGATTTAATGTAGCAACTCTACTGATTTGAATTCATGATTTAAATAATGATCCAAATAACGTTTGACACAGGCCTTAAGCTCATCAAGTACCTCCTTACTGACTCTGAAGGTGTAGAGGTTAACCACATCCCTTGATATTATGTACTGCAGCGTATAAATTGAAGATGTACTTAATTTTACTGAGGCGTTATCATATGCCTGGCATTGTTCACATAACAGTCCTCCGTGATTTACAGAAAACACATAGTTGTCCTTCTTCTTTTGACACTTAACACATTCGAAAACCTGAGGGGCAACTCCGCTTAATGCCATGATTTTAAATTCAAAAACCAGACGTATCAGAGAAAGCTCTATTGTTTTCTTTGCTACAGCCCTCAATGTCTGGTACAGCAACTTTAATATTTCCTTCTCGTCATTATTTTCCTTGGTTATATAATCCACAAACTCACAGAAGTACAATCCATAATATACGCTGTCTATATCCTCACGAAGCTCCGAAAAATAATTGGAAATCTCTGCAGATGTAATATTATACGATGATTTTCCGGCAAATAGAGTAAACTCTCCAAATGAGAAAGGTTGACTGCATGCCAATAAAGCGCTATTGGGTCTCCTAGCGCCTTTGGCAAAAGCCGATATTTTCCCTAACTCTTTGGTTAATATAACTAAGCGTTTATCATAATCTCCAACCGGCATGGCTGATAGAACCATTCCCGTCACGATTGCTGATGCCGGCACGAAAACCACCTTCCTCTTTACTGTTTACCATATCTTCCATACTCTCTTCCCTGGTGCATGCGATGTAATTTAGATAATCATCAATCTTACCTGATTTGATAAAATCTCTCCAATAATCATAATTCTTCATAAATGAGCCCCCTAACCATAATAGATAGTATAATAAAATATCTATCATTTATTTTTCCCATCTAGTATCTTTCTAAACTGGTTAGAATATCCCATTTGTGTTTTTATGGTTATTATATCCATAATTTTTTAACAGAAAATCACTATCTCTCCAGTCCTTTTTTACCTTAACCCAAAGTTGTAGATTTACCTGACAGTCTAATAGGTTCTCGATTTCACTTCTGGCCTGGGAACCTATCTTTTTAAGCATTGAACCTCCCTTGCCGATAATAATTCCCTTGTGACTATCTCTCTCACAGATAATTGTTGCATGTATATCCATGATTCCTGTACGGGCCTCATCATTTGTCGGATTAACATCGTGTACCTGGTCTTCCCGCTCCTTCATCCTGTCAATACTGACAGCAATACCATGAGGTATTTCTTCCTGAAGGAATCTTAAGGCCTTTTCCCGAATAAGCTCTGCTACAATCTGTCTTTCGGGCTGATCCGTAATGGTTTCTTCATCATAATACTGTGGCCCAAACGGCAGATAATTAAATATTATCTTAACTAACTCCTTGGTGTTTTCTCCCTTAAGAGCCGAAACGGGTATGATTTCGGCAAAATTAAGAATATCCTTATATGCATTGATTATGGTTAATAGCTCACTTTTATTAACCATGTCGATCTTATTGATTACCAGAATAACCGGCGTTTTAACTTTCTTAAGCTTCTCGGCAATATGTCTTTCTCCTGCACCGATAAATGTACTGGGTTCAACCAGCCATAATATGACATCTACTTCCCCTAATGTTCTTTCGGCTACATTCACCATATACTGCCCGAGCTTATTTTTAGCCTTGTGGATTCCGGGAGTATCGATAAAAATTATCTGACCTCTTTCGTCGGTAAAAACAGTCTGTATCCTGTTTCTGGTTGTTTGCGGTTTATTGGATGTTATGGCAATCTTTTGTCCAATAAGATGATTCATCAGGGTGGATTTACCGACATTAGGTCTACCGATTAATGTAACAAACCCTGATTTTTTCTTGTTCTCGTACATAATCTCCTCATTTCCTGTATATTAACAAAATTAGTTTTATTATATCTACATTAAGTTCTTAACTTCCTTGAACAGATCTCTGTCCTCTTCAATCTTATTCTCATTTCCAATAACACAGATATTGCCCTCATTAAGAACTGACCGAATCAGGCCATGCAGAGCGCGGATATCTTCTTGAGTCACATTTATAATTTCCTCCCTTTCCCGCTTCAGGTCCTCGTAGGTTATGCCTGCCAAAAACATACTTAATGACCTGGCACCCACTGTTTGAGGAGTCAGGGGAATATCAAGGGTACTGATGGTGCTTATTATGCTCTTTGTTATATCCCTGTCATTCGCCACATAATGCTTAATAAATTCGGGAATATTCTCGTATGTCTCATTAGTGCTTCTTAAACCCGGATCACGATAGGAGGTAAAATACACATCTCCGTCAACTCCGGAAAATCCACACATGCATCCATATGCTCCACCCTTTACTCTTACATTATGCCATAGATAATCATAGCTTAATATCGTACGAAGAACCTTTAGTGCACCGGTGTATTCATATCCGGCTTTAAAGTAATTACCGGCTCGTGCAACATACTGTACCTGCATGGCAGCCTTAAAGCCCTCGTTAAGGCATTTTGGTGCCAGAGGCATCCTGTCATAGCCAGCCAGTAGCCTTTCTGAAGCGCTTTTACGTATGACCTGAATGAATGAAGAATAGCTCTTCATACACATTTCATAGCCTCTTTTATCAGCCGTAACGCTTACCAAAAGCTTATCCTTAGTAAATATAAGTTCCATTAGCGTCTTAAGCTTAGATATAATTTCATCCTTCAGTTCCCCATAATTGGTACTTATATTCTCAAGGAACTGATAGAAGGATATTCCCTGAGTAGCCTCTTTAAACATACCATGCTTAGAATAATAGGACATGGCTCTTGTTACAGCTATCGAATGAGTAGAGGAAAGAAATATCATCTGCAACCTCGACTTCATTTCATCAATTATTTCCTTAAGCCTTTTATAGTCCTTAATCTGTGTATGATTAATAACCTCCTCGATAAGTCTGTATGCCTCAGGAAGCTTATCATACATAACCTTGGTTCGGATTTCATACATGGGCAAATAGTCACCGGTGTTGCTCTTAACCGAAAAGCTTATTACATTATGATCAATCCCTCCTGTATAGAGGTTGACTTCATTGGAGTACTCCAAATAACTGTAATTATCCGTATCCACATTTCCCACTACCAGTGATAATAGGGACAGATAAGGAATCAACTCCTTGGGTACGTCCTTAACATCAAACAAAAGCCTTAAATATACAATTTCATTGGTAAACACATCATGATGAATAACTCTGGTTCCATCTACATTCATCTCTTCATTATATAAAGGCTGCGGATCAGACCCGATATCGTCTCTCGTTAACATGGGGATCGAGTCTATCTCCTCCTGAGTGGATGGAGTCTCCTGATATAATTTTAAATTCTTGGTTTCCTCGACTATAGTCCTAAGCTCATCCCCTGAAAGGGTATCCTTATATGCAGAAAGACTTTCTTTCAGCTTCATCTCATTGATTCCGTTAAGTCCTGCCTTAGGCTTTAAGATAACAAGAGATTTATGGTTATTGTTCAGTAAATGGTCACTTATTAACTTCTCAAAATATCTGCTGCTTATNTTCTGTCTCAGCTTTTCAAAAAGCACGCCATCCTTGAGATACTGAAACGGTTCATCATCATTATATATCCAGCTTCTCATAACTCTAAGACCATATACTAATCCCTTCGGTGTACTTCCATAATCTGCTTCCCGATATTTGAATTCAAATAGATTTATTGCACCATTTAAGGTTCTTTCGTTTAATCCTTCATTCACAAGCTCAGATAAAGCATCGTGTATCACCGACAGGAACTTCTCTTTCCTGTCTTCTTCAGAATTCTTGGCTATTATAGATAACATGGGTTGAAGATTTTCAACACTCAGGTGGCTTAAGATATCCTTACCTATACCCGCATCCAATAAGGCCTGCTTTACAGGTGCACCGGGTATATCAAAAAGAATATAATCAAGTATCTGTAAACCCAGGATGAGTTCATTGGACGTCGAGCCGCCTACGGCTATATTCAGACTCAGGTAGGTGTTCTCCTCATGAACATCCTCTTCTCCCAATGAATAGTATGTGTCAACTTCCTTAAGAGCATCGAATCCTTTCTGGACTGTGATCTCCGAATCCACCTTCATATAATCAAAATGAGACAGATATTCCTTATCAAGCCATATAAGCCTTTCCTCAAAATCCATGTCACCATATAAGTATATATAGCTGTTTGACGGATGATAATAGGTTCTGTGAAATTCTAAAAATTCCTCATAAGAAAGCTCAGGTATATAATCCGGATCTCCGCCGGATTCCACCCCGTAGCATGTATCCTGAAAAAGTGTATTCTGGTTCATCCTTACAAGCTGTTGTTCAGGAGATGAGAAGACACCCTTCATTTCATTATAGACCACTCCGTTTATTTTTAGCTCATCAGCTTCATTTTCAAGAGAATAATGCCATGCCTCCTGATTAAAGATTTCCTTCCTGTTATATATTATGGGATATAATACTGCATCCATATATACATGCATCAGGTTTTTGAAATCCTGGTTGTTCTGACTGGCCACAGGATACACAGTCCTATCAGGATAGGTAGCGGCATTNAGATAGGTGTTCAGAGAACTACCGGCAAGCTCTACAAACGTGTTCTTTGCAGGAAAGTTTTTTGAGCCACATAAAACAGAATGCTCTATTATATGTGCCACACCGGTACTATCCTTTGGAGGTGTTCTAAACCCAATGCAAAATACCTTATTAGTATCTTCGTTTTTTATCAGAGCTAATCTTGCGCCNGACTTAATATGCACAAGATTTACTCCAAATCCATTTATATCATTCAATNTCTCCTCATGAACCAATCTGTACTGAGGCGGTAAATTTATCTTCATTGCTCTCCTCCATTTCAAACAATTCAGTTATAATAAGTATGGCAATTTCTAGTAATGGCTTATTCATAATAACATAAATTATTTTATTTGTCATTGTATATACTCNTAAATTTTAATAAACATAATAAGCCAAATTATCCTTAAAAACATTAAGAAAATATTACATTTTACAGCAAGGAACGTTTGACTTTTAGGTGGACTTGTGGTAAGTTTAGTCTATCATTACCGATTACGGTAAAACTAATTTTATTCATATTCTTAGGAGGCATTTTTTTATGAAAAAGGGTACAGTAAAATGGTTTAACGCAAAAAAGGGGTTTGGATTTATATCCGATGAAGAGGGTAACGATGTTTTCGTTCATTTCTCTGCACTACTTATGGATGGATTTAAGGTTCTTGAAGAAGGCGACAGCGTAGAGTTTGAAGTAGTCGAAGGAGAAAAAGGCCCTCAAGCTGCTAATGTAACAAAGTTATAATCAAGAATACTTAATGTAATTTTTATATATATGTCAACATATTTTAAAAGTTATATGTAGAATGGTTGTAACAGCAATAAAGCGATACGAATTACTAATAAGTAATTTATATCGCTTTTTATATTTTATATAAATATATGCAGACTCATATTGCAGCTTCTAGTGCTTGAAATGTCTCATTCCTGTAAATATCATGGCTATTCCGTACTCATTACATTTTTTTATGGAATCCTCATCCCTTATTGAGCCTCCCGGTTGAATAATAGCCGTAATTCCCGCCTGATGAGCGGCTTCCACGCAGTCATCAAAGGGGAAGAATGCATCTGAAGCAAGTACCGCTCCCTTTGTGGCATCCTCACTGATTAATTCAGCCGCATGCTCGATGGACTGCTTCGTTGCCCATACACGATTTACCTGTCCGGGGCCTATACCTACGGTCTGTAAATTCTTTGCAAGAGCTATTCCGTTAGATTTAACGAATTTAACAACTCTCCATGCAAAGAGAAGATCCTCCATTTCCTTATCAGTGGGAGCACGGTCTGTTACGACTCTTAGCTTATCTTCCTCCAGTAGCTTACTGTCAATTGTCTGAACGATAAGACCTCCGTTTACCTTCTTTAAGTCATATGCATTCTCATCCTGAGGCTTCTCTATGTCAGACAACTGCAATATCCTAACGTTCTTCTTAGTCTTAAGCAGCTTTAAGGCATCCTCATTATATGAGGGAGCCACTACCACCTCAAGGAATATATCATTCATTTCCTTTGCTATCTCGAGTGTTACCTCTTGATTTAATACAACTATACCACCAAAAATNGATACCTTGTCTGCCTCAAAGGCTTTCCTCCATGCATCGTATATATTATCGGCACTTCCTACTCCACAAGGATTTCCATGCTTACATGCTACAACCGTGGGCTTACTAAACTCCTTTAACAACTCGAGTGCTCCATTAGTATCATTAATGTTATTAAAGGATAATTCCTTACCGTTTAGCTGGTTGGCATCTGTGATGGCGCCTTTTCTTTTTCCTATCTCCCTATAAAATGCCGCGGCTTGATGAGGGTTCTCGCCATATCTCATATCCTGAACCTTTTCAAAGGTCATAGTCAGTGTCTCAGGTAAAGAATTGTCATTTCTCTCATTNTTAAGATAATCCGCTATTAAAGCATCATATGCTGAGGTATGCATAAATACCTTATGCATCAGATAGAACTTAGTGTCTATGGTTACCTCTTTGTACTCCTTAAGNTCNGATAGCACTCTGTCATAATCCCGAGGATCAACAACCACCGCCACATCCTGATAATTCTTAGCTGCGGAGCGTAGCATGGTTGGGCCTCCTATATCTATATTCTCCACTGCTTCTGCTCTGGTAACACCATCCTTAAGTATGGTGGCCTTGAATGGGTAAAGATTAACGATAACAAGGTCAATCGGTTCTATATTAAGGTCAGCAAGCTGTTTCATGTGGGAAGGATTGCTTCTCATGGCCAGTAATCCTGCATGTATCACAGGATGCAAGGTCTTTACACGGCCATCCAAGCATTCGGGAAATCCCGTGAGCTCCGACACCTCTATTGCCGGAATATTGGCTTCCTTAAGCTTCTTATAGGTTCCGCCTGTAGAAATAATCTCAATTCCAAGGGATACAAGCTCCTTGGCAAATTCTACAATACCACTCTTATCCGATACACTGATTAATGCTCTCATGCCTACACTCCTTTTTATTTTCTATAAAAATATTAACCCACTTGGAATTGAAATACAATTCATAATTTCTAATCATTCTTATTATGTCTGCTTATCATTAGCATTGGTTATCAGTTGCAAACAAACTGAAAGTATACTATAATTCCTATGAAATTGAACGGAGGGAGAAGGCTATGAGAAAATTTAGGCGTTTCAAAATAACTGACTTTTTAATCGGTATCGTTTTTACCCTTCTATTTATATCACTCGGGGTAATCTTTACCGTTAATTTCAGGCCTCTATATTATATGGATGTAAAATTGCTGAATATACCCGAATCCTCAGGATACTCAAGGGAAGAAATTATCGAAAACTATAATGCATTGATAGATTACTCATCACCATTTTATAAAGGTGATCTTTCCTTCCCGACACTAGATGCATCCCCATCGGGACTACAGCATTTTAAAGAGGTTAAGGATATTTTTATAGCTTTCTATGTTCTCGGAGCCGCTACCTTAATCACTGCTGTGATAATTATTATCTACAAATCCAAGAAGGGTAATTATAGTTATTTAGCCGTATCCTCTTTGACCGCGGTTATACTGCCGGTATTAGTCGGAATCCTGCTGGCCTTAGACTTTGATGCTTCATTTAGGATATTCCATAAGATATTTTTCAACAACGATTATTGGATTTTTGATCCGAGTACCGATCCGGTAATTAATATCCTACCTGCCACCTTTTTCTTGCATTGTGCTATTCTGATCATTGCATTTATTCTGGTAAGCAGTTTGATAACATACCTGATATATCTGTATCACAAACGACGCTCAGGAATCAGGTATCGCAAAAATCCCGGTATTAAGATATAATTATTATTTGAATTACGGTTAATTCATATTATAATTAATAAATAATATACACAAGCTTTTAGATAGCTAAATATATATAAGGATGGAGAAATAAAATGAGAAAAACGAAGATTATATGCACTCTTGGTCCGTCGACCGATAACGATGATATCCTGAAGGAAATGATACGATTGGGAATGGATGTTGCGAGATTTAACTTTTCCCACGGCGACCATAATGAGCATTTAGGTAGATTGAGAAAGATTGAACAGTTCCGAGACGAATTGAAGATTCCTGTGGCTACGCTAATGGATACCAAGGGACCCGAGATACGTATTGGAACATTTAAGGATGATCAAAAAATAAAGCTTAAGACAGGACAGCAGTTTATTTTAACCACACGGGATGTGGAGGGGGATGAGACACAGGTTTCGGTCAGCTACCCCAATCTGGTTTATGATGTGGACCCCGGTTCAAAGATTTTAATTGATGACGGACTTATTGAGATGACCGTCACCGAAGTAACTGCTACGGATATAATCTGCAGGGTCAAGAACAACGGAGTAATCTCAAATAGGAAAGGAGTCAATGTCCCCGGTGCGCATCTGTCAATGCCATATTTAAGCGAAAGGGACCGTTCGGATATACTGTTTGCAATAGAGCATAAATTTGATTTTATAGCCGCATCATTTGTGCGAACGGCAGAAGATGTTCTGGAAATAAGAAAAATGCTTAATAAGCATCAGTCTCAGACTAAATTAATAGCTAAAATCGAGAATTTACAGGGTGTCAATAATATCGATGAAATTATTGAGGTATCAGACGGCATTATGATTGCCAGGGGCGACATGGGCGTAGAAATCCCCTTCGAAGAATTGCCTGCACTCCAAAAGATAATTATAAAGAAAGTATATAACAGCGGTAAACAGGTTATAACGGCTACACAGATGCTGGATTCCATGTTAAAGAATCCCAGACCTACTCGGGCTGAGATTACAGACGTGGCCAATGCCATATATGACGGTACCAGTGCCATTATGCTCTCAGGGGAGACCGCCGCCGGAGATTATCCTTTGGAATCCCTACGTACTATGATAAAGATTACTATACGAACGGAATCAGATATCGATTACGAGAAAAGATTTATTCAACGGGAGCATATTGATGAATTGGATGTAACAAACGCCATATCCCGTGCTACCGTCACAATCGCCCATGACCTTAAGGCTAAAATGATTGTAACAGTCACTACATCAGGCAAGACTGCCCGTATGATTTCACGTTTTCGTCCAAAATGTCATATAATGGGGTGTACGACAGACCCTGTCGTATGCAGACAATTGAATATGGCTTGGGGTATCAAACCACTCCTTATTGCAGTTGAACATGATACCTTCGAACTATTTGACCATGCACTGGAGGCCGTAGTAAATGCCGGTTATATGAAGGATGGAGACCTTGCGGTTATGACAGCGGGTGTTCCTCTCGGAATTACAGGCTCTACCAATATGATAAAGGTACAGACTGCCGGACAGATTGAATAAGGGGGAGTCCACAAATGAAGAAAACAGATTATATCAAATGGGATGAATATTTTATGGGAATAGCTCTTTTGTCCACCGAGCGCAGTAAGGACCCCAACACAAGCGTAGGGGCATGTATAGTCAGTGAGGACAATAAGATTCTGTCTGTCGGCTATAACGGTATGCCTATTGGATGCTCCGATGATGANTTTCCATGGAGTAGAGAAGGAGAACCTCTGGATACCAAATATCTGTATGTCTGTCATGCCGAGCTNAATGCGATATTAAATTATACGGGAAATAATATTAAAGGGGCAAAAATCTACACCACCTTATTTCCCTGTAATGAATGNACGAAAGCCATTATACAGAAGGGCATTAAAGAAATAATATATAAGAGTGATAAATATGCCGATAGTGATACGGTAATAGCATCAAAAAAGATGTTGGATGCGGCAGGCGTAGCTTATAGGCATTATAAACCTATAGGAAGAAACATCACTCTATCACTTTAAGAATATTTACTTCACAATTATAAAAACCACCTTCCTGATAAGAATAATAATTATTTCTTACCATGAAGGTGGTTTTTTACCTGAGATACATACTATTTAATACTGCCTAAATATGACTCTTAATATATTTTCAACCGTAACTTTATTCTTATTCTTCTACACTGTAGTTTGGAGCTTCCTTGGTTATATGGATATCATGAGGATGGCTCTCTCTTAATGATGCGGCTGTTATCTTCACGAATTTACTTGTTCTTTGCAGCGTCTCTATATCACCGGCTCCGCAGTAACCCATNCCTGCTCTTAAGCCTCCGATTAACTGGAATACGGTATCCTCTACAGTTCCCTTATAAGCAACACGGCCTTCTACTCCTTCGGGTACAAGCTTCTTGGCATCTGTTTGGAAATAACGGTCGCTGCTGCCCTTTTCCATAGCTGCTATGGATCCCATACCACGATAAACCTTGTATTTTCTTCCCTGATANAGTTCATATGTTCCGGGACTCTCATCACAGCCTGCAAAGATACTTCCCATCATACATACATTAGCTCCGGCTGCAAGAGCCTTCGTAATGTCTCCTGAATATTTTATTCCTCCGTCCGCTATAACCGGAATTCCATACTCCTTAGCCACTTCGTATGCATTCATAATGGCTGTAATCTGAGGTACGCCAATACCCGCTATAACTCTTGTGGTACATATTGAACCGGGTCCTATTCCAACTTTTACACAGTCTACTCCGGCTTCGATTAAATCCTTTGTTGCTTCACCGGTTGCTACATTTCCTGCAATTATCTGTATATCCGGAAATGCATCCCTTACCATCTTAACAACACGAATTACGTTGGCGGAGTGACCATGGGCGGTATCTATGACTATGACATCCACCTTAGCCCTGATTAGTGCCTCCACACGATCCATAATATTGCTTGTTATTCCAACCGCCGCTCCGCATAGCAGTCTTCCCTGTTCGTCCTTTGCGGAGAGAGGATACTTTATCTGCTTTTCAATATCCTTAATTGTAATTAGGCCCTTTAGATTCCCATCATTATCTACAATAGGAAGCTTTTCTTTTCTGGCAGCTCTAAGAATTCGTTTAGCTTCATCCAGGGTAATTCCTTCCTTTGCAGTAATTAANCCCTCTGAAGTCATCGATTCCTTTATCTTCTTGCTAAAATCCTCTTCAAATTTTAAATCTCGGTTAGTTATTATCCCGACCAGCTTCTTACCCACAGTAATCGGCACTCCGGATATTCTATACTTTGCCATTAGCTCATTAGCATCATACAAGGTGTGATCAGGAGATAAATAAAAAGGGTCTGTTATTACTCCATGCTCAGACCGTTTTACCTTATCCACTTCTTCTGCCTGTTCTTCGATTGACATATTCTTGTGAATTACGCCAATTCCTCCCTGCCTTGCCATAGCAATAGCCATACGATTCTCTGTTACAGTATCCATACCCGCACTCATTAAAGGTATGTTTAACTTAATTTTTTTAGTCAGCCTAGTCGATAAATCAACTTGATTCGGTAACACCTCTGAATAAGAAGGTACCAGTAACACATCATCAAATGTTATTCCTTCGCCAATTATTTGACTCATTGTTATCTCCTCGCTTTCTTTTTGTAGATGTGATGGTTTACAATTACAAATAAGGTTCCTAAATATTTTTAAAAGTATATCTAATTATTTTAGTATTGTCAACATCAATACTAAAAAGAAGTTGTCGCATACTCACAACAACTTCATTTCTAACAATTTATTTAATACGTGGTTATTTTCCTGGGACTTTTCTGCTTAATCATGTTAACCATTTTTTCGCTCGGCTCGAATAGAATTTTTACTTTACTGTTTTCAACACTGGCAATAATAACATATGGCTTACTGTCCTTACTGCGGGAAGAAAAGTCCTTCTTTTCCAACTGAATATGATTATAGCTATCTAAGGCAGCAGAATTAATCGGAGCCATTATTTCAACCTGATCAAAGTCAATTCTAAGCATGGTCTTACGCTTTGAATTACCGGTTATTCTGTCAAAATCAATCTGACCGTCTACAAACACATATTCATACTCTACACTTAATTTAGGAAAGAAGAAAAATACCAGAACTATAATAACTACTCCCAGATAACCAAAGAGCTGACCAAATAATATCAAAAACAGGCCCAATAGTACGCCTATAAGCATTAATGCTTTTAGAGCCATGGAGGCCGCTGTATCCTTTCTCTTAACTCCCGCTTCCGCATATAGCTGATTCATCTTAACACCCGTACCTTTCACATGAATTATTTATAATTATAATACTTATCTGACCTCAACTGTCCAATTATAGATATCGGGGATTTCTCCAAGCTGAATTCCTGTAAGGTTATCATAAAGTCTTTGACTTAACTCACCGATACCCCCATCCTTAATCTGCATAACATCATCCTCCCAACGAAGATGTCCGACAGGTGATATTACTGCTGCCGTACCGGTACCAAATACCTCTTCAAGAGTTCCGTTCTTATGAGCATCACTTATCTCATCAATCGAAACCTTTCGCTCCTCGACCTTAATTCCCCACTCATTACAGAGTCTGATAACAGAGTCTCTGGTAACTCCCGGCAGTATGCTTCCGTTCAACTCCGGTGTAACCACTACCCCGTTTATTTTAAAGAATATGTTCATTGCTCCGACTTCTTCGATATATTTCCTGTGAACACCGTCCAGCCATAATACCTGCGAGTATCCTTCTTCATGGGCCTTTACCTGTGCTTTTAAAGATGCCACATAGTTGCCACCGGCCTTGGCCTCACCTATACCACCCTTGACTGCCCTGACGTATTCATCCTCTATCCAAATCTTAACGGGATTAAGCCCTTCCGGATAATAAGGACCTACAGGTGACAAAATAATCATAAACATATAGGTTAGAGAAGGTCTTACTCCTAAGAAAGGAGAAGTCGCAATCATAAAAGGCCTTATATATAGAGACGTTCCCTCCCTTGTGGGAATCCATGCCTTATCGATATTAACCAACTCTTTAATTGCTTGGACAAAGTCATCCTCGGGAATTTCGGGCATACATAATCTCTTACAGGTTCTGTTAGTACGCTTTGCGTTCATATCGGGACGGAATAATAATATTCTTCCATCCTTTGCTTTATAAGCCTTTAAACCCTCAAACATTTCCTGAGCATAATGAAATACCATGGCGGATGGCTCCAAGCTTATGGGTTGATACGGAATTATTCTCGCATCATACCAGCCCTTTCCGTCTTTATAATCCATAATAAACATATGATCCGTAAATATTTTTCCGAATACTAATGGATTATCCTCTCCCGGCAATTCCTTCGGTCTATTAGTCCTTTCGATTCTGATGTCTAGCATTAATAACCCTTCTTTCCTAATTGATATCCTGATTTATACCAGTCGGTCATTCCGATTATTGGTTTTTACTATAATATTCCTTTTTTATATATTTTTCAAGCTTATTAATATTATTTTTTTCTTTCGTACCTGCAGAAGGTATAAATCAAGTCATGATAGGTCTGTTCATCAGACTCCTCCGTTAAAGTCCAGTCATCCATCTCGTCCAGATTTGGAAAATATGTATCAGCCATATAGGCATAGTCAATCTTCGTTACATAAGCGGTATCACAAAGGCGAAGCATCTGACGATATATGCTCTCTCCACCGATTATATATATATCTTCGCTTTTATAATCCTTTACCACTTCCAAAGCCTTCTCAATACTGTTAACTACGGCTGCATCCTTGACACTATATTCGGGATTCGATGTTATAACCACATTAAGGCGGTCCTTTAACGGGACCCCTCCGGGAAAGCTCTCCAAAGTCTTTCTTCCCATGATGACTGCTTTATGTATGGTTTCTTTGCGAAAGAAACGCTGATCTGCCGGTATTCGAACCAGAAGCTTATTCTGGTATCCGATAGCCCAGTTTTTGTCTACAGCAACGATAAGATTCATATAATTCACCTCTTCTAATTGTCTAAATTGCTACCGGTATATTCTCAACCTTTGGACCGTACTTATAATTTCGTAATTCAAAGTCCTCAACCTTAAACTGATAAAAATCTTTAATATCGGGATTCATATAAAATTCAGGTGCATCATAAGTAGGACGTGTTATCAATTCCTCAATTATGGGAATATGTCTGTCATAGATATGAGCATCTGCTATAACATGTACCAACTCTCCCACCTGAAAATCACAAACCTGTGCCAGCATATGAACCAACACAGCATACTGACATACATTCCAGTTGTTTGCCGCAAGAATATCATTTGACCTTTGATTCAGAATCGCATTTAATGTCAGCTTATCGCTGTCAGGCTTTTTTGTAACATTAAAAGTGACACTATAGGCACAGGGATATAGATTCATCTCATGAAGGTCCTGATGTACATATAGGTTAGTTATTATCCTTCTGCTATAGGGATTATTCTTTAAGTCATAAATAACACGGTCGACCTGGTCCATATAGCCCTCTTTATATTTATGTTTTACACCCATCTGATAACCATATGCTTTGCCGATAGAGCCACTCACATCAGCCCAGCTGTCCCATATATGGCTTCTTAATTCATTAATATTATTAGATTTCTTCTGCCAGATCCATAGCAGCTCATCAATACAATATTTAAAGGCCAGTCTTCGCAGAGTTAACGCCGGAAATTCCTTAGATAAATCATAACGATTAACGACTCCAAACTTCTTAATCGTATAAGCATAGGTACCGTCATCCCATTTTGGCCTAACCTTTTCTCCCTCGGTGCTTGTGCCATTCTCCAATATGTCCTTACACATATTTATAAAAATATTATCAGCTAAGCTCATATGATTTCCTCCGACCATTTATATTGATTATTATTGTACAACACATGACTAAATGAGGCAAGGCTTTTAACAACACAAAAGCCACATGCAGTTACGATTGCCCCGTACCACATGTGGCTTATTTCTTATAGTTATCAATTTACAGACTAACCAGCTGTTCCTCAACAAATTTCTTAATGTTTGAAGCATTTACATATTTATTGACCACTCCATCCCTAATATCCAGTAGGGTGGGTGCCTGTAATATNCTGTATTCCGTTGCAAGATCTGCNTTTTCTTCNGCATCTACCAGTGTATATGGTAATCCCTTCAGATACTCCTTGGCAAGGTTACAATTAGGACAGGTTTTTGTCGTAAACAAATATAATCCGTCACTTAATCCGAAAAACTCTGATTTTCTTTGGCTTTCACTGGTAACGCCCGTGCTAACAGACATCTGTCTTGAGTTTTCTATTTCATATAACTTTCTGTTCTTATATTCTTGGGCTTTTCCTTCGTTCCAATTCTGTACAGGACGATAATAGCCTGTAATACGACTGTATACCTCAGCCCTACCGCCGCACTCCGGACATACAAAATGCTCTCCCTCTAAATATCCATGGGTGCTGCATACTGAATATGTCGGCGACAGGGTATAATACGGCAGCCTGTAATTTTCGGCTATAGTCCTAACCAACTTGGCGGCAGCCTGCCAATCAGGAAGCTTCTCACCAAGGAATGAATGGAATACGGTTCCNGATGTATACANGGTCTGAAGCTCATCCTGAATATCAAGGGCNTCAAATATATCCTCAGTATAACCTACAGGAAGATGCGAGCTATTGGTGTAATACGGGGTATCACCCGGCTTTCCTGCCGTCTTTATATCCGGATAACGCTCTCTGTCATGCTTAGCAAGACGATAACTGGTGGACTCAGCAGGAGTTGCCTCCAGATTATACAAGTCACCATACTCTTCCTGATAATCGGATAAGCGTTCACGCATATGATTCAGTACCTTTATACTAAAGTTCAGGGTGTCTGTATCAGTCATGTCTTTACCAAGCCATTTGGCATTAAGACCAACCTCATTCATACCAACAAGTCCAATCGTTGAGAAATGGTTCTCAAAGGTGCCAAGATAACGTCTGGTATAAGGATACAGACCCTCTTTCATAAGCTTTGTAATAACATCTCTTTTAACCTTCAGCGAACGGGCGGAAATATCCATCATTCTGTTAAGACGATTAAAGAATTCCTCTTCATTTGCAGATAGATATGCGATTCTCGGCATGTTAATCGTAACAACGCCTACTGAACCGGTACTTTCTCCGGATCCAAAATATCCACCGCTCTTTTTCCTTAATTCACGCAAATCAAGACGAAGTCTGCAGCACATGGAACGGACGTCACTGGGCTCCATATCGCTATTGATATAGTTGGAGAAATACGGCGTTCCGTACTTTGCTGTCATCTCGAACAGCAAGCGGTTATTCTCAGTTTCTGACCAGTCAAAATCCTTAGTAATAGAATATGTGGGGATAGGATACTGGAATCCTCTGCCGTTAGCATCACCTTCGATCATTATTTCGATGAAGGCCTTATTCACCATATCCATTTCCTTCTTACAATCCTTATATTTGAAATCCATCTCCTTACCACCGACAATACATGGAAGCTCAGCTAAATCTTCCGGTACTGTCCAGTCTAAAGTAATATTCGAAAACGGAGCCTGAGTACCCCAGCGACTCGGCGTATTAACGCCGTATACAAAGGATTGTATACACTGCTTTACTTCTNTATAGGTAAGCTTATCTACCTTTACAAAGGGAGCCAAATATGTATCGAATGAGGAAAAAGCCTGTGCCCCTGCCCACTCGTTCTGCATAATACCGAGGAAATTGACCATTTGGTTACATAGAGTAGACAAGTGACTTGCCGGAGACGATGTAATCTTTCCGGGTATGCCTCCCAAACCCTCTTTTATAAGCTGCTTTAATGACCAACCTGCACAGTAGCCTGTAAGCATTGANAGGTCATGAATATGTATATCTGCGTTGCGATGAGCATTTGCTATCTCCTCATCATATATTTCAGACAGCCAATAATTAGCCGTTACTTTTCCAGAGTTATGTAAAATCAAACCACCCACAGAATATGTAACTGTAGAATTTTCCTTGACTCTCCAATCTTCCTCTTTAACATAGCTGTTAATTGTCTCTTTATAGTCAAGTATCGTTGACTTCATATTACGAATTTTTTCTCTATTCTTACGGTATAAAATATATGCCTTTGCCACATCGGTATAGCCTGATTGCTCAAGAATATGCTCGACACTATCCTGGATATCCTCCACGTGGATTTTATTATCCTTAATTTTACTCTGGAAATCTGCAGTAACCCTAAGTGATAACAGACCAATAATTTCATCCGTGTATATTTTTTCTGTGGCTTTAAATGCCTTTGTTATTGCGTCGCTGATTTTTTGAAGATTAAAGTCAGCAACCTGTCCATCCCTTTTTAGAACACTAATCATCATATGTAACAGTCTCCTTCCCTCGTCTTATAATAGAGAAATTTTCACGCATATCCTACATGATTTTATAGTATCAGAATTAATATATTAAGTCAATATTAAATACTAGATATATGAGAAATTTTCTAACCTTCCACAATATCTAGTATTTATATTAGTAAATAATGCCTATAATTTTTTTAGAAAAAATGCCGACAACCGCTAATATA
>JGI24709J26583_10000960_pt1 | contig 24360 bp, 24 predicted proteins | sample BioPla2DNA1_FD_26583 | JGI IMG/M metagenome (IMG submission 26583) | reverse complement strand
GAGTATGGTATGCCTCCAACAGGTGGTATTGGAATTGGAATTGACCGCTTTGTTATGTTACTTACAAATTCGGCGGCGATCAGGGATGTTTTGTTGTTCCCTACGATGAAGTCACTAAATTAGTGTACGACGAATGTTGTTGTTGATGATTGTCATAGAAGACTATATAATGTCGCATCTGACACTAGATGACGGCAAATTCTAGAACATTCTATGACTGCGATAGACACCGTATGACAAGTCCACCGAAAAATCTAATACATTCATAGGCTTCCTATGGGTAGCGGAAAATCGGATAAAAATTTTATAAAGCAAGCGTTCAAATTAGAAAAATCTTTGAGTCAAAATGAGTCAAAGTTAATTTGAGGAGCGTTTAGAGAAGAAACAAGACACTTATGTTTAGTAGAAATACTAACGTAGGTGTCTTTTTTTGTGCGATTGGCGATGAAAATGTTGTGCTTACAAATGCATTTAAGGAGCTTCGCATCAGCTTTGGAATTCTAAAGCATGCTTTGGAGATAAAGGAGGACTTGCTTATGGCAAAGAAAGAACCAAGACCACCAGATTTAGACAAGTATCTGGTGGAAGAGAAGAAACATGATTTCATTAGTTATGCAGCTGGAGCCAGATTGTACGGAATGCCCTATTGGCCCTTTGTACGATTAGCAAAATTAGCAGGGGCAACGTGGTCTCTTCGTAGAACTGCAGTTGTCGATATGAGAGTGCTAGATGCCTATATCGAGGAGCATCTAGAAGAAAACGAAAAGGAGAATAAGCGAATGGCAGGAAGAAAGAAAATCGAAAACATTGAAGATTTACTTAAGGCAAAGCAGAAGAAATATCTTAGGTTTGATGAAGCAAGGGAAATATATTCTGTAGGAAGACATACTCTTGAAAAATGGATTAAGGATGCAGGTGCAGTAAGAAAAGTTAATAACATAGTGCTTATTAATGTAGAGAAATTGGATGCTTTTATTGAAGCGAATTATGTAGAGGAGGATTAAGGCTTATGTGTAAAGTAATATCAGTAACAAATCAAAAAGGTGGAGTTGGAAAGACTGTAACATGTGTAAATCTAGGAATTGGACTTGCTAGAGAGGGTAAAAAGGTGCTGATGATAGATGCAGATGCACAGGGTTCGTTAACAATTAGTTTGGGATTTATAGATCNGGATACTCTTGATAAATCCCTTGCAACAATTCTTATTAGAATCATTAATGATGAACTATTTGATGTGAGAGAAGGAATCCTTCACCATGAGGAAGGTGTAGATGTTCTACCAGGTAATATCGAACTATCTGGATTGGAGGTTTCGTTGAATGGTGTGATTAGTAGAGAGACGATTCTAAAACAATACATAAATATGATGAGAGTTCATTATGATTACATTATTATTGACTGTATGCCATCTCTTGGACTATTGACAATAAATTCGCTAGCTTGTGCCGATTCAGTATTGATACCAGTACAAGCTGCATATCTACCAGTAAAAGGTTTACAACAACTCATTAGAACGATAGGAAGAATTAAGAAACAGTTAAATCCTTCATTAGTAATTGAGGGAATCCTTCTTACAATGGTTGATAATAGAACAAATTACGCAAAAGATATAGCGTTACAGGTTTATGATACTTATGCATCTAGTGTTAGAGTGTTCGAAACAGAGATTCCGTTGTCTGTAAGAGTTGCCGAAACCTCGGTGGAAGGAAGCAGTTTGTATGTATATGACCCAAAGGGGAAAGCTGCCTATGCTTATACTACACTTATAAAAGATATACTAGAAACGGAGGAAAGCGTGAATGCCTAGTAGAGTTAGAGATAAAATCAAATTGACAAGTATAGATGAACTTCTGTGTGTACCAGAGATTCAGGGAACAACAGAGATTGATGTATATGCAATATATCCTTTTGAAAATCATCCATTTAAGGTGTGTGATGATGAAAAAATGGAAGATTTGGTAGATAGCATTAAGGCAAATGGAGTTCTTACACCTGTTATCGTTAGGCCTGATGATGAAGGAACTTATGAAATGATATCTGGGCATCGTAGACTTCATGCAGCTAAAAGAGCAGGACTTAAAAAGATACCTGCAATTGTAAAGGAAATGACGGATGATGATGCAGTAATAATGATGGTCGATGCTAATATTCAGAGAGAGGAGATTTTGCCAAGTGAGAAAGCATTCTCTTATAAGATGAAGTTGGAAGCTATGCGTAGACAGGGTGCTCGTAGTGATCTTAAAGATTCAACTTCCACCCAAGTTGGGTGGAAGTCTGAAACAGCAGAAATATTGGGAAGACAAATAGGAATTAGTAAGAATCAAGTTAGAAGGTTGATTAGGTTGACAGAACTTATTCCAGAATTATTGCAGTTGGTAGATGATAAAAGAATTGCTTTGGCTACTGCAGTTGAGATGTCCTACTTCACACGCAATATTCAAAAATGGTTATTTCAATACATAAAAGAGAATGGTGTGCCTAAATGGGATCAGATATCTGAACTTAGAAATGGAGTAAATCAAGCAGAGCTTACACAGGAGGAGATGATTAATTTCTTAAATGGTCTTCGTCCTATTCCTAATAACGTAGGTAAGATTACTTTTACAGAACATAAGCTAAGTAAGTATTTCCCGGCATATATGGGCAGAAAAGAACGAGAACAGATTATCATGGATTTACTAGAAAAATGGAAGTTAGAACAGGAGGTGGAGTAAATGAATTTATCCTATTACTATAAGAATGAAGCCGACCAATTCAGTTTTATACGTATCCCTAAGGCATTGATGAAAGAAGATGTATTTGCTTCTCTATCTACTCAGGCTAAGATTTTGTATGGATTGTTGTTGGACCAGTTGGGAGAGGCAAGGAAAAACAAATGGTTAGATGAAAAGAACAGGGTATATGTGATATATCGTATATCGGAGATAATGGAAGATATGAATGTTTCCAAATCAAAAGCAGTCAAAATTTTATCTGAATTAGAACAAGTTGGGCTTGTTGAGAAGAAACATAGAGGACAAGGGTATTCGACTCTTCTATATATAAAGAATTTCTCGACACATTCATTGAATAAGAAGAGCATTCCTGAGCCAGAGGTATAAAATATAGACTTCTAGAATTGCAGAGAGGAGGCAAAAGGAGTGAGTGAAAAAACAGAATTTAAGTATTTTTATGGAACTGAAGCTGATACATATTCCTTCTATCGAATACCCAAAGAATTAATAGTGGATGATAAATTTAAGGAGCTTAGTAATGATGCGAAAATACTATATGGACTAATGCTAGATAGAATGTCATTATCTGTGAAAAATAGCTGGTTCGATGAAGAAGCACATGTATATATTTACTATTCAATGGAAGAAGTTATGGAACATCTTAATTGTTCTAAGAATAAAGCGTTAAAATGCTTAGCAGAATTAGATACAGAGGATGGTATAGGGTTAATAGAACGAGTAAAACAGGGGCAAGGAAAACCAACGATAATCTATGTAAAGAACTTCCTACTAGATATAGAAAATGTCTCTGACTCTCAAAAAAGGGAAGTTAAGAGTCTTCAAAAAGGGAAGTCTAGAGTCGCAAAAAATGGGAGTCAAGACTTCCTTAAAAAGGACGTTAATAATACTGATATAAATAATACTGATTATAGTAATACTGAATCTAATCTAATCGTATTAAGTACATCAATCAAACAGAATGAGAGTGTCAATGACTCGTCTGACAAAGGATTAGATGAGATAGATATGTGGAATGCATATATGGATATCATCAGAGAAAATATCGAGTTAGATATATTACTTCAAAACAATCCGTATGACAGACAGATATTAGAAGGTATCTACGAATTAATTCTTGAAACTGTCCTAAATCAAGATAAAAGTATTATTATAGCAAGCAGTAAATATCCAAAGGAATTGGTTAAGAGTAAATTTCTAAAATTAAATTCCAGTCATGTTGAGTATGTACTTGATTGCCTAAAGAAAAATACGACAAAGGTAAGAAATATTAAGAAATATCTACTAGCTGTGTTATTTAACGCACCGACAACAATAGGGGGATATTATCAGGCGGAAGTGAATCATGATCTTGCATAGTATACAAGGGTGAAATAGGAGCTTTGGATGGGATATAAAACATGAAGTTATAAAAAATGTTATGTGTTATGAATTAAGATTTATCGGCATTGGAGAATATGAATACAGCAGATCTGTGGTCTACTGTACAGAGTGTAGACAAAGTCTAACACAGTCAGTCAATAGCCAATGCATATTACTTAAAAAATGCATTGGCTATGGTCTCTTGGCTATAATATTATACAAACTGAAAGTTTCATCTCTTCGACATATGGAATTTGTTTGAATACTTGCTACTAACAATGATAGATGTATTGTCTGTTTCAAACACACTCGAGATTTTTATTCCCTATCTCATATTTTAATTTTTCTCCTTCTATGAATTACAATCAGCATTATTCCCAGGAATACGCAGCTAGCGAATAGTCCTGTTGACAATGTGATAATTATTCCGGAATCAAAAGGACTAATGAAAACAAACAAAACATCTAACACTATCGAAAAGATGACTTCTCGTCTCTTCACAATATCAACTATACTTGCTTTTTCATTCGATGTTTTGTCTCCTAATAAAAATTGTAACGACACAAAAAAACCTATTATCATGGTTATTCCTGTATTAACATAATCATCCATACCAGCACGAAAGCCAATTACAATCAATGTAGACATTGCCAAAAAAGCAATTATCAACTTACTATCTATTGAAGGCTCCTCAGTTGGTATTGCCTTTTTGTTAGAAAATCTTACAACAAGTTTTGTAGTCCAGTTAAAAAAAATAATAATAATACACAACAAAATAGCAGAAATAGAATTACTAAATCGGCTATAAAAAGAATTTCTTGATAAGACGACTTTTATAGGTTCTGCTGTAAAAATCGAGTACAAAAACAGTGCTATAAGCATAAATTCCGCAAAATATGTACCACCTACCCAATCGACTTTCTTGTCATTACGTTTTGCGTACGGCTTGCGCATAATTATCCATATTATAGGACATAAGAACAGCATAAATAAAAACAAAAAAATATTATTCTGTATTGCCCTCAAAACATATTGTAATGAAAATATTTCTACCATTATCACATTCTCCTTTTTACCAACTATCTCGCTGTGCCCTTTATCTAAGTAAATTCTTTTTTAATCAATCTTTTCTTTTATTTGGTCTTCTACAGAAGTCCATGTCTATATACATAGTATCGGCAAGTTATGTATAAAAGTTACTAATGCTTAAAATTCAATTTAACATCCCCAACTCAACTGTATAAATCTCGTCTACTGGAAATGATATTTTAACCAAGCCTATAGAAACAAATTCTCCAGCCAGTTTCCTAAACTCATGTAAAATCAAATCACAGGATTTGTAAAAGACTTCTTCCTCATCTTCTTTGGTGAGTGCCAATGTACAGTGTGGCATCCATCTATTTGGGCAATACCATTCCCATCCTGTTGTATCGAAATCATTCATGCATTCATGCAATTCTCTCTGAAACTGATACATACTATTATTCATCATTGGTGAAGCAAAAATTGTTTTTGTATCATTAAACATGCCAACGGAAGCAATATATGCGGGTATCTTTCCATGAGTTTGTGCGAATATTTTCAATTGTTCAATGCACTTTTCTTCGTCAACATCATTAAAGCAGGCTAATGTGAGGTGAGGTCTGGTTTTCCATTCCATAAACTTTGTACTGAGCCCCGCATCTGCAACACGTTTAACCAAGCTGTAAAGTTGCTCTTCTGTTTTTTTATCATAGTATAATTCTATTGCATATTGCATACACTGTCCTCCATTAACTTCAAATCTTCACTTCTATTGTAGCATAATTCACTTGAAAAAAATAGCTTCTGCATAATATTTCATTGAATATACATAGGCTGACTTTGATATTTACTTTGTCTACAGTATGTACAACAGATCTGTGGTCTGCTGTATTTTTTGTGGATTCTTTTCTCTACAGCACCATATTTCTAGATTGTTTTTAAGCTTGTAGATGAAATTAAATGGGAATGTAAATGAAAGCGATACGAAAGTTAAAAAATCCTCAAAGTATAAAGATGAAGAGAGAATTAGTTAATCGGCATGAAAAATTTCGAGAAAACACGATTTTTTTGTAGAAAATATGATGTTATGTGATATAATGAAAAAGGCGTGTTATGTCAAATTAACGATTTCAATTTTGCAGATTACGAGGGAAAAAGATGGGTGTAAATTACAAAAAGTTATGGATTAAAATTGCTGAGAAAGAGATGTCAAATCCACAAGTACGTGAGATGGCGCAAGTTAGTGCAAGCACTTTTACAAAGCTAAAGAAAAATGAATATGTGTCTTTGGAGAGTTTAGTGAAGATTGCAATCGCTCTGGATTGTGAAGTAGGCGACATAGTTGAAATTGTAAAAGATGAAGAAAAGTCGGAGGCATAGTTATGGATTACAAGAATCATTTTCTCTTCTCAGAGACTTACCTTAATGATGTTTTGGGTAAGATGAAAAAAGATGAAATACAGGAGTATGATACTGTTTTTGAAAATGTATATTCATGGTATCAGGAATATAAAGATGCATGGACTTTGTTTGAAGATATTGTGCTTGATACGTTAGGGTTTGAAAAAATTCCAGAAGGTTTATTTAGAATATTAAAGGCAGATATGGGAGAAGCACCGGTAATAGCATATATGCTTGATAGAGAATGTGACTTAAATTCTACTGTGAAAGGTAAGTATTATGCAGTAGATGCGGTTCATTATGCCAAAAAGAAGCATATCAGTTGGGCGATTGTTACGAATGGTGTCCAATGGAGATTATATAATACTACCGGTGCCCTATGTGTGAGATTTACATATGTGATTTGATGCTACAGCATATTGTGTGCAGGAAAGATGTAAAGTAAATGTATAAGTAGCGCAATGTGTGCGCAAAAAGAGTGTTAGAGTTACATAACATGTCTCATTTTGTTTAGGGAGAAGCAGATATGATCGGTTATATCAAAATTCAGGAAGCTGCAGCAAAATGGGGAATAAGTGAGAGACGAATTAATACACTTTGTTTACAGGGGAGAATAGGTGGAGCCGTTAAGTTCGGAACTACGTGGGCGATTCCTGCAGACGCAGAGAAACCGACAGACGCAAGGGTGAAAACAGGAAGATATATTAAATCTAAACAGTAGATTTGAGGTGATACTATGTCGTTAGGAAAATCTATATTGTTGATTAGAGATTATGAAAACATCCGTGGAATTTTACGTGATGTATATATATATGGCTGCTTTTCAAAAGACGATTTTGTTGAAAGAGGAATAAGTGGAAGAAAATTTGATAACGAGCAGCGACGAATTAATGCTTATTTACCAAATAAGTTTGTAAAGAAGCGTAGAGTTAATAAAAAGGTCCTGACGTATTGTACTTATGATATCTCGGAGAGTCAAAGAAATTATTTGGCTGAAAGCTACAGAAACAAATCATTTACGATGCTTGATATTATGTCCTATTTCTTTGTGAATCAAATATTAGGTAAGGAAGAAATGTCATTAGCCGAGATATTAGAATTGTTACCAGTTGTAAGTGATAATATAGAATTTACAAAGGACAATTTAAGGATTAAGTTAGACGAACTGTGCGAAGCTGGATTTATAGAATGTAAAAAAGAAGGAAGGAATGTGACCTATAAATTAGCAGAGGATATATGGGAAACATTTTCTGATGATGAATTAAGGGAAATATACATATTCTTGCATTTTGTAGAGAATGTATCTCCGGTTGAGGTGCCATTTTACTATTTACAGAAGAAACTCAAGCTTTATATGGAATGTAACAGAAATATAGAGATTGAGAAAACACCGATATTCCAGTTTAAACATAACCATTTATTTAATTCAGTAGATAATGAAATTTTAGTTGATTTATTAAAGATGATAAATGAAGGAAAACTGATAGAAGTACAATTAGATAGTTCAACGAAACCATTTAATGTGATACCTATGAAGATTATGCATGATTGCACATATGGTAGACAGTATTTATTATCGATAAATGAAGAATATGGTAGCATAAGCAATATTCGTGTAGATAAGATAATTGGTATCAAAGTAATTAGGAAATTGTCTAGTGATGAAACGCAACTAAAGGTTGAATCGTTGAAGAGATTTGACTATTGTTGGTGTACTTCTGTGAAGAAAAATGAGCCACAAGAAGTAATAATACATTTTCTCTTTGATGAAGTAGAAGAAGCATATATTTTAAGAAGAATTGAGCGAGAGGGTCATGGAGGAACACTTGATAAGATAGGGGAAGGTGTTTTCGAATATAGGATAAAAGTATATGACCCGGGAGAAATGGTGCCTTGGATAAGAAGTTTTGGAGAGAGAGCGAAAGTCATTAATAGTGGAGCTTATGATATTGAAACCAAGATAAGAAATGATTGGAAAATGGCGGTAAGAAAGTATGAATCTATTTCATGAAACGGAAAATAAATATTACGAGTTATTAACTAGACTATTGATGTCGGGAGAAAAGATAACTGATGCATTTATTACAGAGTGCTGGGATAAATACATTGTTGGAGAAAGAGACTTCGAAATAGAAGATTCTCTTTTTATTAAAAAAGAATATGAAGGCACGGTACTTGAATATGATGGACAAAATTATGTTCCGGTCTTGGATGCCTCATTTAATATTAGAATGAATCAGATAGAGTTGCAAGCAGCAAAAAATTTGCTTAGAAGTAGTTACTCAAAGCATTTTTTGTCTGATTCTACATATCAAAAATTGGCGGAGATATTAAAGGGTGTGGCAGAGGAATGGGTTGTTTCTGATGTAATAGTGAAGAATCAATATAGTGATGGAGTAGCTTATTTTGAAAAAGGGTATGAGGCACAGATATCAATTGTTGTAGAAGCAATACGTAATAAGAAACCAATTGTTTACGATAATGCAGTTGTAGGAAAATATCAGTTTGTTAATAGAGAAATTTTTCCGATTAGGATAGAGTACTCGTATCTTAATGATACGTTTAGGATATGTGGCTATGATGAACAACAGAAGAGATTTATAAAGCTTAATTTATCATCTATGGCAAATATTGCATTAGTTGATGATTTAGCTAAAGATTGGGAAAATGAATATAAAGTATTTTTAAAAGATAATACAAAGAAGATTGTTTTGGATGTTGAACCAACAGGGCATGTCATTGAACGTTGTTTTAGAATATTTTCCTTTTATGATCGTAGAGCAATATTTAGTAAGGATGAAAACAGATATCGTTTAGAAATATCGTATCTAAAATATGATGAAAATGAAGTTATACGTGATGTTCTATCTTTAGGAAGCAGCGTGGTTGTAATTGAACCTAAGAAAATTCAAAAACAAGTATATGATAGGATATGTAAAGCATATGACAGGTATGTTTTGTAATTCGCATAGTTTTTTTAACGAAAGAAATAAAATTAGTTTGTATGATAAAGATGAAATGGAGGTATTACGATGGGATTAAATGATTTTAGTATTACAAAGGAAAGAGCATTACCTATTTTTGTTTTGGCAGATACAAGTGGAAGTATGGAAGGTGAGAAAATTCAGGCACTGAATAAAGCAATCCAGGAAATGATTGTTTCATTAAGAAATGTAAATGATATTAGAGGAGTGTTTAAGGTTAGTATTATTACATTTGGTGGAGATAAGGTAACAGTGCAGCAATATCCAACAGATGTTAATGACATTGATTTTGAAGAATTGAAGGCGGCTGGTCTGACGCCTATGGGAGAAGCAATTTCTGTTGTTACAGAGTTGATTGAAGATAGAGAAATTATTAGGTCAAAGGATTACTTACCAACTGTTGTATTAATAAGTGATGGATATCCAACAGACTATCCAGATGGTGCAGGAGCTTCTGTTAGTGATTATCTTAAATGGGAGCCAATCAAAACTATGCAGGAAGGTGAGAGAAGCAAGAAATGTATGCGTGTTGCTTTAAGTGTGGATTCTGCCACTGATTTGAACATGCTTAGTGCATTTTTAAATAATGGAAGTAAGCCGATGGCTGCGAATGATGCAGCTGATATAGCTAAAGCATTTCAATGGATCACAATGTCTTCTATTAGCCGAATGACAAGTACTAATCCGAATGATATACAGAGTTTCCTTAAATGGGAAGATAAAGATGATGATGAAGTGATTATATGATGGGTATGGAGAATGAGAGAAAGGTTATTCAATTTTCATATAGCGAGATAGGGACAAGGCATGAAAAACTGAATCTGGAAAATCAAGACTCGGTTTTTGTTGGAAAAGTATGTGATGATACGTACTGTTTAGCTGTTGCAGATGGAGTCAGTTCCTGTAAATGGGCAAAAAAAGGTTCAGAGGCTGCTGTTGATACAGTAAAGCGATTGGCATTAAAACTATCAAAGACCGAATTGAGGACAGATGATAGTGATGAAATAAGACGATTTGTTGTTCGCGATTGGAAAAATCATTTTGAAGGTTCATGGAATGATTACGGCACCACATTAAATTTTGTTGTCTGGTGTAAGGGTGATGCTGTAATTGGACAGATTGGTGATGGTTTAATAATTTCGAAGCTTAATGATGAACAAATATTGCTGACTGATATGGATGAGTTTTATACAGTTGAGACTTATGCGTTAGCAGAAGTTGTTTTGAAAAGTTCATTTAAGGTAAGAACAGAGAAAAATGTTAAGAATCTTGTTGCAATTGCAATGACAGATGGGATTGGTAAAGAACTTGATTTAAAATCAATAGATGCATTACAAAGTTGTCTAGTTGCATTAGTGAAAGAGAAAGAAAGAGATACAGAGATTGCGTTGTGGATGAATCATTTAAGAGAAAAAAATGATGATGACAAAACAATCGGATTATTAGTATTGGAGGGAGAAGCGTGAAAGACCTAGAAGGTATGATTATTACATCGACATCTGGTCAGAATTATCTTTTGACCGAGAAGGTGGATAAGCAAGGTGCCCAGGGCGTTGTATATGAGGAATCAACTGAAAAGTTTATTATTAAGCTTTATAAAAGAGGAAACGAATTTCAAAATAGAAATAGATTAAATAAGTTGGAGTGGCTTGTAAAACAGAGTTATCCAGATCAGTTTATTAAACCATTGGATATTTTTGTTGAACCATATATTGGTTATGCAATGGAAAAGGTTGTGGATCATGTTTCTTTAAACAAATTGTTGGTACCGTCAAGAGAGATGAGCATGTCAGAGTGGTATAACGAAGAAACAGGTGGATTAAGGAGAAGACTATTCCTCGGATACAAAATTGCAATGCAGTTTGCACTTCTCCACGAATCAAACAGAGCTTATTGTGATATCTCAGGAAATAACATTCTTGTAAACAAGGATCCTGGGGTAGCTTCTATTTGCATGATTGATATCGACAATATTTATATTCCGGGAGGAGATTCTGGTAATATCCTTGGAACTTCAAGATATATGGCTCCTGAAATTGTTAATAAACAAATGCAACCGGATATTTTTACAGATGACTATTCATTGGCGGTAATTCTTTTCGAACTACTAAGATGCGGACATCCATATGTTGGAGACATGGTCGAAGATGGAACACCAGAACAACAAGAACAGGCATATAGAGGATTATATCCTTATGTTGATGAAGAAGATTCCCCCAATATGTCGACACAGATGTTGCCAGCAGAAGCGGTATTTACAACAAAATTATCAAATTTGTTTTATAAGACATTTGTTAAAGGAAAGGAAAATCGAGTTGCTAGAGCTACGGCGAGAGAATTCGCACTTGCATGCTTAGAGGCATCAAATAAAGTGATGAAATGTCCTAAGTGTGGGCATTGGCATTTTGCTAGTCCTGATAAAAATAGAAAATATTTCTGTCCTTGGTGTGATAAGGAAAACCCAAGACCATTTTTTTTACAGTTTAAGGACAGGTATTATGTACTTGATGCAAAAACGAGAAAACGAGTTGTTATGGAAGAACAGCCAGTTGAATCATTTGTATTAAGAGAAGAAAAGAACGCAATTACAAATAATTACATTTCAAATCTGTATGTAAAACGTGATAAGTTTTCAAGGCCAGTAGACCAATATTTTGCTATTAATAAAGCAAAGGATGGAAAGTTCTATCTGGTAAACAGCAAGAATAGTGTTTTGTACTTACTTAAAAATGGACAAAAGGCTACAGTTCCTATTACAAAGGATTTAGGAGCTGTTGAAATAGGGTACAAAGATCGAATTTTCTTCAGTGATATAGATATTGATCTTATGGCTGATCAAAATTCTGAGATAGATGATAAATATAAAGGTTTGGTATTTAGATATGCTATTTTTTTATAGGAGGAGACAATGCAAGCAGAAGATATTATATGGGGCGGAAATAATAAATGCGAAATCAAGCTCCTTAGAGATATAGGTGTTGTAGCAGGCGATATAATTGATTTGGCATATAATTATATGAGTGATACATACGAAGCAAAGAAAGATTCGGAGACTTCTTCAATTTTAGTGAATCAGGCTAATAGAAGAACTCTGGATAACATATACTTAAGTGGAAATTCTCCAGCGACAATTGTGAGAGTAATTGATGCAGATGATCAGAATCTGATTGTTGTGGTAAAGGTTTTTCAAGATACGATTAACTTTAATGCTATGCAGGGAATCGAAATTGAGGTTGGAGAAGAAGTAATTGGAAAGATGCGTGTAAAGGATCGTCTGAATCCAATTGAATATCTTAATAATGCTTTTAAGTATAATGATATGCTTTTTGTTAAAGGGTATGGTCGTAAAGGAGCGAACTTTACAATTCTTTCCAAAGATAGAGCTTTGCATGTGTCGCAAGTTGATAATGTATATGTGGCAACAAATCTTGTTAGATATGATAGAAGTCGGGCTGATTTTGACAATCTATTTATCATGCGAGGCCATGTATCTTTTGTGAATGCAACAAAAGGGGCATCCATTTCAAGAGAAGTGGCTGAACGAATGACAAAGATTGTCAGCGGAGGAGCGTATTTTGATATTTGGGATGCATATAATGATTTAGAGCGTTTATTTGTGTTAAAGCAAGCTACTGACAATGGTGTGATGGAATATACCAGCTATGAGTGTGTGCTTACAGACTGTTTTGAGTATAGATTTCATCTTAAGAGTGCATTTGAAGAACCTTTTCCAGATGATGCACAGATAGATTGTACAGACAATGAAGAAATTAAGAACTTAGATAGATTTGAAACTTCAGATCAAATTCGAGGTATTAAAGCTATTCATGTAGGAACATTTGTTGAGATTCATGATGATATTTGCATTATTTACGACAGAACTGGAAGCGAAAAAAAGAAACTGCCAAATCAAGGATTTCTTTACTATTCAATTGCCGGTGATTCTGTTCGTTTAATGAGACGCGAAAATGCTAGAAATACAATACTTGCTAGAGAGTGTCCAATTAGCAATTTGGCAATGATTATTGATAAAGGTGTAAGTTTAGATAAGACAAGCATCCATGAACAACCTGTTACAAATATGTTACTACGAAAGTTTCCTGACAAAGTATTTAATGAGGCTCAAAGAGAAGCTATCGAAGTAGCATTGAATACTCCCGATATTGCGTTAATTCTTGGACCTCCTGGAACCGGAAAAACAACAGTAATTAAGGCCATTATTGCGCGATTTGAAGAATATTTTAAGAAGCATAATGATAATCAGATTCCTAGAATTCTTGTATCGAGTTTTCAGCATGAGGCTGTCGAAAATGTTATAGTTGGCGTAGAAGGAAATGGAATACCTTCTGATCGAAAGGGTGGAAAGAGGGATGAAACTGACAAACAAACGATGAATATAAGAGAATGGAGAAATACTGTTACTGCTAAACTGTCAGAGAAGATTGAAGAATTAACAGAGGACATCGATTATTCAAAAGAATCCTTAAGAGATCGCGTATATGCGTGGGAGAACAAAGGCAAGGACGCAGCAGCAGGAATACAGTTACTAAAGGATGAACTTGAAGACAACAGATTAAAGATTTCGCCAGAATTGATTGCAGATATAACTGAATTATTAAGCAGAACATCATATATAGCACCATCCAAGAAAGTAACTCAGGAATGGGAAGATGATAAAAATGATGAGATTATTTCAATTCTGAATGCACAAATTCTCTCTATGAAGGGATACATTGAAGATGGTGGAAAGCAGCAGATTATTCGCTTAAAGGTAGCTATATTTAACGGAAATATTGATTACCCAGATGGTACAGACTTTATAGATGCAGTATTGAATACAAAAGGAAAGGATGAAACTGTATTTGAAAAGTATGTTGGGGTGGTTGAAGAATTAAAGCGAAAATATAAGAAACAAGAAGTAGTAGCCACATCTATTGATAATCTTACATCCATAGAACAATGTTTAAAAAGAATGGACGAGGAACTTAATAGAGAAAGACTTCAACGATTAGAAAATAGAAATGAAGCGACTGCTTATATTATGCAGAAATATCTTGAAATGATTCAGGATGAGCATGAGATACAGACAATCGTTGATCGTTACTCAAATATCACTGCAGCAACATGTCAGCAAGCGATGGAAGTCGGAAGATTTGCTTCTTCACATATTTATGATTTAGTAATTGTTGATGAGGCAGCACGTGCTAATCCCTTGGATTTGTTAATTCCAATGTCAATGGCAAAGAAAGTTATTTTGGTTGGAGACTTTTTACAACTTCCTCATATGTTGGATTCGGATGTGACTAAGCAATTTGAAAATGATGAAAAGCTTGATAGTTTAGATATTTTAAGGAAGAGTTTGTTCCAAAGAATGTATGAAGCATTTGCTGACCCATCATACAAATTAAGACGAACTGCTCAGCTTACAAAGCAATTCCGAATGAATTCGGTAATTGGTGAGTTTGTAAATAGAGAAATCTATAGCAAGGAAGGTTTTGTGTTGGATTCATCAGATGTCGATGATAGTAAAAAACAGGCAAATCTTGGTCTATTTAAAGATAAGCCATTAGTCTGGATCGATGCTGATAAGAACCATTTTGGTTTAGATGATGGAAATAGAAGTAAAATTAGACCATTAGAAGCAGACTTAGTAATTGAGCAGATTAAGAAAGTTTTAAAAATAGATTCTTCGAAATCAATTGGTGTTATTTCCTTTTATAAAAAGCAAACAGAGTACTTGGAAAAGAAGATAAAAGAGAGATTAACTGATACCCAGCAGTTACAGGTTGAAATAGGAACTGTAGATGCGTTCCAGGGAAAAGAGTTTGATGTGGTGTTCTTGTCATGTGTAAGAGCAAACACAATTGATATTGAAAATCAGAGACAGCGTACAGGACACTTGCAAGATAGAAGCAGATTGTGTGTTTCATTAACACGTGCAAAACAGTTACTTGTAGTTGTTGGAGACAGGGATACTGTCGAATGTGTGCCTATATTAGGAAGTTTAATTCAGGAATGCGAGAAAGGAGGAGGACATTATGAGCAAGCTGAATGATACAAGAATCCTTTCTTTTCGTAGATTTGAAAGAGCTGATGCTGATACAGAGATTACTTATGATATTGCATGGCCCGTAGAAGTAATTGAATGTTATGCAAACAAGGCTACCGATGGAGAACTAGATGCATTAGCGGAAACAGTTTTAGAATTGCTAACTGTTCCTGAAATGTCATATCGAAAGATTGCAAGCCTACTAATGGTAAGTGAAGAAGTTATAAAAATGATTCTTTCGAGTCTGGAAGCTAAGGAATACTACTCTGAAAAGAAAGTAACTGACAAGGGAAAGGCATATTTGCAGGATAAAGAAGTAGGCGAGTTTACTACAGAAAAGGTTTTTGGAAATATGTTTATTAGTTTAATGGATGGAGAAGTTCTCCCTTATTTCTATCCGGGGAAATTACCATGGCCTGTCAGAGGTGAAGATATATATACTTTGTCATATGATAATGAGATTGATGGCATAGAAAGCAAAGGAAAGAAGGACCTTGATTTGATTGATAAAGTCAATCGAGCTTATCATAGATTTGGTAAGATTAATAAGATGTCGCAAGATCAAAGAAGAGATTCCACAAAGCGGGAGATAGAATTTTATGAAGAAAGTTTAGTGGAAAGAGACTTTAGTGAACCAGAGAACCTAGCTGAAGCAGAAAAAGTAAGAGCTTTGGGTAAAGAAAGGGTAAAAATATTAGATACAGAAAGAAGAAGAGTATATATCAAGACTCGATTTACTGTTAAAAAGGCAGACCCTGAAAAGTTTATTGTTGAATCTCCTTTCTTGGTTAACTTTACTTCTTGGTATTCAGAGAGTTTTAGACGAATGAGAGAATGCAATGAACTCATATACGATCCTGAAATGGAGGAACTTGGATTAGACTATTTCTGCGAGAATATTACTACTAAGTTTTATGTTGATTATCCGGAAATGCAAAGCACCAATTTTGAGCAATACATTAAGGTGAATTTTCCTAACATGAGGAATTCGTCAGCAGCAGGGGCATTGCTTGAAAAGTATAGAGAGGTATTCAATTTAAATATTTTGTGCGAAGAAAAGCATCAGGTTAAAAGACATACCGTTATTACTGAAAGTGCAAAGGCAATTGAATTAATTCTAAATAACTATGTGGAAAATACAGATAAAGCCAATATAGTGAGGCAGTATGAAACGGTTATCCGTAGACAAGAAGATATTGAATCGATGCTTGATAATTTCGGAATTGAAGATTGTACTGCTAAGTTTAAGGAATATAATGCTATTGGTTATAAAACATCTGTAATTGCACAGAAGTTATCCATATTCAATTCTTTTCGAAAGTATTCTGGTAAAACCGTACTAGAGAAATATTACTATCTTATCGCAGAGGCGTATTTTAATGAACATTCAAAATTCAGAAAGTTATTATTAACAGAAGGCATAGAGATTATACAAATGTTGGATTTTATTAATGAAAAACGAAACCGGTATGGGGCTCATAATGATGGAACAAAACCATTAGAGATTCTGCAAGAAGATTATAGAGTATATCAGGATTACTTTAAGAAAGTAACAGTTATGCTTGTAAATTACATGGATTAGGAGGAGTTGCCCAATGGCTAGTAAAAAAAACAGAGGAAAAAATAATGGAAGAAACGCGAGTCCTTCCACAGTTGTGAAAACTTCTAATGTATCAATAAGCGAGGAGGACGCAGTTCTTCTAGAAAAAGCAAAAAAAGCATCGAAAGATGGTGAACTCGATCTTGCTGAATACAGAAAGCTCTTGGAAGCTGAATTAGAGACGGAAATAGAGAATAAGCGAAAAGAGCAAGAAGAACAATTGGAAAAATCAAAGGAGACTTTCGAGCAGGAGTATGCTAAATCATTGGATGAGAAGTATAAAACCTTAAAGAGAGATGTTTCTGATTTAGAGAAAACAAAGGGTGAACTGGAGAAGAACATTAGCGGACTTGAAAGAGAAGTGTCTAAGATCGCAGATAAGATATCTGATGCAGAAAAAAGGGTTGAAGGAATAATTGAAAAAGCCGAAAAAGAGGCAGAAGGAATAATTGAACAGGCGAAAGAAGAGGCTCAGGCTGCAAGTCGGGAAGTATTAGATGAAATCGATCAAAAAAAATCTGATTTAGATGAACAGTTAGATGACATTGAGACAAGGCAGTTTGAATTAGAAGCACGCGAAGCACAACTTACATCAAAAGAAAAGCGAGTTGCTAAACAAGCAGAAGTATATGATACAGCAAATCCTGATATGGTAGAATCACTGCAAAGACAGTTGGGTGTTACTCGTGAACAATTGGATGCAGTACGCAATGAGTATGAGCGCGTACAACTTGAACTGAATAAAATCAAATTAAAGCAGATAAAGATGGAAGGGGTTTCTCCAGAAGAGCTTCAAGAAGAGAATGAGCGTCTTCTTGAAAAAATCGAAGAATTAGAGAATAAATGCAACAGATATTCTGACTATGAACTACTTGAGATGAAGCGTGCATTAGATGCAGAAAAAGATTATTTAGTTCGGCTTCAGAATCAAGATCGAGAAATTGCTGAAAGCAAAGCAGAACTTGGAAGGATACAGAATGGACAGCTTGAGTACGAGCAACTTCGTTCACAATTAGATCTGTTAAGAACTTTGAATGATCATCTTAGAGCAGAGCTTGATAATACAAAGAAGATGCTCGAGAGTAGTGTTGGTGAAATTTGTCCAGCTTTAACAGCAATTGATATCCAGCAAACGGAAACATCAGGAGAAGAATATAATCGTGTACAAGAGAGAGAAGATGCTAAAGTGGACATGCGCTCGATTAATTTGCCAAAACTGATTTCTCATGTAAAAACCTATGCAGCTAGTAGAGCAAAACCTTTATTCTACTCAGACAGAGATTTGAGAGCATATTTGGCTGGAATGGCTTCTTCACATCTTGCTATTTTACAAGGGATGTCAGGAACTGGAAAAACTAGCCTGCCTAAGATTTTTGCAGAAGCCATTTTAGGCGAAATTAATGTTGTTGCAGTAGAGTCTTCTTGGAGAGATAGAAATGAATTGTTGGGATATTATAACGATTTCAGTAAGAAGTTTACAGCTAAAGAATTTACATGTGATTTGTATAGAGCAGGTAGTGAAAGATATAAAGATACTATTTATATTATTGTCCTAGATGAAATGAATCTGTCACGTGTGGAATACTATTTTGCAGACTTTTTATCAGTTTTAGAAGATAAAACAACAAATTGGAAGATAAAGTTGGTCGACACAGACTTAAGACAGCTTCCAACAGAAATAACACAGGAAGTTAAAGACGCCTTAGAAAAAGAAAAGGGTAGAGAAGCAAGTGAATTAAGGGAAATAATTGAGAAGTTATATCCAGATATGTCCTTGAGTGAAGACGAAGAGACAAAGGTTTCTTCAAATGATAAATTGCGTCTGATTTCTTATTTGTCAGGAAAGAAATTTAAGAATGTGGCAAATACCAGATATTTAGTGGGCGGACCACAGAATTTATTAGATGGTAATACTGTTAGGATTCCATCAAATGTATGGTTTGTTGGAACAGCTAATAGAGATGAGTCTACATTTGAAATTACAGATAAGGTATATGATAGAGCACAGGTTTTGGAGTTCAATAAACGTGCAAAAGGAACAAAACTTGATGAAGTAGAGAAAATATATCTTCCATACGACGTATTGCAGAAGTTATTCAAAAAGGCAGCAGTAGAGTTCGAATTTGATGCTGAGTCTTATGCTCTATTGGCAGAAATAGAACAGATATTACAGGCTAACTTCAAGATTTCTTATGGTAACAGAATTTTGGATCAGATTAATACTTTTGTCCCAGTATATGTTGCAGCAGGTCAAGGCTTAGGCATTTCTGATGAACAACTTATCATTGAAGCTCTTGATTATCAGCTTACATACAAGGTTTTAAGAAAACTGGAATACGTAGAAATGAATCGAGATGCAAACAAGGATGCAGGAGATAAGTTGCGTAAGAAATTTGAACAAAATGGAATGAAACTTGCAAAAGAATTTATGGATTGGAAACTCCGTGGGGAGGAATAATTTGTGGTTGTAACATATGTAAATGATAGAAATCAAAAACAGAAAATTTCTAATGAGGCTACTACATATGTTCTTCCTTTCTCAGGAAATATAATGATATCAGATATTGCATCACCATTCGCTTATGTGAATGGTGACGCAGTTAAGGTTGAGAATGGGAAGGTAAGTGTTGAAATTCAGGAAAAGTCATTAGAAATAGAGGTAGACGAAACAAAATACAGTATATGTGTGTTGTGTTCTGTGTGGTCGCCAACATTGCTTTTGGACTATAATTCTTTTGGTAGGACGGTAAAAAATAATTCCATTAATGAGGGCATGGATCAGGAAATTTTGTTTTCTGCGATTGAAGATGAAGACTCGGAAGAATTACATATTTCATTATGTACATTCAGCCGTTCTTATGAGAATATAACAAGCAGTGAGTTTGATATTGATAAAGCATTAGACTATACGCAAAGGATGCCACATGTATTCTATAAGCCAAAACAACATTTAAAGCAGGTGAACGAGATAAGACCGGCAGCAGTTGCTTCTAGAACAGGTCAGGAGTCAATTAGATATCTTGCATCACATAGTGAACATTGGAAAGGTATCAAAGCGAATGGTTTAATTCCAGAAAGATTATTAGCAAGAGTTCTAGAAGAAGATTTAGCGATTTATGAGAATAAGGCAGCCAAGACATTATTGGATGAATTCATGAGAAAGGTGACACGATTACGCCTTGAAACAATGGATTGTCAGCTGCAAATAAACATGGATGATTCACATTCGGTAAGTTCTGAACAAAAGAGTTATTTTAAGGCGAAGGATGCATTGTTAAAAGGTTTAGATGATGAAGATCTTTATATTCAACAGGAAATTTTAGCAGAGCAAACAGAGAAATTGAGTAAGATTTTGGATTTGCTTAGTGAGTGCAAATCAACTCAGTTATATAGAGCATTGAGGCGCAGTGCCCCAATACGTGGAAAGTTAAAGCAAACAAACATATTTATGAAAGATAAATATTATAAGTATGTATATAAGCTTTGGAATCTTTTGGATGGAGAAAGCAAAGTTGGAATTGAGGAAATTGCTAAACCACTTGAAGATGAATATGATACTTTCTGCCGGGTGCTATTGCTTTTTGCATTGAGATACTATAACTTCCAAGCAGAAGATGAGCAACAAGATGTTTTATACAAAGGTAAATTGGTTGATTCTGTTTATAGATTTGGCAATTGGAAGGCCAAGGTTTATGAAGAAAATACTGGATTTGTACTTGAAATGTCAAAGTATAATGAAATTCAGGTTGATTTGCAGCAGTTCGAAATTGCAGATAGTGCTTTGAATAATGTTCTTTCAGGAGTATGTTTTAAGAATGGTATATTGTCGGTTGATCGTGCATTAGATGATAAAGAACAAGAAGCTTTGGTATCTGCGGCAAAGGTATGCTGGCCAAAGAATAGGCAAAAGACCTATGCAAGCGAAATGAAGCAAAGAATGTATGCTGAGTTTTTTAATTTTTCAAAGACTAGTCATAAGATTCTATTTGTTCCTTGGAAGTATTGTCTACCAAGTAATGTAGAGCAGATAAAGGAAACTTTGAAAATAGTTCAAAGTGAAACTAAGGTGGAGTGCTATGATGAATGTTTTATTCTGACAATATCACGACCAAATGAGGTTACAGGTGTTGATGATACAAGTGTATTACAGAAATTACTGAATTATGGAGATGCAAACGAAGAAAAAGGTTTGAAAAAAAGCAAAATAGGTGTTATTCCAATTAGTCTTAGTGATATCAATTCCTATAGAAGATATACCAAAATCTTTTTACGTCATATGGTAGCACTTGATGACACAAGAGATATCTGTCCAATTTGTGGTCAAAGATTATATCAAAATGGCAATGCTTATGAATGCAGAAATACTTGTTGTCAGTTTGAACTCATAGAGACTAAATGTCCAAAATGTAAGGAAAAGTATATATTTTCAAGATATCCATTATCGAAGCTTGCTGTAACGAAGCGTGTTGATTCGATTGGATTTAATATGCTGTATGAGGAAAACAGATTAGCATTTAAAAATATTACAGAGGCGGTTATTGATAAGAAATCAGAGAAATTGATTCCAATATGTCCACACTGTGGTCATAATACGCAAAATGAATAATTGATTTTACTAAAAGCTGTGCGAGGTTAATTCAACTTCGCATGGTTTTTTTAATTTGTAGATTTCGAAAGAAGAGTATTATTAAATTATAAAAGAGAGCGGAGGTAAGTGACATGGATATGGTGACTGTTAAAAGAAATGGAGTTTTTATTAGTTTTCCGAAGTTTGAACGTATAGATGGGGATGTGAGAGATGATGTTATTGTTGGTGCACGAGTTGAAAATACAATTAAATTAAGTAGAAAAAATGTACCGAATAAGAAAAATACAATTGCCTATTTTAATATCAATGAGGGATGTCGTCCTCAAAGACAAAAGAATGTAATGAAAAGTGTGATTAAAATAAAAGCAAATACAGGCAAGCTATGTATGAGGTGTGGAGCATCATGTTGGCGTTCTGATGTTAATTATTGTTGGGATTGTTATAAATATGAGAAGTTTGAGTCTAAGTAGGAGGTGCTTTCAAATGAAGAAAATTAAGGTTACGGAGCAGGTTAAATGATTGGTTATATTTGCAAGGCAGGTGTTAGGATTAATCAGTTATAATCAAATTTACATTTATTAATGGCAATATATTTTTTAATATATAGTATCCTTATTGTATAAGCAAGATGTAAAGATACGTACATAAGCTGCTTAATAACATTAAGGGGGACTAGTATATGCCAAGAAAAAGAAATACTGTATCAATGCCAGAGCTAACGGCAATGATAAATACGGGAGGAAAGAGATATCTACGAAAAGATGAAGCCCAGAGTGTTTACTCATTAGGGCGACATACCTTTGAAAAACTAGCAAAGGAAGCAAATGCTGTCATTCATTATGGAAATTCTGTATTATACGATACCAAGCGAATTAATAGTTACCTAGAAGCATTTTACGATAATGCTGAATGAAGCTTAGGAAGCAATTAGTTGTTGATTTACAGATAGTGTAACTTATAATTATAAGTGAAAACCAAAGCAACTAAATGCTACTCACTATTATTCAAGTGAGGTGAAATGACATTGAAAAAAGCAACTAGAAAAGATAGCAAAGGGTATACACTTAGAACCGGAGAATGTCAGAGAAAAGACGGTAGGTATTCTTTCTCGTGTACGGATAGGTATGGGAAACGCCATACGATTTATGCAAAGAATCTTGTGGAAATGAGAGAAAAAGAGAAGGAGTTATTAAAGGATCTGGCAGATGATTTAGATGTGAATTTTGCTAAGAAAATGACACTCAATGATTTGTATGACAAATACATGTCTCAGAAGTATGATTTAAAGCAATCTACCAAATCTAATTATATGTACATGTACGATCATTTTGTAAGACCCGACTTTGGCAAAAGAAAAATTACAGAAATCAGATATTCTGATGTGAAACAGTTTTACTACTCATTGATTTTGGAGAAAAAAATAAAAGCGAATACATTAGATAATGTACATACGCAGCTTCATCCAGCGTTTCAGCTGGCTGTAAGAGACGGAATTCTTCGAACCAATCCTTCAGATATGGTAATGGCAGAGATTAAGAAGAGTCACATTTGGGAGAAACCCAAGCGTAGAGCGCTTACCATTCCACAGCAGAAAGCATTTATGCAATTCCTAGAAGATAGTAGTGAATATAAGGGATGGCTCCCCATTATTACAATATTGCTTGGAACGGGAATGCGTATAGGTGAGTGTCTTGGACTTAGATGGGAAGATGTGAATTTTGAGAAGCGCTTTATTAGTGTCAACCACAACTTGTCTGATCGTCCAGTTGGTGAGAATGGCAAAACTGAGAGACATATTCAAACACCCAAGACAGAAGCTGGTAACAGAATGATTCCTATATTTGATGAGGTGTTTGATGCATTTCTTCTTGAGTATGAATTACAGAAGAGTATTGGCTTTTGCAAGGAAGAAATTGACGGGTATTCAGGATTTATATTCTCAACCTATGGCGGAACTCTTTATTCTGCGACAGCAGTGAACCGAGCAATACATAGAGCGACAAATGCTTATAATTCCATTGAAGAGGTAGCAGCTAAAAAAGAAAAGAGAGAACCATTGCTTCTTCCTGATTTTAGTGCACACAGTCTTCGTCATACTTTCTGTACACGCCTTTGTGAAGTTACATCCAATGTTAAATATATCCAGGATATTATGGGACATGCAGATTTTCAAACAACAATGGATATTTATGCGGAAGTAACACAAGAAAAGAAAACGGAGATAACTGAAGAATTAGAGGGGAAATTAGTAATAAAGTGATTGATTTTATTCGGAATCAGCGATATACTTTTAGTATAGTAAGTGTCTTGTGACGCAATAAGCTTGCAAAGGACACGTACGGACATAAAATAACATGTGTTATAGAGAACACGTGAAATCAACAGATGACACAAAAATGACGCAGTAATATGTACCTCCTATGGTATCCTATGACTAGGAATGGAGATTCGCTGATTCATTTAAAGGATGAATAAGACGCCATAAGACCTCAAAAGGACAAGGGCGACGTACAATTCCCAACGATGAAGTCATTAGACAAATAAAGCTAGTAAAATCAAGGGTTTGAGAGATTGGGAGTAAGAAAATGCGACCGATTTGCGACCGAATAAGGAGAACAGGC